>Ga0255765_1000353_pt1 | contig 61618 bp, 53 predicted proteins | sample 041ome_8_FD_179965 | JGI IMG/M metagenome (GOLD analysis project Ga0255765, IMG submission 179965) | Coastal salt marsh microbial communities from the Groves Creek Marsh, Skidaway Island, Georgia - 041407BS metaG (version 2) | ecosystem: Environmental > Aquatic > Marine > Intertidal zone > Salt...
GATTTCTTCACCCTGAATAGGCAAATGATTACCGAGTGAAATGAATAATTTGTTTTGACTGGGAATAAAAACTTTTGAACCTTTTCCCAAAGATGAATCCAAGCTGCTTTTCTCCTCTATTCCAGCAGTCGATACCGAAGACGGATTTTTCTCCAAAAGCAAAAAGTAAGTACCGTTCTTAAGAACCACATCCCCCTGAGAAATTGGATCTGATTCATTTTTAACGGTTCCATGAGTATATACTCCTGATACAGCTGTATCACCTTCTTTAAAAGCACTGAGTCGATGGGTTTGACTGATTGAATCAAAATAAACTAATCCCTCCGACTCGGAACCTTCCACTTCGAACTGAGGAACGGCAAAGGATGTTTCCTTAATCAGTGCATCAATGTCATTAAAGAGAGCTACATTGTCAGTATATCTGCGATTAGAGGAAGAAATCAGTAGATTTAATGTGTGATTTTCAGCCTCTAATTTATTTTCAAACAATTTACCATCAGGGGAAATGAAGTAAAAACGATCTTCGTATCCGGTATTGGTAATAGTCCAATCCTCACGGGTAACATCATACCCAGACCCCAGCTCTTTCCAGTATTCTGAGTCAGTAAGGGCGGGAAGGTGATTAAAATTCTCGTCAGCTGTGGACTCCCAAATTTTACCATCGTAACTTACGGTATCGCCACGGTGGTATACCTCCAACCTTTTCCACGAAGATGCGTGATTGATCGACATACTAGAATTGCCAGTCTCAACGGAAGTTTCGGTACTGAGTACCCATTCCAACTTACTATTTTGAACCGAACTCCAAACAAGATCTTTCTGAGATTGCGATAGTTCATCAAAAGAAATCCCTGGAAACAATGTTTTCGCCTTACTATCCAGAATAGGTTCAAGCTGATTGGGAAAATAATTTTCACTATCAAATCTGGAAAAGTACTTAACATCTACTTTGTATTCTTCTCCAACAGAACCAGAAATTTCCAATGAACCATCCTGAGCAACTTTAGCAGTAAGTTCAATGTTTTCGTTATGAACATTACTCTCAATCGAAGATGGACGCACCGTCAAGGTGTAATCATCTGTCTCCTGTTTAAACTCTTGGCCTGATAGGTAAGAAGCATTGACCATATCCTTGAGTAATTCAACTGCACGAGAGGAAGATAGATCAGAAATACGGTTAAATGGGCTGCTTTCGATCCACCCATCAACGCCACCAAATGGACTTCCTTTTAATCCAGCAGTGGATGCCTCCCAGTAAGATTCAGAAATGCCATCCGTGTACTCATAAGATGATAATTGTGAGGATTCATCTAAAATCTTCTCCACCGGTTCCAGGAAGAGCGTATTTGAAGATGTCGACAGCGTGTAATACCCGCCTGCTGTTGGCAACCTATCCACATTGGGTTGTTCGTCTAGTTCAGCAGCAATGCTTTGAATTTGATTTATGTCGAGGAGGTAAACATCTTCACCATTTGAAGTCTGACCAACTGGTTGATTACTCCAGTCTCGGGTCGCCCAATCTGCAAGCACCTCAGCCTTAAGATCGTCAATCGTGGTAGTATTCAATGGATCATTTGGATCAATGGAGAGGTTTGTTTGAATCGAATCCACTTCCGTTTGAGTGATCTTGATCAAGGAACCTTTGGCATAGGTTTTGTTGGGGTCGAAGTCTTCCTGATTTAATACTTTTGCCTCAACCGCATATTCGACACCATTCATAGTAATGGCTATTTCATCTCCTTGTTTAAGATATCGAATGCCTTGGGCAGCCTCTTTACCTACAAGGTTTTTATCCAGATTAAGTATATTTTTTTGAAGCTCCCCTAAAAGAATATCAGAGTTTGTAAAATTAGGTTTTACTTCTGTTCCTCCAAATAGAGACCGCCCCCTTTGAGAAGCATTTATTCGGTTAAGTGCCTCCTCAATTAATTGATCGGTCTCGAGTATGAAACCTTCCACAGCAGGTTCGCTCAGACTATTTCCAGCCATACGGGCGATTTCTTGAGCTCTGAGATTAAGTTCACGGAGCTTATCAAGATTTATATGACCTGCGTTTACAAATTCTGTGGCGTAGCTGGCGTTTCGTTGGTATTGGGCCAGCTTACCTTTTTCGGAATCAAGCTGGATGACACGCCCGACTCTCATGCCATCATCCTCTGGTAAGGAAATCTTTTGCCCCGTTGAGATCTGCTGATCAAGTTTGAGGCGTTGCATTTCCAAATCCCGTATGGTTCGGGTTAGGGATTCAGAAACATTTAAGTTGGGAATACGCATACCTACCAAATTACCTGACCAAATTCATAACCACAATCTCAAGCATCTTATCTAATGTATTAAGAACGCGTGAGGATGCCTGAAATGACCTTTGGAAACGCATTAAATCTGCAACCTCCTCGTCAATCGAGACAGAACTAACTGCCCTACGTTGGTCGAGTAAGACATTTTCTATTGATTGTTGATGCTCAAGGTTGTCACTCAAATCGGACAACGAATTCCCAAGATCAGCATTTAAGAGAGCGACCTCGGATAAAAAATCACCACCAGACATTTCAGCGATTTCAAGGGCAATCTTGTTGGCTCCACCATTGTCACCCTTATCTGCAACGATTGAATCTGCCGTTAGGCCATCTTGCACCTTTAAACTGGATGCCAAATTCCAAGGATTTGATAAGAGTGCCTTGAAGGAAAAATTATCACCGATGATGGGTAATTTTGATCCATCTTCCATTCCTTCTAAGCGAAAAGGAATAGGGGAATAAGCCATCATGTAGGATCTACCATCGTCAGAAGTTCCCAGAATTTTGTCGGCACCAGAATAATTCGGATCATTTTCCATGGTGACATTCTGCATACGCCGAGCAGAACCATAGAAAGAAAAATTACCAGTGGTAGAATCAGGTGCGAAATCAATCTCAGCAGCGTCTTCACCACGCACATAATATTGCTGACCTTTAAAATCTTCAGGAAAGATTGGCGTTACATTTACGATATTAAAAACTTCCGACTCAGCGACGGGAAGCTGTAGGTTTACTTCCTCCCTGTACAAGGTAATCGCCCCATCCCCTTCTCTTCCAAAATAGCCGTAGTCCTCTTCCATTAGTGCATTGCGACCAACTTCGGGACGGGTAAGCACTGAATCAAAACCAAATAAATATTCTCCCGGATTATCGTCCTTATTGTAGATCGTATTAATCTCTTCGACAAAAGTTTTTACAAGGGAATTAAGTTTATCCCGGAAATGACTGATTTGATTTTCCTTCGCATCTTGAAATCCTTTGATTGAACCAAGTTCTAGAGCGAGTTCTTTACCTCCAACAAAAATCGCATCACTTTGGGGAAGGTTACTCCCAGAATTAAGAATATTAAATCCTTTGATTTGTCCGTCATTGATTACAGCTTCGGCAATACCAAGATTTAATTCAACCAAGGAACCACTTTCAACAAAGGATTCATACCCTCCTGGGTGAGACCTTCTGAAAAATAATTCAGGGTTTTCCTCATCAACCAGTTGGGGGTCAAAAACCTTAAAATTCGTATCCCATTGTGGATCAAATGGGTTAAAATCTGTTGGGTCTAAATCCTCGGGAGGATCAATGACAATAAAGTGCTTGGTGACCCCATCCTGTTGAGCATAGTAAACCTCATTTTGGCGAAACCTCATCGGTGATTCGTTGGTCTTGAAATTCTCAATAGACTGAGCACGATCTGTTACCACATTAACCTCTGAACCATTTTTTACATAGGAACCCTCAATCTGAATAACTGAACCATCTTCCAAAGTAACCGATTTTGCCAAGCCAAGTGTGGGGTCGTCAATTTGCTCAGCAAGCAAAGTTCCATCTGGACTGGTAAGTGTCCATTGACCGGTTTTCTCAGGATCCACATTGAACCCAATCTTCAATTCATCTTCACGAAGAAAAGGCTGGGAGAATTCAAAGTAGCGATAATCATTCAGCTCAGCATCGTAAAGCTTGGCAAGATCTCCTACATTGTAACTTTTAGAAGCAAAAAATCTTTGCTCACCACCGAGTGCTGTTGCAAAATAGGAGAGTTCGTCAACTTCTTGAGGAAGTTTTTCCCCGAGAGCAAGAAGTGATGTATTTTTAAGAGCGTCGAAATCAGCACCTTCCGCAGGAACATCTTCAAGGAACTGAAAAAACTCACCATTTATACTAATTACTTCACCATTTTGATAATTTCTTTTCTCTAGCTCAGCACCTTCGAATTTGGAGACAGGATTGATGTCACGGGTAACCTGTAGCAACTTTCCATTGTAATAAATTTGTTCCCCCGCCTTGAAGGTCTCCAAATCAGAATACTTTCTTAGTGTCTCAGAATAGGCAGTGAGATCACCACTGGCAGGTATTTGACTAGGATCAATTTCCAGGAACGAAGTAGTGTCATTTAAAGGAGTTCCTTCAGAAATGTCAGAAAGTGCTTGGTAGTATTTACCGTTTTGGCTGAAAAAAGAACCTTTGGCATGAGAAACAAGTGATGCATCTTGAGGAGTTGGGTTACCATCTCGATCGGTAGTCAGAGGTACCAAGGGGGGAGCTACCGAAAGAATTAGGGGGCCATTTTCGTCACTGTACTGAGAACCCCCATCAAGAACTTCAATATGTCCAAGGGTACCGTCGCCACCTAGCTTGGCGCGCACCTGTAATCCACTACCAAGTGTTCCAACGGAAGCTGCCGAAAAGATATTCCCAAAATCTTTACTGAGAAGATTCACTCCCTCTTCCGCAGTAAGGAGAAACACCTTTTGATCTGCTTTATCAATAGAAAAAATCTCTAGAAAAGGAGTTTCTTCAAAGCCCGTTATATTACCTTCATTATCTTTAACTTCCCTCAATTCCGGAGAAGTTTTAAAGTCAATTAGCTTGGATAAATTTTCTAAGAGTTTTTGCCGCTGATCTCGGTAACTAACTGCTTTACCCTGACCAAGAAGCTCAAACCTTCTAATTTGAATATTTAACTCCTCAATCTGGCTGAGGAGGTTATTAACATTATTGACTGCACTTTGAACAGATTCAGTAAGATCATTATCAATATCATCCAATGCCTTCCCTGCATCGTTGAATCTTTTAGTCAAGGTATTGATTCTATTGAAAATTTCCTGCGAGGCAACTGCTGCATCTGGGGATGCTGAAAGTTCTTGGAAAGCATTGAAGAGATCATCCATCGCCCTAGCCAGTCCTCCTGCGGACAAATTACTGTCATGTTCATCATCCAAGCCACCGTCCACAGATTGCCGGTCAATTTTTTCTCCCAAAGCTGCTTGAAGAAGCTTGAGGATTTCCTGCTGTGATTCCAAGCTGGCAGTTTGACCAAACTCTTTGAAAAGCCTTTTGTCGATAAGATCGTTTCTCGCATGATCCAGTCCACTAGCCTCTATTGAAGAGGTATTGAGACCGCCCTGCCCATTATACATTAATCCTTCCCGGGAAAGAACCCGTTGGCGGGCATAATTTTCGTCATTAACATGTGCAAGATTCTTACCCGCAATCTCGGCTGACTTCGCGTGGTAACGAAGGGCCTCGGTGCTTTTTATGATCTCTCCTAACATCCTTTATCTATGCCTGCTCACTAAGGTTGGACCGAGAGTCCGAAAGCTTTCCTAACTTACCATCTTTGCTGTAGGTTTTGGAATGTCCTACAGGATCTGAAATACCAAGAATTTGATCCGTAACCTCTGCTAACCTCATTAATAAACGCTGGTTTTGCTCTATTTTACGCCTCACTCGGGTGATAAGATTATTAATCTCCTCGATCAAGCTTTCAAACATAGGTTTTGTCACTTCGGGCAAGTGAGGCAGCAATTCTGTCAGACTAGAGTCTGTGGATTGCCCAAAATTACGGGCCAAGTGATTTACAAAACCCTGCCTACGCTTTTGAAGAATCTGGCTGGCTTCCATTTGCGTTTGAACAGACTGATTAATCTCTAGAAGACTATCTGATCTTCGGTTTAGGATACTCTGCTGTTGGGCATTCAGTAAGCCAATCAACCCGCCATATTCTTGCAATTCGTCACGCAATAAATCCAATAGCTCCTCCCAATTAAAGGTAGGAGGGCTTGAAGTACTCTGAGAAATATTAACCATAATAATTATTAGAGAACATCAACTTAATCAGATGAAGGAAGTTTGGCATTGAGCTGCTGCTGCAAGATAGAGGAAATACCAAAGCCTCCGCCCTTGGCGATACTTTCGGAAATCGCATCGGTAAAAAAGTGTTTGTATAAACGGTGCCCCTCGCTCTCCTCATTAAAAACGCCCTTGAACATAGGTTTCAACGCGTCGTTCAAAAACTGCTTTATCAAGACGGATTCAAATTGCTGGCTAACCACCGCATTTTTCTGTTCCGCTGTTGCATTCTTCGAGCCAACCAACTCCTTCAAAGAGTTTGGATCAAGTGAAACGAATTGCTGACTGACTGCTGAAGTTTCCATGAAAGTTTAGTTAATGATAAGCTCAGCCTGCAGAGCACCAGCATTTTTAATGGATTGCAGAATGGAAGTCATTTCCCTCGTCGTAAGCCCCAACTTATTTAATGCAGTGGCCAACTCGTTCACTGTAGTTCCGCCCGGAGAATCCAGTTCGTCCAGAGCTTCGAAACGCCCAACCTCTTCAATCAATTCAGCATTTTCGCCTTCAATCAAAGCAGTTGCACCTTGAGAGAAAGGGAGAGGTTGACTGACTCCGGTGGTTGGATTCAGGAAAATGGTCACATTGCTGCTACTGACTGCGACAGGAGAAATACGAACATTTTGGGTAGCTACAATCGTACCTGTTCTCTCATTGATAATCACTTTCGCAGCAACATCTGGACGAACATCGATACTTCCGACTGCGGCAATAAAATTGGTGGTTTGTCCAGCAAACTGTGCAGGTATGTTCACATTAACCACTCCACCATCTGTAGCCAAGGCAGTACCCGGGTAATAATTGTTAATCGCCTCAGCCATTTTAACCGCAGTTAAGTTATCTGGGGATCTTAAAAGTAAATCCAATGAATTATCGAAAGTAACCACTGCCTCAATTTCTCTTTCCACATTGGCTCCGTTGCTGACAAGACCAACGGTCGGATGATTAACCTGAACATTTCCGCCTGCATTCCCAGCAGACAGTCCACCGATTGAGACAGGACCCTGAGCCACTGCATAAACTTGGCCATCTGCCCCCTTGAGTGGTGTTTGAAGTAAGATTCCTCCCTGTAAAGAATCCGCGTTTCCTATAGAGGATACAGTCACATCCAAACGCGATCCTTCCTTCGCAAAAGGTCCAATTTCTGCGGTTACCATTACTGCGGCAATATTTCTTGATTTATCCGCTTTGTCCGCACGAATTCCGAGTGTTTCTAAAGCGTTAAGAATTCCAAGTTCAGTATACTCAATTTTGGAGTCTCCCTGCCCAGCTAATCCGGTGACAATACCGTATCCAAACAACTGATTGCTTCGACTGCCTTTTACATCCGTCAAGTCTTTAATGCGTGCACCTTCCAAAAAAAGAGGAACAAGGATAGCGAGAACAATGAAATTAAAAAAACGCATAGCTAGAAAATTCATCAGAATGGATTTACCACAGATACTAATTTTTGATACCAGGATTGTTTTTGAGCGTCATTCAAGCTTCCCTTAGCGACGAACTCAATTTGGGCATCCGCTATATATTGAGATGAAACTATATTCCGATAACGCAATCCATCTTTGAAACCGAAACCTATATCTTCCTGCCGAACCATTCCCTTTAAAACAGCATAGTAACTCTCACCTGAAAAAGTTACAATCCTTGCACCCTCCAACACAAGCACTCCATTAGGTAAAACATCAATAACGACTACACTTACCCGACCTTTTAATTCCTGGGTATTGGCTATTGAACCACCACCCTGACTGGATTGCTGAGTTTCAATTTGAGTGCCAGGCAAACCACCATTGTGCGTACCCATTTTGCTATTAGCAAAGAGGAACTGAGTAACCGCATTCTCAATTTCAGATTTACGGTTACGAACTGAATTTTGGGAAGCAGCCAAGGATGAACTTTCCGCAACATCGATGGTAATTAAATCCCCAACAGCATAGGCTCTTTTACCCCCAAACAAGCCACGCTGATCATTTCCGGTTTTTAGCCAAAGTGAAGTGCCCCATACATGAAAAGGCAGAATGAAGATCAAGAATAAAGTAGTTAGAATTTTCATTTAACTATAAATGTACCTTGACACTATTTTCGTTGAGGACTTTTGCATGGAATTCCTTGTCAGATGATAGATTTTTTACACGGACGAAAGACCCTTCCACTCCGTCCTCTAGTGCCATGCCTTTCATGGTCACATAGATTCCATTACCAGCTGCAAAAACATCCACTACTGCTCCCTTGTTGATTAAAGTAATCTTGGATAAATGGTTCCACTTAAGAGGAATGTCCTGACGAATTGGTGAAGCAATTTCATATCCTTTGAGGTTGGCACCAGCTACCACTGAATTGGCATACTGTTTCAAAGTATCTACCTTTCTGATTTTAAAGAAATCATCACTTAAGCGCGCTCCTCTATCCAGAGTTTTCTGGGCAAAATATACATTCTGAAGATGAGCAACTTTAACATTAAAAGAGAACTCACCCAATTTTACACCTTCATCCCAAAGCTCAATTTTGAGGTAATTGCTCGGTGAGAGAGTATCAGGAGAACAACTTTTAAGATTCACTAAAAAATTAGGCCCAACCTTGATGTTCTCCCAATTCCGATTAAGGTGAACTTTAATATCACCCCTTGCTTGGAACCGATGCTTGAGAATTTCACCAATCTTGGACTCAAGTAAAGAGCTATCCACTACGATCGTACCAAAAACTACATCCGTGGATGAAGAAGATTCCTGTATAGAACTGTAAACAGGTTTTGCAATGTATGCAGATACCTTCTTCTTTACTTTTTTGGCTTCAGGTTGGATTAAGTCTAAGGAAACGGGAGCCAAAAACCTCTCCACTCCTCCAAAGCAGAAAGAGAATGATAAGAAAAATAGAATAGAAGATATGATCCGCATCAATTATCTCTTCAATTGGTTAACGCGAGAGAGCATATCATCAGAAGTCTGAATGGATTTGGAGTTCACTTCGTAGGCACGCTGAGCAATGATCATGTTAACCATTTCCTCGACCACATTAACATTGGACATCTCCAAATATCCCTGCTGAATCACTCCAAAACCGTTTTGGCCGGGTTGACCAGCTTCTACCTCACCACTTGCTTCTGTTTGAATGTAGAGATTACCCCCAATTGATTTGAGTCCAGAAGGGTTAGGGAAACGAGATAATTGAATAGGTGCTAATTCTTGGGTGCCATCTGGTGTTTCCACGGAAATATTACCGTCCGGTGAGATGAAAATATTGGTAACATTTGCATCAATCGCAGGTAAACCATTAATCACCAAGCCATCAGCAGTTGTCATCTGTCCCTCTGGTCCAACTTTGAAGGCACCGTCTCGGGTGTAAGCTAGTGTACCATCAGATCTTTCAACTTCAAAGAATCCAACACCGTCGATAGCTACATCCATTTTCTCACTTGTTTGGGTAAGTTGACCCTGAGTAAAAATTTTAGCGGTGGATACAACTTTGGTTCCGTTGCCCATCTCTACTCCCGTGGGAATTACATTGCCCGCACCGGTTTGGCCACCAGATTGGCGGGGGTTTTGGTAAAGCAAATCCTGAAATTCAATTTTATTCTTTTTATATCCTGTAGTGTTAACATTGGCGATGTTATTGGATATCACATTGAGGTTAAGCTGTTGGGCCTGCATGCCCGTTGCACCTGAGTAGAGAGATAAGTTCATAATTCTTAGCTGGTTTGTCCTAGAGTTCCGATTGCTTTGCCTACATTTTGATCAAAAGTTTGTATCATTTTCTGATTTGCTTCATGAGCCCTAGATACCTCAATCAGTCCAATCATCTCCTCAATTGAAGAGACATTACTGCCCTCAAGAAAACCCTGCATCACAGAAAAGCTACCGGGTTCCGATTGTTGAGGAACGAAATTTTCGTCCTTGGTGATAAAACCGCCACCAATTCTATCAAGCTGGGATAGAGGGTCATCAAACTTAAAAATGCCAATCTCCCCAATGAGCTCTTCTCCCTGGAATACTTGTCCTTCCTTATCGATGGAAACTTCTCCTAAATCGGGCTCAACTGTAATTGGGCCGCCAGAGGGGTCAGAAAATTGGTGCCCCATACTGTTTACCATTACCCCTTCTGAATTGATGTAGAACTGCCCGTTTCTTGTGTAAACCGACTCTCCTTTGGCGTTATTTAAAGCAAAAAAGCCATCGCCCCGCAGTGCAATATCTAGGGGATTATTTGTTTCACGAAGTTCTCCTTCCACTAAATCTGATTGGTTTTTAAGCATTGGAAATGAACCAGGCATATCATTACGCAAACGGTCATGTGTGGAACGCGGAATCTCGCCGCCCTCAATAGCTTCAAACGAAACGGCAACCTTTTTGAAACCGGCCACATGACTGGCAGCAATATTGTTGGCTATAATGTTTTGGTACTGCTCAAGGCTTCGAAGTGCAGCAGCATTTTCATAAAGAGATAAGTTCACGAGCTATGTTAAGCATATATTATGCCATTATCAATAACTCTCAGGCATACAACGAAATGCCTATTTATCCCAATAGGGGAAAAGAGCAGAGTGTTAATTAATAAAGGCAATCAATTTCGAGAACTTTGTCATTCTCGAAATGGATGAGTAGTTTAGTGGGTTTACCATCCACACTCAAAACCTCAACCTTTGGAGCACCTTCTTCTTGATAGATGATCTCAGTGGACTGCTCAACATCGGTAGTTTCTTCTGCACTAGGAGAATCAGCTTTATGAGATGAATCGGAAGCAAGATAAGAGGAAAAACCTGAGTAAGTTGCTTTCTCTATACTCCCTCCCCTACCATTTAAGTAATTTTCCATTAAATTTGATTAAGCACAATTTATGCCGACTACTAACGATAACGAACTAAGTCTTCCTTACTAATATCTAGAACGAGGCTTAGTTCAACCCGTCTATTTTTTTCCGCCTGATTAGGGAAACGAATGCGATTTGGCTTGGTTGCACCATGACCACTCATTCTTTCAAGTTTCTGTGAAAGCTCTCCGGCTGAGTAGTGGTTCAGAGCTTCAGTAACTTCAACAGCTTGATACAGAGATAATTCCCATTCGGTCGGAATTGGATTTTCTACTTTTCCTTCCAGGCTCATGGTATGAGAATCAACTCGGTAAACCAAGACATGCTGGGAAAGCAACCAAGCCATTCTCTGCATAACTTTCCTTCCGTGAGAAGAGAGTTTCGCGGTAGTGGGCTCAAACAGAGGTTTGTCATCGCCATGATAGAGAGTGACTTTCAAACCTTCGGAAGTTACCTCGAGTTGTATTGTTGAGTCGTCGATCTCGTGCAACTTCAGTCGCTGATACCAATCCTGAGCGATTCGGTGAAGCACATCAATATCGATTGAAGTGGTATCGTCAGTATTGCGCATCGTAGTGTCAGACCGCCCTACAATTTGATCCACCATACTTCCGGGCCTTGCATCTTTCTGCTCAATGGGAGTAGATTTGGGAACACCTGCTTTGTAAGGATCGCGAAAAAATCTGGTCGTGGCAATGATGACTTCCTCATCTTGGGACAGGATCCATAAGACCAAAAAGAGGGACATCATCCCCGTCACAAAGTCGGCATAAGCCACTTTCCAAGCACCTCCATGGGCAAATGAGAGTTTGGACATAATAAGCCTTCTCCTCATGGTCGTGAAAAAAGCCTTGGCGGATCAACCGCCCTTTGCTGCATCCTTACATTTCTCCTCTAATTCGTCCGCGGATGGTTGAATCTGCTTGTCCAAGGAACGGCGACCAATCTCAACTGCCATTATGGGAGAAAGACCTGTAGCAAATCCAGATACAGAACGCTCTACAATACGGAAATAAAGCATTTCTTGAGCTTGATTCAGCGAAACCAAGCGTCCGAGAGGAATACCTACCCCATACGCCAAAAATATCCCAAGGAAAGTTCCGCTTAATGCAGCTGCAACCTTATACCCCACTGATTCAGGGTCTTCCAAATTGGACATAGTATTTATAATTCCCAAAACAGCGGCAACGATCCCGACGCCTGGGAGAGCATCTGCAATCATTTCAATAGCTTTCACAGAACGACTAGCTTCTGCCTCGCGGCTACTAAGTTCAGAGCTAAGGATACCTCCTATCTCACCAGGTTTACATCGACCATCAACAATTGGACGCAATGAATTACATAGAAACTCAACCAATGGCTTATCATTCAGGAAAGATGGATATTTAGTAAAGATCGTACTGTTGGTCGGATCACTAACATGCTCATCCAAGGCAGGCGTCCCTTTTCTTCTTCCCAGCATGAAGAGTTCATAAAGCAGAACAAGTAAATCAACAAATTTACCTTGGCTACTGATACCTCCTTTAAAAGCTTTCAAAATGTCACTTTTAAGGCTCATGAGAACACTTTTGGGACTGGATACTACAAGAATACCGAGACCAATACCACAAATGATCATGATTTCACCAGCGTGAATCAGAGAGACGGGGTTGCCTCCAGCGACGGCAAAACCACCAATGCAGGAAACAAAAACGATAATAATCCCAACAGTTAAAAGCATTTCAGTAGACTATATTATTCGAAGGTTTGGAAGTGAGCACGAAGAGTTAAAATAGATTGTGAAATAATTTGGCTTATTCGACCTTCTGACAACTTAAATAGGTGAGCGATTTCAGACAACCTCAATTCTTCAATGTAGTAAAGAAGCAGAATTTTTTGGGATTGTTCGGGCAAATCCTTTATTTTGTTGCGAAGTAACAGAATTTTTTCTGCTTTATCCACTTTTTCAAAAGCTGTGCATTCTGTGGGATCATCAAGGGTCTCAGTTAATGAAGAGGTCTCATCTCCGTCTCCATGATCATAATTATTACCGTCCATTGGAATAAAAACCACGGGTTGTGTTTGCTTGAGCAATTTTCCGTACTCAGTCGGAGATAAGTTCAATTTTGCCCTCACCTCCTCTTCAGTTGGAGGTCTACTGAGCGACATCTCCAGTTCCAATATGGTGGCTTGCAAGGATTTGGCTTTGGCCCGATTCGCACGAGGTAGATGATCAATCCTTCTCAATTCATCCAACAATCCGCCTTTAATTCTTAGTGCGGCATAATTCCCAAAAGATTTTCCTTTGGCAGGATCGAAACGGTTCACAGCGAGGATTAAGGAGCGAACCCCAACGCCATACATATCTTCAGTTTCATAACTGTCTGGAAAATGGTGACGAAGTCTGCATACGATGGATTTAACAAGTGGCAGGTACTTTTCAATCCACTGGTCCCTAGATTCTTTTGTCTTCATTGCCTGACGATAACTTTCTGCAGCAATCGTCATCTGAACTGAAGCAGAAACAGTTGATGAAGGATCTTGTTTTGGGTTAGCAGATTGCATCATTTAGGCTTTGGTAAGGATACACCTTTGGAGTTTCTTAGAGCTTCAACATTTGTCGAAGCAGCTAATTCCTCTCCCGAAATATCCTGCTTGCTAATAGGTGGAAGATTTCCTGTAGAAGATTTATCCGAACCCGAATTCTTACTGTTTACGGAATTTGCTGAAAGAGCAAATCCAAGGAGTAATCTCCCGCTTATTGAGAAAAAGACGCACCCAATAGAGGCATGAAATAGGCAATGGATGAGATCCCCGTAAATCAGACTGGAAGAAATATAAAAAGCAACGAATCCGATGAATCCACACATAAAAAAGAAAAATTTCGCATCATCGTTCATGGATTATCTCTTTTGATAGGATGAAAAACCTTTGGCATAGATTTCTTCAGGAAAAGTCTTGGAAATCATCTGATTGAGCACGCCTCTGGAAAAGTCACCGGTTACATTCTGTCCGTTACAAACGCAAAAAGGGGTCAATCCGGAATTTAAAATGAGGGGCCAAAGCTTGGTAGCATTTGCAAGCTCATCAAAATGTGTAATCGCAAGATGAGTAACTCCAAGGTGCTTTGCGGTTTGAACTGAACGTTGAAGTACCCTGGCATCATATGCACCGTTGATAACAAGAACGCGAGTTTGCACATCGCAATGATCCAAAGCGTCTTTTGTTTGACTCCAATCTTCAACACTTCCCAAAGATAAACCGGGAAGGTCGACAAAAAGAGGAGTTTGTTCGGTAATTCCTGGAAGCTTATTTGCCTCTCTGAATAAGGTGACCCCAATTACTTCGCAGAATATTCTAAGCGAGTCATCTGGATTGGGAACCCCATTTTCGATCTTGAGTACCATCGGAACTCTCTTGTTGATAAAAACTTCGTTAGCCAAAACCTTGCATAAAGTAGTGGTTTTACCGGATCCTGGAGTGCCAATTAATGCAACTGAATTTGTTACGGGAATTTCAGTGTTTGATTTGTAACGATCGGACAATCCAATCGTAATTTGCTTAAGTGCATCAGCAAGAGAAAGCTCCTTAATTTCAGACCAATTCGTCCACGATTTGATTTGGGAAAGCAAATTTTCATCAAAGCCAGTCTTGTGCAAAAGGTCTGAAATTCCATCATCATCGCTTAGATTTTGTTTGGGATTCTCGAGAGGTAATGGCAAACTTTCCAATTCTGTATGATTTTCCTTTGTTTCCGTTAATGGGCTTGCAAGTTTAGGAGGAGAAGGAGGTGGTTGATTGTCTTCCGGCAATGAAAGCTGTGCATCAGACTGCGGAGAAGATAATTCAGCAATGACCTCCAATTTGGGAGAAGAAATAAAACGTTTTAAGCCCTCTCCTCCAATTTGCCTTACCGAAACAACCTTTGCATGGTCACCAAGTTTTTCTTTGATAAGCCTAACCGCTTCTTCCGCAGATTTAACTACAAGACGATACTTTTTCGAATCAGGTTTGGCTTCTTGGAGATTAGTTTCTGTAGACATAATTTATAAATCAAACAGGCATTTCCACTTTATCGGAGACAGATGCACCATCATTGGATTTTTGGTTGGAAAATGCATTTGTTATCTCATCAGGAATGGAGTGTTCTGTTAGACTGATCGCGGCATACGGTTCTATCATTGTTTCGGTGGGGATTTCTTGGAAGGCAAGAATCACTAGTTGAGGGAAACTAGGTTCCATAAACCTTCTTAAAGCCAATCGGAGTTCGGAGGATGTAACTAGTAGGGGAGTAAGCCCTTCGTTTACCATTTCAGATATTTTTGGCTCAATCTCTCTGATGATGCCCTGTGTAATCTCAGGGTCCATCGCCAAACCAACATCGAACTGACTCCTTTTTACTCTCTGCATAAGCATTTGCTCAAGCCGAGGTTCCAGGGTCAATGAAGTTAATTTATTAGGAGATGATTCGTACTCTTTGACAAAGTACATTCCCAACCTTTTGCGGGTTTGCTCAGATAAATCATCAGGATTCTTAGTGATCTGAGCCATGTCTGCAATTGTCTCAAGTATCAGAGTAAGATTTTTTATGGAAATTCTTTCTCTTAAGAGATTCTGAAGAGTTCTTTGAATAATACCGACATTCACCAAATCAGGTAGTAGTTCGCTGACTAAAGTTGGGTTTTTGTCTTTGATCAAATCGATCAACCTCTGAGTACCCTCGCGTTCAAGTATGAGGTAGGAAAATCTTTTTAGAATATCAGATAGATGCGTAACCAAGACCGAAGAAGGGTCAACTACGGTGAAGCCTTCGACTTCTGCCATTCGCTTATCATTCTCCGTAATCCATTTAGCTTTGATACCGAATACAGGCTCAACGGTAGGAACACCCTCCAATTTGGAGTCATCTGCTTGTCCCATATTCATGGCCAAAAACCGTTCCGGCATTACACTGGACCGGGCAATTTCTTTACCGCGGAGAACGAATCGATACTCGTTGGGCTCAAGTTCGATGTTGTCACGCACACCAATGGTGGGTAAAAGCATGCCCATATCACGGGCGAAGTTAGTGCGTGCACCCGTAATCCTTTCCAGTAAATCACCCCCTTTGGATTTTTCGGCAAGTACCAACAACCCATACCCCATCTCTAATCCGAAAACTTCCTGCTCTATAGCTCTTTCCATCGGTGAAAGAACTGATTCATCGCCAGATGAAGAATCTGCTTCGACTGCTGTGCTCGCTTGTGGTCTTGCTTCAATAGCACCACTAGAACCACTCGGGTTAGTGGGAAGTTCTTCAAATTTGGATTCAGCGTCCGCTTTCTTCTTGAGGTAGTAAGAGAGAGCAAAGCACGACATTGCCAAGATGAAAAATGGCCAAAATGTTTCAGAAAGGAAGAAAGAAAAAGCAAGTAACAGGGCTCCTGCTATAGCAATAGCCCGGGGATAAATTGTTAGCTGCCTTCCAACAAACTCACCTAAATTTGCTTCATCTGACGAACGGGTCACCAGAATACCAGCAGCAATCGATACAATGATCGCAGGGATCTGGGAGACTAAACCATCCCCAATAGAAAGGACGGTGTAGGTTTGCAGTGCATCTGAGATTAGAAGGTCTCTCTGAAAATAACCGATGAGAATACCGCCAATGATGTTGACCGCAGTAATAAAGATACCGGCGATTGCGTCACCGCGAACAAATTTGCTGGCACCATCCATCGCTCCATAGAAGTCCGCATCTTTCTGAATTCTTTCGCGGCGCTTCAACGCTTGAGCTTCTGTAATCATGCCCGCATTCATTTCAGCATCAATGGACATTTGCTTGCCGGGCATCGCATCCAAAGTAAACCTGGCCGTAACTTCAGCAATTCGACCCGCACCTTTGGTGATCACTACAAAATTAATAATAACCAAAATGAGAAAAATTACCGAGCCAACCACATAATTTCCCCCAACAACAAAAGTGCCGAAGGATTGAATAACAGAACCTGCATCTCCCTCCAATAGGATTAACCGGGTGGAAGCAACATTGAGCCCTAATCGGTAAAGCGTTACCGCCAGAAGAATGGTTGGAAAAACTGAAAACTCAGGAGGTTCCTTGATGTAAACAACTGTGAGAAGGATAAGCAGAGATATACCTATGCTCAAAACGAGCAATAAACTAAGAAGATCTTTGTGAATCGGAACGACTAATAGAAAAATGGCCGCAAATAATCCGAAAATGAAACCAAGATCGGAATTCCCCTTAAAACGGGAAAAAAAAGCAAATAATCTGGGCCAAAACAAAGTCATGCAATACTTTGGGAAGTGGTCCGCTTGGCCAGTAATCTACGGGCTTTCAGTCGATGAAAATAATAAGCATGAGACTGATAAACCTTGGCAAGAATTTGAGCAATAACCTGGTATAACTGAAGGGGTATAGGGTCGCCAACAATTCCAATGGCATAAAGCATTCTAGCCACTGGTTTGTCCTCCACCGTGGGCACATCATACTCTTTCGCTATCGCTTTTATTCTTCTGGCCAATAGATTTTCTCCTTTCGCAACCACCATAGGAGCATAATCTGTGCCCTTTTCATATTTAAGTGCTACTGCATAGTGCGTAGGGTTGGTTACCACGACATCGGCAGTGGAAACATCCTGCAAGTTTTGCCCCATCACAATTTCCATCGCCTTTTTACGCTGTGCGGCCTTCACTTCCGGAGCTACCTCCTTACTTTTCCTCTCCTCCTTGACCTCCTGCTTGGTCATCTTCATTTCTTCCGTATACTCTCTTTTTTTGATGATGAAGTTAATAATCGCCACAATCAAAAGCATCAAAAAAAGCAAGGTAAACATTACCACCATTAAGGTGTAAATAAAGTCTGGGATATGCTGTATAGGAACTGGTGCATAAAAGATTGGATCGCTCAAAAAAAATACAATGGTTAGCCAAACAACCGTCCCGATACAGATAAATTTGAGCAAATCTACCAAGAAAGCTTTTAAAGCTTTTAGTCCAAATACACGCTTAACTCCACTGATAGGATTCATTTTGTTAAAGCTTGGCTCCACTGCTTTAGGAGTAAACCTGAACCCTGTCTGTATTCCCTCAGCAGCCAGTGCTGCAATAAAACAAGAAACAAGCATTGGAACAACAATCCAGCCCATCAAAAGATAGGATTGCTGCAAAAGATTGGCCGTCCCCTCTTGGGTAGCCACAATTGAATTTAAATTCTCAAAAATAGTTTTGGTAAAAGCAGATAAGTCCAACGCTTTGCCTGGGCCCCAAAAGGTAATGACAATAAGCCCAGCCAATAAAGTGGCGGTCATGGCTATTTCGGGTGCTTTGGCAAAACTTCCCTTGGCATAAGCTTCACTCAACTTTTTTTCGGTTGGTGGCTCTGTTTTTGAGCTTTTATCTACATCTGCCATGATAAGCTAGTTTAGCCGGACTGTATGATATCAAGCATCACTTCAACTGAACGCCTGCTATGCTCAAGGATATAAGAAGAGATAAGAAGAATACACGAAACAAGAAGAACCAAACCGCACAAAATACGAACGGCAAAACTGGTAATAAAAACATTCATCTTGGGCACTGCTTTACCTAACACCGCAAAGGACAAATTAATAATGAAATTCAACGCAATGAAAGGAGCAGCTATTAAAGTTCCTAAAACAAAAACATTCGCTACCTCACGGACATATTGAAAAGTTGGGTTTGCATGAAGGAAGTAGTTTCCTATGGGAAGAAGTTCAAAGGACAGGATGAAAGCCCGTATTACTTCATGATGCAAATTGGCGATAAAAAAGATGAGCAAGCTAAAATAATAGAACAAGCTAGTCAGTGTTGAATCGGTAGAACCTAAAAGAGGGTTTACGCTATTACTGGCCATAAGACCAATTTCGTAGGAAATCAAATGGCCTGCCAGTTCAACGGCAAAAAACACCATTCTAACCATCATCGCCAAAAGAAGGCCTATACAAACCTCATTCATTGCCAGAAGGATGGCACCAAAAAAATGCTTGGCCAAATATAGATCAGCTGGCACGGAAGGGTTGATCAGCAACGACAAAATAAGAGCAAATGCCATCCTATATCTAACAGGAATTAATTTACCTGCAAACAAAGGGATTCCTAAAAAAAAGGCTCCGGTACGAAGTAATACAAGAACCCAGATAATGATTTCCGAAGCCTCAATAGTCATTGGGCCATCGTCGGAATCAAATCAAACATCAAAATACAAAAATCAGTGAGAGTCTTGAGAATAAAATTGGCTCCAATCACGATTGCTAAAGAAACACAGATCAACTTGGGAACAAAAGTTAAAGTCTGTTCCTGCAAACTAGTGATAGACTGTACAAAACTAACCAGCAACCCGACCACGGTTGCCGTTCCTAGAATTGGAATCGATAGGAGAAGCCCCGTTTGTAAAAGATGCCTCATGACATCGACTGCCAGTTCCATCGTCATCGCTAAAACCTAACTGACATTAAAACTTTCCACCAGAGACTGAACAATTAGATACCACCCATCCACCAACACAAATAGAAGGAGTTTAAAGGGCATGGAAATGACCACTGGCGGCATCATCATCATCCCCATAGACATGAGGGAGGAAGCCACAATAAAATCTACTACAATGAAGGGGATGAAAATAAGAAACCCCATCTGAAAGGCGGTCTTCAACTCGCTCAAAATAAAGGATGGCACTACGATACTGATAGGCAATTGATCCCTAGTCATGGCACCTTGGCGGGAAATCTCCAGAAAGAATTGGACATCCTCTCGTCTTGTTTGATTCATCATGAAATCTTTCATATGAGCCGTAGCTACCATTAGGGCTTCCGAAGATTTCATAGATTTTTCAATGTAAGGAGTTACCGCATCATCGTAGATACGATTCCATATCGGGCCCATCACGAAAAAGGTCAAAAATAATGCTAGCCCTATAATAATTTGACTGGAAGGAGCAGCATTGACTCCAATTGCGTTGCGAACAAAACCAAGAACAATGATCATCCTAGTGAAACAGGTCATCATCATGATAATGGAGGGTCCCAATGTGAGTAAGGTCATGGCCACGACCAACTGAATGGCTAAGCCAAAATCTCCTTCATCATTGGCTCCACTAACATCAATTCTCAAACCTGGTGCACCAGCACCACTTTGAGCTTCCAATGGTTGGCTAACGATAATTCCAATCAGCAGGAAGAGAAGGGCTGGTACTGTTTTAGTTGCCGAACTAAGGTTGATGAACATCTTCGTCTTGAGCATAGCTTAAACTGAATCTATGGAATCCTCGCTCTGGGGGGAAATCAATTCACTGGAATTTTTTAAGGAAGTTAAATGCTGAATCCCATTTGGGCTGACTCCTAATAAATGTTTCTCACTATCATACTGTGCTACCACAAGAAATTGCCTGTTACCAAGGGAATGAGTATCTGCGATTTGGATTTTTCCTGAACTTTTTGAAGATACCGGTATGAGATTTTTACCTTTGTAAAATCTGGTAAAAAGAAAAGCTATTACCGAGAGTATACCTAAGAAACCAACAATTCTAATAATTTGAGAAGTGAATTGCGTGGAATCTGAATCGATTCCGATGCTAATACTGGGCAAAAAATAAAAGAGGGATTCCATCTTCTAAATTCACCCTCAAAAAAAATTGCTACGCAACCGAATCTACAATCTCAGTGATTTTCAACCCAAACCTATCATCGATCACCACAACTTCACCCAAAGCAATCAGCTTTCCATTAACAAGCAGAGAAACCGGATCTTTAGCATTTTGTTGAAGTTGAATTTGAGCACCAGGACTAAGTTCAACAATTTCTTTCATGGGTAATTGTGCTGTGCCTAACTGGACTGTGACTTGCACCTTCACATCCATAACAATGTCCATTTTTTTACTATCCATTTGCTTTTCCTATTAAATTTAAACCTTCACTTATACATTCATTTACCTGATAAGCCACACGATCTCCATCGAGACCAATTTCACCGATAAAACAAGTCCTGCTTTCAATCCTAATTTTAGTTTTAGAAATAATTTCAGGGTTCATCTCAATAACATCATCGGCTTCTATATTGAGAAGGTCACGAACTGAAAGTTCAAAAGCATCCCATTCTGCGGATACATCGACAGGTATATGATCATAGACCTCGTGCCATTTGGGTGGCTTGGTCAATTTTGCTTCTTTTTTACCAGAATTATTCGAAGACAAAAGGGTGCTTAAGACAGGTTCCAAAGTGTAATAAGGGACAGCCACACGAATCGGACCAGAGACATCTCCGAATGAAGCTTCCATTCCTAAAACGAGCATCATTGCATCTGGTGGAGAAGTTTGAAGAAACTTACCAGTTGTCTCTGTTCCGATAATACTGGCAGTGAGCTTTTTGATAGAATCCCACTGCTTACACCATTCCTCCAGAATGATCATGTTGAAATCTTCAACAAGTGCTTTTTCGATATCAGTCAGCCCCCTCTCTTCAGGATTAGTTGATCCCCGACCCCCAAGAATTCGATCAACCACCGTAGCAGATAAGTGAGAATTTACATCTAGTAACCCTACCCCGTTAAGCTCTTGAATTTTAAAGAGTGTGACACAGGAAGGGCTAGGTATAGATGAGACAAATGAACTGTAAACATCTGCATCCAAGGATTCTAACTCCAAGTTAAACTCGGTTCTCAAGAACATGGACAAATGACCACCCAAGTAGTAAACAAACTGTTCGCATTTGGACTTCAGTTGAGTGAGATCCGCATCCGATAATACAATAGGGTTGGTGAAATCGTACTTTTTTATCCTGAGGAAAGATGGGTCAGTCACTTTTGTGCCATCGTGCAAGAAAATGGAATCATTAGATGAGCTTTGAATCTCATCGATATCAAAACTTTCGTCTTCTACTGAATCTTCTTCCGACATTGATCTTCAATAACAGGTTTACTGGACCACGAATTGAGTGAAATAAATTTGTCTAATTAAATCACTTTCTCCGTCGCGGTACTTCCTGAGGACTAAAGAGAAAGCTTTCTTTAAATCCACTCGAACCCTCTCTTGAAAGCCATCTAATTGAGCATCCTCATAGGTATAGCTACCCATAATAGAAAGCGCTTTATCTCTGATACGGTGTTCATTCATTTCGAGTACCTTTTCGAAATCACCCGCCAGCCCTTCAAGACGAATCTCAAGATTTATATATCTAGACTTAATTGGCCCACCTAGATTTGTAATTAACTGGTTAATTTCATAATATTTTTCTTCCCCTGAAGGTTCCATATCTAAAGGTTGACCTCCCTCAATAATCTGATTTTGGGCTACGGGAGCAGGTTTATTCATTTTAATGATAAAGAACATTGCTCCGGCAGTAAGCAAGGGTGCTAAGATGATGGCAATCAAAGCAGGCAGCAGATTACCGCCACCGCTCTCTTTTACAGGCGGTTGGTTATTCTCAGGAAGCTCGTCTAATTGGGCTGCACACATAATGGTTAGATGTAGAAGTTAAATTGATTATCTCTTGAGGTTAACAGCTTCGGAAAGTATGCTGTCGGAAGTGGTGACAACTCTAGATCCAGCCTGAAACGATCGTTGATGAGTGATCATCATGGCAAATTCATTGGTTAAATCAACATTTGAAAGTTCAAGAGCAAATTGCTTTACTTTACCGTTTGAACCACTTGCAGGAATAGAGTTATCGATCATGGATGCCTCTCCACTGGAATCTGAATAATAACCATTGCCAGCTCGCCTTAGGTATTGAGGAGACATGAAATTGACGATCTTAAGTTGACCAGAATCCCTCAATGAATCTTCCCCATTTTTACTAACCACTAAAACAATCTTGCCATCATCCTCAATTCTTCTGGCTAGCAAGCTCTCCCCCTCTACAAGACCAATCTGAACATTTTGATCATCAATACCTCTAAGTTCGTAACGATAGGAGTCACGGGTAACTAATTTGCCATCTGAAGTTGCCTCGAAGGCTCCAGCACGGGTATAAAAAAGTTGCCCGGAAACGGGATCAAAGACCTCAAAAAAACCACCACCGTTAGGTAATGCTTCACCCTGAATGGCGAGATCCAAATCAAGGCCGGTATTTTCCAGCACACCTTGATTAAAATCAGAAGAAATTGATCCTACATGCACACCTGTACCCGCACTTTTAACGGTGTTGGTAGCACCTCCATCCCCTCCACTGATTGCCTTGTTCACATGAACATAGAAATTGTCCGCATAATTAGCCCGGGCCGATTTGTAGCCCAATGATCCTACATTGGCTATATTGTTGCCTAGGACCTGAAGACCGTCAGAAACCGACTTAAGGACAGAAACACCGTTGTGGAGAGATGGAATCATGGATTACTGCTTCTGAACAAGTTTTACCTCTTTGATGGAACCAGGAGAGTAGGCATTTCCATTTACCACAATTTCTGCTGTGCCATCCTCGTTGTTATTTATCGATTCAACGATACCTGAGATTTCTTGATCATTCTCACGAATTTTGACTTCATGCCCAAGATAACCTTGTGCAAGCATAGCATGCTGGGAGTCAGCAAACCTGGAAAAACCTTTAGAGAATTGTTCCATTTGCTCCAAAGAAGCAATATTCGCCATCTGAGAAATAAACTCAGTATCCTTCATAGGCTCGAGCGGATCTTGGTTTGTAATTTGACTGGTCAAAAGTTGCAAGAAATCATCCATCTGCAGCGATGCATTGCTTTTACCATTGGCTGCAGTCGCAGTGGGCAAATTGGCGGATGGAAGTGAGGATAGGGAATCAATCATGACAAATATTATTTGATGTGATGTTGATCAAATTCCTCATAGGAGGAATAGATTTGAAAACTGGTTTTATGTTTTGTCATAGATTCAAGGGAATCTAATAAATCCCGGGAAGCCAAAGCGATGTCCTGATGCAAGGCAGGATTGGAGCAAATAGCTACGAATTTAATCTCCTGCTGATTACATTCTATCCTCATTGCCACACTCTCTCCATTCGGTAACTCTGATGCAAAACGGACGATGTCGGTTTGTTCAGATGATGTCCTTGAAAGAAGCGGAAAGATTTTGCGTAGAGCTGTTTTATAAAGAAACTTAGAGTTATCTTTCCCATGGCTATTAGACCACTTTGATTGATTAGACAAGCTACCCTTTGTTCTATTGAGAAAGTCCGCATTTGTGGGACTTAAAGCATCTTTTATGCCATCTCTAACTCCAGACCTCGATAAATTCCCTTCCAAATATTTTAGATTGTAGGCAATTTGCGGCAGGTGTTTGGTAGGAATGGACGGTTTAAGGGATAAGTGAGGATTGATGTAAGAATTTGTAGGTGTCCGCTGAGAAATAGTCGTCTGATTGATCAGCGGGCTGGATAAAACATTATGACTCCTCGAAATCATCTCCGATACTGAAGGATTATTTTTGCTTCTTCCAATTCGAGCATTCGGAGTCTCTGCAGCAATTTGTTTGGATTCAGATGCCACCTGATGATTTTGCTTTAAAAGCTTAAGATTAACTTGATTATTCTTCTTCGTACCTTGACCCTCTATGCCTTTAGAGATGTTGGAATTGGGATCTAAGACTTGTTTATTGCGAAGCAAGGAAGAGTCTGTCCCGTCCTTACCCGGAGCCGGTTTCATTTGATTCTTCAAATGGGAATCAAATGAGGAGGCTTGCAGTTCCGGAGGTAACCAAAATGAACCATTTTTACCGATAGCCTGATGACCTGCATTAGAGGCAGGTGTAAAAGACAGCGGAACAGAATGAGACATCTGGGAAAAAGACCTACTTATTCCACATTGACACTGGGCAATAAACCCCGATCACGCATTGCCAATGCGTCAGCTAATTCGATAAGTTCATCCTGATCGCTATTGAGCATGAAAGAAATAATTGGTGCTTTATCTTCTGCCTTTAGCATCTCAAAAATTGCAAGTGCTTCCTCAAACCTTCTTTTCTGTCTCCAGTTTTGGATTTCAACACTGGCAACCTCCGGTCCCATTTCGACCCATCTTTTCGAGGTATCTTTGTACTCTTTCATTTTCTCCTCACTAAGATCCTTTCCTTGCCTAGCTTCAAAATCTGTCAGTCTGGCAGAGAGGTCATCTTTAATACGATCCAATTCTTTCTTCTGTTTTTCCAAAGATTCAAGGTCAAGCTTTAGGGCAGATTCTCTTGCATCAAGCTCACGCTCACGATCGAGCAATCGGTCTTTCAGCATGGCCAACTCTTTGGAGAGTTCATTCATGGAGTGCGTTTCTGCAGGAGAGTAGCTTGTGTCGTCCGCATCAAATTCAACACTAGTAAATTCGGCTTTAATTTGAGCGGGTGGTTTAAAAATGGCGTCGTAATTCATCCATAACATTAAGGCTGCACTAACAACTGATAACACAACGGCTCCGAGAACGATTATAGCGGGTGGTAACTTCATAATTAAATTCCTGGGTTTGATCTTTCGTAAAGATATCTTGCTCCGATAACATCATCAAGTTCCTGCTCTTCCTTCTTTGCTTCAAGCTCGATGTGTTCGTGCATTTGACGATCTTTCAGGCGATCAAGGCTCTTACTTTCACTATCCTTTTGAACAAATAACTTTCTTCTGGATTCTTCCAGAGTTTTCTTTCGGCTTAACTCAGTTGATAAATCTCGAACCACATCTCTAGCTTGATTCAATCCTCCGATTACAGCTTCGAGTTCATTGGCATTGAAACTAACTTTTTGCTTCTCATTTAGCTTAAATTCCAGAGTAGAGACATATTCATTTGCACGGTTCAAGCGATTTTCAGTTTGCTGTCTTTCTTGAATAGATTTTGCATAATCTAAAAGAGATTTTTCTCGGGAAGCTTCCTTTACACGCAAAAGCGTGGCTAATCTAAAATTAAAAGCTCTCATTTCATCAATTGATGAAGTTCAGTAAAAGAATTTGAACGATCAACTAAAGAATCATACCTCTGCCTGAGGAAACTAGTTATTTTCTCATACTTATCAATGGCGAGATCAATCTTGGGATTACTGTTTTTCACATAGGCACCGACATTAATCATATCTTCATTTTGAAAATATGTGGAAAGCAAATCCCTAGCCACAGAAATGGTGTTCATTTCTTCTTCACTGCAAACCGCACGATCCAATCGGCTTACGCTCCTAAGCACATCGACGGCTGGAAAGTGATTTGCATTGGCCAGCTTTCGACTAAGAACAATATGCCCATCTAAAAAGCCCCGAACCGCGTCCGCCACCGGTTCATTCATATCGTCACCTTCAACCAAAACCGTGTAAATTGCGGTAATTGCACCCTGTTCACTCGTTCCTGTTCTTTCTAAAAGTTTGGGAAGCAGTGAGAAAACTGAAGGTACATATCCACGGGATGCAGGTGGCTCGCCAGAGGCTAGTCCAATCTCTCTTTGAGCCATCGCAAACCTTGTTAAGGAGTCCATCAGAAGGAGAACTTTCTTCCCTTCATTACGAAAGCCTTCAGCAAGTGCGGTAGCCAAAATAGATGCCCTAATTCTCATGGGAGCGGGCTGGTCCGATGTAGAAACTACGATAACTGATTTCTTCATGCCCTCAGAACCCAGATCTTTCTCCACAAATTCTCTGAGTTCCCGGCCTCTCTCGCCCACTAACGAAATTACATTTACTTCTGCTTCTGAGCCACGGGCAATCATTCCTAGCAAAATTGATTTGCCCACTCCACTTCCTGCAAAAATTCCCATTCTCTGTCCAACTCCTAGGGGAACAAAGGTATCTAATGCTTTGATTCCAGAACTAAAAGATTCATTAATTAACGCACGACTGAGAGGATTGGGAGGCTCGGAATAAAAACCATCTCGCAACGGAGCATTCAAAGGCCCTTTTCCATCAATGGGTCTACCCATGCCGTCGATAATTCGACCCAAAAGCATGGGGCCGAAAGGAACCGAATTTGAATTTTTTTTGGATATTACCTTACATCCTGGGTGAATGAGATGAACACTGTTAAGTGCCATCAGAAGAACTACATTTTGCCTGAAACCAACTACCTGAGCTTCGATTTTTTCTCCATTTCTATCAGATATTATCGTGCAAACCTGCCCTACGCTTGCTTCAGGCCCTTCAGATTCAATCAACAATCCGGTAACTTTTTGAACCGTGCCCACTTTATCAAAAGTGCGCACTCCTTTAATTCCATCTTCGAGAAAGGAAAGTCTGTTACTCAATGAACTAACCATCCCCCTTCAGACCCTCCTCAATTCTTCGTAATTTCGTGGATATTCTACCATCCAGTAAACCAAAGCGACTTTTCACCTGACAATCTCCTCTTTGGAGAGATTCATCCGCAAAAAAACGAACTTTTGGTAGGTCAGGAAGAAGGGCATCATCGCCATCTAGGTTATCAAAAATTCCAGCAATTGCTGAAGCAAAACCACCATCGTCTTCATTAGGTTCGGCAGGTTTTTCAGGTGAACTCATTCCTTTCATAAGGGTGAGATCTTCGGGAGATAAAAATACCTCCAAAGACTCATCTTCATTGGTAAATTCCTTAATCATCGAACGAACGATTCCCTCAATTGCCTTGCGATCAAACTCAACCCCAGGAAGTACTCTTTCCACCAGGCCAAGGACTAAGTCAGGCAATCGGTTTTCAAGTTCTGCAAGAGTTTCTTCGACTTTGGAGTTGATGGTGTTGAGAAGGTTGTTTTGCCTTAGCCCAAACTCATCACGAAGTTTTCGAATTTCATCCTGATAAAATTGAGAGGCCTGTGCCTTGCCCTCCTCTACTCCTTGAACGGAGGCATTATCTCTGTCCTCAGCAGATACTGCAGGTGGGCCGAAGTAATTGACAGAAAAGCCCTTTGGACTTTCGGAAAAATGAACTTTTTTATTGAACAACAATGTCGCTTCCTCCGGTATCCAGAATAATTTCTTCATCCTCTTCAAGTTCTCGGACGATCTGAATGACACGGTCTTGAGCAGCTTCAATTTCAGAAAGACGCTTCGGACCAAGAAAACCCAGTTGCTCCTCTAACGCCTCGACTGCTCTTTTTGACATGGTTGCATAGATTGATTTTTTTAATTCAGCCGAGGCATTTTTCATGGCTATTACCAAATCATCTTGGTCAACCTCCTTTGTGATTTTTGAAATATCACCTGGGCTAAGTCTGATGATATCCTCGAAACGGAACATTCTTTGTCGGATAGAACCACCGAGCTTTGGATTTCTTTTCTCTATGCTTTTGAGAAGCTCCTTGCTTTGCTCACGGTCGAACCAATTCAGCAAATCTGCAGCCACTTTAACTCCGCCGGAAAGAACTTGGGGAGATTGACCTTTCTGTCCAATTCTGCTGCCGAGGGTATTGGCTACAACCCGAACCTGGGCAAGTGGGGTCGTTTCCATGGCTCCAACTCTCTCAATCACCTGCTCCTGAATATTGGGAGGCATCATTTGTAAAACCTCTGAGCCTTTATCCGCATCGAGGTTGGCCAGCATGAAAGCTATTGTCTGTGGTTGTTCGAAACGCAACACATTATAAATCTGCCCGGAGTCCATGTCCTTAATGTCATCCATGAAATCGAGAGAGTCTCTCGATGGAGCAATTCGATTCATGATGTTATTGGCCTTGAAGTCACCATGAGCTAGCTCGAGAGTTTTATGGGCGAATGAATAGCCTCCTAAATTTGAGTTCACACTGGATTCAATGATTTCCGAAAACTCATCTAACACACAGTCCTTAAGCTCCTGACTAACGATAGGGAAATCGCCAATTTTCTTGCAGATACTATCCGCATCTTTGGCATCAAACCTCTTCAACAAAGTGGAGGAAGCATCAGGACCAAGAGCAATCATCAGTAAGGCAAGCTTTTCGTGCCTTGACATCTTACGGTAACGCTCGCTTACGCTTTCCTCTTCCTCAATTTCTTCCATAGCGAAAGTTCGGAATTATCGGGTGGAACCCGTCTCTAAATACCGTTTCAATGCCGTACCTACATTGTCAGGCTTTTCCTGAATTAAGTCATTGAGCAGTTCGGGAGTTAAACTGCTGCCCAAAGCTCGTTTTCCGGTCAAAAGTTGCTGATCATCTTCGTTGAGGATTTGTACCTCAGCATCACTTGGTTTAAATTTTTTGAGCATTCTCAAAAATACTACGAAAATGGTAATGGCTAAAATCACTCCAACCAGATTCTTAAGATGCGGACCATAGCTCTCAATGAAAGATTGGAATTGATCCAAGGTTTCGCCACCAGGCCCCATGGAAGCAGGCAAAAAATCAACTTCATGAACAGTCACATGGGTAGCTAAATCGACTTGGTCAAACCGAACTCCAATCGCATTAACAACTGCCTGATGAATACCCTCAATTTCCTGTGCAGATCTGGGGGTTTCACCCTTTGCAATTAGAACTGCCGCACTCCTTCCGACAATCGTACCAGGTTCCTGCACCTCTTCGCGTAACGTTCTGCTGATCTCGAAGTTGGTTGTTTTGGACTCCCTTGCTTCGTCGCTTTGTGCCATGATCGGGTCTTGTTCATTTGCATCCTGGCTCACATTGGGCACATTTGCACCAACCCCAGTCCCACTAGTTTGAGGCTGAGATTCCACAGTGGTTGCTTGGTCTTTGTCGGTAGTCTGAGAACGGGGGACCTGTCCCTCTGGATCAAACTTCTCGTCAAGAAGAGTTGAAGATTTTGTGTTAAGATTTACCGAAACCCGGGCAACGACATTGTTTTGACCAACAATTCTAGCAAGCATCGTCTCGATTTTCTGTTCAAGCCTTCTTTCTTGTGCCTGGTAGGCTTTCATCATTTGTCCAGCTACACCTGCTGCCCCACTCTCCCCTTCTTCATCAGAAAGAAGATTCCCCTGATTATCCAGGACCGCAACATTGGATTTGTTGACACCTTTAACGGCACGGGAAACGAGGAACTGGATAGCGTTAACATTGGACTTATCCAAAGTAGCACCGCCAGTATCCACATAAACAGAAGCACTTGGTCTGTCATTAGGGTCTTCACTAAGAAGAAGATTGTTTTCAGGTTTTACCACAAACACTTTTGCGGACCTAACAGAATCCATCATGGAAATCGTACGGGCAAGTTCGCCTTGGAGTGCCCGGGTGTGATTTGTGCGCTGAACAAAATCACTAATGCCAAAGTTTCCTTCGTCGAAAATCTCATATCCGACATCGCCACTTTTGGGCAGTCCCTTCATTGCGAGTTCCATTCGCAGGTTAGCCACTTGATCCTCAGGCACCAATATGGAATCACCGCTGGCACCGTATTCAAATTCTATCTTATTCGCTTTAATGACATCAAGGACCTCCCCAAGGTCTTTTGCATCAGCCCCACTGACAAGCATCCTCATACTTTTACTGGACCCAGAAAAGGCCAATATAGCACCACTTAATAAGAGAATACCGATGACGGCAGCCCCAAGCGAAAACTTACGACCACTAGGAAGGTTGTTCCAAACCTCTGCTAATCTACCAAATCTTTCTTTCATTCGTTAAAATTTAGATAATCCTAAACCTGCATTCTCATGAGCTCTTTGTAGGAATCAACAAGCTTATTGCGAACTTCAATCATAAGATTAAAGGCTACTTTTGCTTCCTCTGACTTAACCACAGCTTCATGGATGTTATCAGACCTTCCCAAGATTAAATCTTTGGTCTGTTGAGCCGAAACTTTCTTCTTTTGGTCAACGCCTTTGACAAATTTCTCAAACATATCAGCAAAACCAGGAGCAGTTACTCGATCCGTGGGAGAGACTCCGTCAACTTGACCAACTCCGGCATTGCGAAGACTCTCTACATTGGGAACACTGGGCGAGTAAATGGATGAGCCCCCAACAGACTCGGTAGAGGGGCGAAGCGTCTGGGCAGGTGTAATATTTGAATTCTGACGAAGTAATTCGTTGAGCGAAGGAAGAGATGAGATAGCGTCCACGATTAAAAAAATGTATTATTTGCCAATGGATAGTGCCTGCTGAGCCATCCTGCGAGAAGTTTTGACGACGGTGAGGTTGGCTTCGTAAGCTCGGGATGCACTAATGAGATCTATCATTTCGCGGGAAACATCAACATTTGGCATTTCGACCATCCCATCATCATTAGCGTGAGGATGTCCTGGATTGAATATCATGTGTCCTGGGCTTTGGTCATCATAAACATCGGTAACCTTAACCCCGTGATATAAGTTCTCGTCGATAAAACCGGCGGTTCTTCTCTCGGGACTCTTAATGTACTCTTCAAAGGCAACCTCTTTCCTCTTGTAAACATTTCCATCAGAGTCCTGAGTAGTGTTGGAATTAGCAATATTTTGAGCAATAATCTCCAGTCTAATTTTTTCAGCAGTTAAGGCACTGCCAGTAGCTTCAATCCCGGGAATTAAATTCATAGTCATGGATTAGACTCTTCCCCTTATGGCCAAATGTAATTCTTTGATAGAACCACTGACGGCACCGGTAAGATACTCGTAATTAAGAGCATTACGATTCATCGCAAGCAACTCATCCTCAACCTGTACGGTATTTCCGTCCATACGAACTGGCTTTGCATCCCTGTCAATCTGACTTCTCGGATGCATGGATTTAATTTTACCAAAATCTTTATTGTCGACTGCTCTTCTTAATTCGGCAGAAAATGTTTTAGGTAGATCTCTTCTTTTAAAACCCGGAGTCTCTACATTGGCCAAATTGTTGGCCAAAGCTTCATGCCTCAGATGAGTAGCATCCAGTAGCTTTTTAGAAATAAGATAGTTTTCTTGGCTGTAAAGGTTGTCGAGTATTGCAGTCACGGCCCAAAACACTGCAAACTCCATGCCAAAAAAACCTAAATTTTATAGCACATAAGACTAGGTTGTACTGCCTCGTTATTGCTTGCAAAAGAAAACTTTGATGTCTCGATGGTAATTTTGTCGTTTTTTTCCTCTAAAAGATGAAAGCACCCAGTTTTGAGAATTGCCAAATAGCCATTTGTGAAAAGGGAATGATACTTGAGGCGTCTGAATCATTCTGTCGGTGGGTGGGCAGTACCTTACAAAACCTGACTAATCTTAGTTTTCGAGACCTGATGGTTTCTCTTGAAGGCTCTTGGTCATCCGCACTACCCAAAGATTTCCAACAAAGATCTTTTGAACTCTACTTACCACTATCCCCAGAAGAGTCGAAGTCCTCTCTGGGAATTTTTCTATGTTACAGGAAATATTCAAACCTTGGAATTATATCGATTTCTCCTGCACTTGCTCCTCACGATAAGCTCAAAGAGGCTTTCATGGGAGATCTAATGAAGGACCCAAGGGCTTTAGCGAACACTCTGATTAGACTGCAGAAAGCTGAAAGCAGATTAGCCGATTACATAAGTCACTTTCCTGGAATATTTTTTACTCAGAGGCCGGACCTAACCTTCAGTTATATATCGAGAGGAATAAAAACGATTTTCCCGTTTGATCATAATGAACTTGGCAGAAACAGTGGTCTTTTCCTAGATAAAATACTATCACAAGATCGTGAGCATTTTCAGCATGAAATCAAGAGGTATTCCGCAAAGAAGGAAACCTTCAGCTTCACTTACAGAATAGTTTCCTCACCGAACGATCGGGTCATATACATGCTGGATATAAGAACGCCTATTATCACAGCTACCCAAAAGCTTATTGGCTACGATGGGGTTCTGATTGATATTACAAGGCAAGCAATTGCTGAACACAGATTATCCAATTCGGTTTGGAGAGAAGGGCTAACCACCCTTACAAATGGATTGGTACATGACTTTAGTAATCTTATGGCCGGAATCTATTCAATCAGCGAATTATACCATGGTATGATCACAAAAGATGATCCGATGGCAAATGGATTGGGCCAGATTAAAAAAAGTGCGATGCAGGCACAAAAATTAGTCCGGCGTATCATAGATTTACACCGAGATAAACCTGCGATCCGGGCGACTCACGATTTACGAGTCCTAATCAAAGATCAAATGGATTTGGTTGGTATTCTTATCCCCAAGAGTGCAAAAATTACCACAGATTTTGGCATTAAAGAGGTGCCAGTCTTCCTCGAAGAGACAGGATTTAGGCAAGTTATTCTCAACCTTATTATCAACGCCAGAGACGCTATTCCTAAAAACGGAAAAATAAAAATTCAACTTAAAAGGGTTAAGGCTGGAGATAAGATTATGAAGGGAGCTTTTGAGTCTCTTCAGCTGGCACCGAGTGACGGAGCTGAGATTCTCATTAAGGATAATGGATCTGGTATCCCGAAAGAGATTTTTGAGAAAATTTTTGATCCTTTTTTTACAACAAAAAACTCTGCGTCAGGGTCAGGTTTCGGACTCTACAATTGCAAAATATTTATGGAAGATCATCGAGGTAAAATTAGCTTCTCGTCCAAACCAGGTAAAGGGACGACCTTTTTTTTGTATCTTCCTCTTTCAATTCATTGAAGATCTGGTGATGCTATTTCACTGCGTCCTGCCAGGCAGCAATTTACCTTCTGAATAATTAAGGGTTGATCGTAATTCTCCGAAACGATCATACAATTTCATGGGACCATCTAATTTCCCGTCGACATAATTTGCTTCAACCCACGACCCGTCCGAAGATTTCTTGATACTTTTTCCGTTTAATCTGCCATCCGCATAAATTTGTTCAGTAATTCTTCCGCTTTGATTGATTTCAACAAAGCCAGAATACGATTCCGTGGATCCATTTCGGGTAAGAATCACTGAATCATCAACCAAATCAGCTTGATAGCTAAACTCAGTCTCAAATGATTCTTCGGTCCCTTGCCAAACTTTGTGCTCTTCAACATTATCAACCTGCTCGCAAGACTGAGCGGCAATCATAAGCATTAATAAGAGAAGAGCAATAAAGCGACTCATTGTAAATAGTCCTCAAACTCATACAGATAAGGATCTCGAAGGGTGATCTTTGTAGAAAAAGCTTTGGTCTTGTCCTGTTTCTCGTCTGCATCAGGCTGATGTTGTTCGTTATTTTCAAAATCAAAATCACTCATCCGTTCTTCCAACTCATTAGGATCCGTGCCTTCCTCTAATCTGCGAACAACTTCTTCCATGCTCTCATCCATTTTTTCTCCAGTCATGGCACACATCTTTCTCATTAATGCCCCCATTTGCTTGGGGTCAGGATTTTCATCATCCATTCCTCCTATGGCTCCTTCGAGCTCTTTCATCATTTTTGCAGATTGAGCTTCATTCATGTTGGCAAAAGGGTTATCAGGTCCTGCGTTGTCATCAGAGCCAAGCTCTGTCTCTCTATCACTTTTCTGTCCCGTGATTGAAAAACCAGACAATAATTTTTTCATTTCAAACTGTTTTCCATCAGGACATAAAGGAATCTTGCTGGCATAATCCGAAGATCGTGCAAAAAAGGAATAAATCTTTCGTTTTTCTGGAGAGAAGAACTCGTAAATAGGCATCTCTTGTTTCTTATCTTTAAGTTAACAATAAATAAGAATAAATAATTTCAAGATGAGCAAAAATAAAATAACGATGTGGATCTTTTCTCCACCAAGCGAGCAACGTTTATGGGTTTTATTACCGCTATCCTTTTCGTTTTTGCTCCAGCTTTTGACAGGTCTTCCTAGACCAGATCTACTAGAGAGGCTGGATGCTTCGGAGTTATTAATTGAATTCTCGAAAGGAGTTTTCTCTTACCCCTTTTGGTTGCAGGATCTTAGCCACCTTCCTCTCTTCGCCCTGTTTTCTTGGCTATGGTATTGGTATTTCAAAGATAAACCAACGATATGGGCGTCACCTGCGTTTCATATCTCTTGGTCCTATGCAATTATAAATGAATTAAGCCAGTTCTTTGTCCCCAACCGATTCCCTTCCATAGGAGATTTAATCATGAATCTTTTAGGCGTTGCCCTGAGTAGCTATCTTTACTTTTACCTTACCTCAAGAATTCTTAAACCTGACTCGAAAAAGTAACTTTTTTCAATGCATTCTCTCTTTCAAACAGAGATGGATGCGAATGATGAAAAAAGGAAAACCAAGGATGGGGCAAAGGGAAGTTTTTGTTTTCTCGGTAAAGTTGTCTTAGAGCAGAACCGAGATGTTTACCCGTGCCCATAGTCAATGCCGCAAATTCATCTGCCTGAAATTCATGTTTTCTGGAGAAATAATTATTTACAGGAGACATCCAAAAAACAAAAGGGCCTGCGAACAAGCTAAAGAACACAATCAACGGACTCAAAGACCCCATATTCTCAAGGGGTACTTTGAGTCCGTCGTAGAGCCATTCACTGGAACACAGATAACTAATTATCCAAAATCCAGCTAATCCGGAAAAGAAGGCAACAACTAATCGTTTAGGAATATGACCAAGCCGGTAATGACCAATTTCATGAGCAAGCACTGCTTCAATTTGATCCATATTCATTTGTTCGATAAGAGTATCATACAGTACAATTCTGCGAAATTTTCCAAAACCGGTAAAGTATGCATTGGAATGGCTCGATCTTTTACTGCCATCAACCACTTCAATGGACTGAGCTTGAAAACCGGACTTTTCCGCCAATCTCATTAGGCGAACCTTCAACTCCCCATCCTCTAATGGGGTGAGTTTATTGAAAAGAGGTAAAATAAACTTTGGCCAAATTATCATGAGTACTAACTGTAAAACAAAGAAAGAAAGAAATGCCATGATCCACCAAGTGAAAGGAAAAGATTGCTGGAGCGAACGATACAACCAGTCCAGCAGAGATATGATTAGCACAAGAATAAGTAGGCCGATAAAGGCTCCTTTGATTTTGTCGATAACCCAGAGTATTTTTGTCGATTTATTAAATCCAAATTTTTCCTCCAGTTCAAACTGCCTAAACCAATCAAAAAATAGCTCCGGTATCTGCAGGGAAATTAAAAAAATGGAACCAAAACAGGCGGCTGCCCAAGGTGCGAGATTAGATCCATGGGGCCAGCCAGTATAATACCACGGGATAAGCACTAAGAGGATCGCTACAAAGATTAGATAAGAAATCCATTCCTCCACCCTTGATAATTTAGTTTTGGCCTTGGTATATTCCAAACATTCGCCCCACTCTGCCTTTGACATTAATCCGTCTATTTCCGAGGGAAATCCCATACCCAGCTTATTCATGTGCTTGTGATTTAAACTTCTGAGAAATTCATCAACCAAGAGGCGGAAGATGGAAACGAGGATAATTATTATTTGAACTGCAGTAAGCATGCTTCGAAAATTGCACAATCATTGCTTAATGTCTATCTCTCAAGTCGATTCGAAGTTGCTATATAATTAGCCCTCCGTAAAATATACTTTCATGCCTGATAAAGTCTCCAATGAGAGCAAAGATGTTCCCTTTGAGGATTCCCTCAGCGAACTACAATTGATTGTGCAATTACTCGAAAGTGGAGAAGGTAGACTCGAAGATATTATCGTGAATTACGAAAAGGGAATGAAACTCATCACCCATTGCCGAAATCTTTTAGAATCTGCAGAATGCTCCATTAAGCAACTGCAAGTCCCTAAGCAAGATGCACAATAATCCACATTCAATCCTAAAAAACCTTGTTGGTCCCGCTGACCTCAAAAAACTATCCAAAGATGATCTTCCGAAATTATGTGACGAAATCCGATCTAGAATTATACAAAGCACTTCCAAGAACGGCGGCCATGTTGGTCCTAACCTTGGTGTTGTTGAACTGACCATTGCTCTTCATCTTACTTTTTCTACTCCACACGACTGTTTTTGCTGGGATGTTTCCCACCAAGGCTATGTACACAAACTACTTACTGGTAGAAATGGATCCAAATTTGATAATATTAGGCAGGCAGATGGGTTAAGTGGTTTTTTAAGCAGAGACGAAAGCGAGCATGATTCATTCGGTGCCGGGCATGCAGGTACAGCTTTATCCGCTGCTTTGGGCATGTGTGTTGCGAGAGACTGCCTGCAAAAAGATAATCATGTCGTTGCGATTGCAGGGGATGCTGCATTTACCTGTGGGGTTACTTTGGAAGCTCTCAACAACATTTGTTCAAGCACCAAAAAATTTATTTTAGTCATTAATGACAACGAGTGGTCGATTGCCAAAAATGTGGGGGCATTTTCTAAATACTTCAATGAATTGATCACCAACCCTGTTTACAACCGTATCCACAAGGATGCGGAAAACTTTCTCACCCAATTTCCCGGAGGCTCTTCCCTTATCAAATTTCTGTCCAAGGCCAAAAGAGACACCAAAGAACTCCTGGCACCCTCGAGTATTTTTGAAAAACTCGGACTTCGTTACCTTGGTCCGATCGATGGCCACGACATTGAAACCCTCAGCCACTTCCTTGAATTTGCAAAACAGGCAGAGGAACCAATAGTTCTTCATGTTTTGACCCAAAAAGGAAAAGGCTTCCCAATAGCAGTTGAAGAACCTGAAAAATGGCATGGAGCCAACCCATTTGACATCAAAACCGGTGATTCTATCCCTGCGAAAGCCGGCACTCCTCCCAAGTATCAAGATGTGTTTGGATTATATTTATCTCAGCTCGCATTGGAAAACCAAAAGATTTTCGGCATCACTGCTGCCATGCCTAGCGGAACCGGATTGGATGCTCTACAAAAAACAATACCTGACCGGTTTATTGATGTTGGGATTGCTGAGGAGCATGCCGTATTACTTGCAGCAGGTATGGCCACCCAAGGAATGCATCCAGTCTGTGCCATATATTCCACTTTTTTGCAAAGAGCATATGATCAAATCATCCACGATGTATGCCTTCAAAATCTCCCTGTTACATTTTGCCTAGACCGAGCAGGTTTATCTCCCAATGACGGCCCCACTCATCATGGCTTATTTGACCTCTCCTATTTGAGGTGCGTTCCTCATGCAGTTGTTATGCAGCCCAAGGATGAAGATGAACTACAGGATATGATTTTTACTTCAACCGAACTTAACCAACCATCTTTTATTCGTTATCCCAGAGGTGCTGGTGTGGGCGTGCCATTAAAGAAAAAAGCTTCTTCTGTGGAAATCGGTAAGGCTGAGGAAATCAAGAAAGGAGATGAGTCAGTATCCCTATGGGCTCTTGGCGATTTCGTGCAGGTTGCAACTAGAGTTGCTCAATCAATGGAGAGTGAATTTAACATATCCTGTGCGGTGGTTAATGCACGCTTTATCAAGCCTCTGGATGAAGCCCTCCTTTTTGAGCACGCCCAGAAATACACTCACATTATCACCCTCGAAGATAATGCTCTAGCGGGAGGATTTGGCTCTGCTGTGCTTGAGTTTTTGTCCATTCACAAATTTAAAACCCAAGTTACCAGGTTTGGTTGGCCTGATAGATTTATTGAGCATGGTGATTCAGTTGATCAATTACGGAAACAGTATGGACTTACTGAAAAACAAATTATGTCTAAGATTTTAAACTCTATCAATGGAAACGATGATGTTGTGTCCAGTAAAGAGCTCATTGATATAGCTTAAGGATTTAAAACGGATACCATTTCCCTGCTTGGTAATTGTAAATTAAATTACGGTTGTTTACTTCATCCTCTCTGATGAAGACCCATTGGTTCAGATTCTTTGAAAAGAAATTTCCTTTTCTTCCATCCCAGTACTGTTCATTCGTCCATAACCAGTCCCATTTTTTTGTCCATATCCAAGCACCATTAAACTGGTCAGGTTGTATATATATCCACCTAAGATGAGCATGATAAGCCCATCCATTTTCAAGTATATAAGCGGAACCAATCCATGATGTCATCCAAGTGTTCAAGTCATCCTCCTGTTCCGCTAAAGATGTTTGGATATTTTGCTTCACATTGATGGATATCTCCGCCTGATCAGACAATCCAGCAAGTGTGCTAACAGATAACTTAAATACATGTTCTCCAATAACATTTCCTCCTGGTTTACCATGAAGCAGAAATTCTTTTGTATTAGTAGGAAGAATTTCGATCCAGGATGGGAAGTTGGAAGAAAACCTTATCTTCTCATCTTTTACATTTTCCACATAGAAAGAAACCTCAAAATCTTCAAATTGCTTGGCATCAACTTTCTTGGGAATGATAAGTGAAGGAGTAGTGGAGTCATCGATGACCACAATATTATCCTTGATGAAAACTGTTGAGGAGTTGGACAACCTTACCTTGAATTCAACAGGGAATGTTCCCTCTTTATTGGGCGAATATCCTGATAAATATCCATTACCAAAGTTATCAATCATGACATTTGCCCAAGATGGCATATCAATATTCTCAGCAGCAAAACTTCCACCTGCGTCTTCCCAACCGAAGGTAAGAAAATTAAACTTAAAAGGAAGACCTACTGCAACTGGGTGAATGTCTATAAATTCACCTCCCACTTGGAGATCTTTGGAGTATTGGAGAGTTACCAAAAAGGGATCATTTGCAGAATAACTGGGGTATGACTTCAGTTCTAAAGCCTGACTTTCCCCACTCACTAACAATTGATTTCCGGTAAAATTCAATACCGAATTTATCTGGTCATGAGCAGATGATTGAAGAGTAAAATGATCCACTACCGCCAGGGAAGATGTATCCAATTTAGCCAAAAATGCATGGGCACGACTATCCGCTGTAAAATCTTTGTTTAGCAATTTTAGACCGCCTGAAAAACTGCCAGCAACATAGGCATATCCCAATTCAGTCATGTGCAGGTCGGAGAAGGTCTTGTCCCCGGAACCATTAAATTTGAACAATTTCGCTCTCTTTAAGGAATGGTCAAACTTGGCAGCAAAAATCTCCTTAAAGGAGGAGGAAAGAAAAGAATCTTTACAGCTCATTTCCTTTGAAAATTCACCGAGAAGAAGAAGGCTATCGTCGGAAGCATCATAGGATACTTTCTCTGCACTTAAAGCTCCTTCTGATTCGAATGTATAATAATTCTGCATTGTGCCATCTGCGGAGAATTTCGCACAAAATGAACCATGATTTTCTTTAAGTAAAATATTAGCTCCCCCCAGATTAATACTTGAAGAAAAGTCTCCCGCAACCACAAGGGAATCCTTAGCCCAATCGAGGTCATTGCAATGATCGTAACCTACCCCACCAATAGAATGAATCCACGATACAGCAGAAAGATTACTTGGATCAAGTTGGGCGATAAAGCCATCTGACTTACCGAAAGATTGGACTTCATGTTTCCCCAAAACGAAGTTACCTGTGAAAGAACCACATATGAAAATTTTATCATCTCCGATGACTAATGATGCAGCTTTTTGATCATTAATAACAGGCAGGCTAAAAAACTCTTTTAACCTACCATCTGAGCCAATCTTAACGACGAAAATATCTGTTCCTGAACTGGCATTCAATTTCCGGTTCGAGAGCTGAACCTTTCCGGAAAAGTTTCCAATCGCATATAAATTTCCCCGTTTGTCCAATTCTAGGTCAACGATTTTACAACTTTCATCTGATAATAAAATGTACTCTCTAACCAAAGAAAAATTATCATTCTCCAAGCAGTAAATAAATCCTGATGATCGGGCTGAGGAGTAATGAGTTGTTCCATCATATTCCAGGTTTCCTTTGAAGTTGCCTCCAACAAATGACTTATCAGCGTTTCCGTCCATCTTCACTACTTCTGCATTCCCCAGAATATTTCTCACCAATTGCAACGGAGGGATGACGGATTGGGATGACTTCAATCTGTCAGGTAGCATGTAGTTATAGGATAGTAGAAAATCAGAATAAGAATTGTTTTCTCCGGCAATTCTCAAAATAAGTGTTTGATCAGAGTCTTTGTGATCTAACCACTCTTTTAGGGATGGTGACGCTGAGAGATAAATTTTGTTATCCTCGTTTATTACATCTAACCAATTCTCAAGGGTATGAACCCTGCCGATGCTGTAAGCTTGATTAGCCACTTTAATTTCGTGCAAATTAGCCTCATCAATCTTAAACTCAAAAAGGTTTTCACCAATGATTTCGGGAATTTGTGAAATCGATCGAAAATGCACAAAAAGTTCTCGATTATGAGATGTACTCGGAACCTCATCATTTCCCACTAAGAACCCAGTTGTTGATATTGAAACCCCAAAAACTCCGGATTCATTCGAGAATTGATTGGTAATGAGATCGTCTCCCCCACCTCCTAAATGCTCAGCCCACAAAAGCTCACCATTGTTATGACTGAGTGCCATAATAATCGCATCCACGCCCCCTCTTGACGAATAAGTATGCCCCATAATGTTACAACTTTGGGAAAAGAGAACAGACAAGTTTATTTGCCCAAACGAATTATAGTTAATATCTACGAGATCCAAGAAATTGGGAACTGATGATATTACCATATTCTTCTCCCAGACAACAGAGCCTGAAAGACTCAATTTTATCAAAACTACATTTTTATCGGGATCTTCAATTACTTGACGAAAGCCAAGGAGGAAAATCGCTTCATTGGAAGAACAAATTCTACCTGCAGAAACTCCGCTAATAATTTTTTCTGAAATGATTTTCAAAGACCGGTCTAAGTGCAGGATCTTTGTAATAGGGTTGGCAGAATCATCCGCTAGTTCCATGGTCAAAAACCAATCATTAGTCAGCGAATGATTCGTTACTGCTACCTTACCAAGTACTTGTTCAAATAGAGAAACACCTAGGGATTTGCCATTAGCATCAACCAAGATGGCAAAACTGCATGGAGAAGAGCTCGTTATTTTTTCAGTCCCAACCTGAATTGAACCAATCAAATTACCTGTGAGTAAAATGTCTCTGGAAAAAGATGGAGTAACTTTCAGATCCAGCACTTCTCCTTGAAGTTCAAAGTCCACGGCCCAGTCCGAGACTCCATCCAATCCAATACTGGTAAGGAAAATCGAACTCTTTTCTTCCTCTAAACGCTGACCGAGGATATAAAAAAGTGAGTTTGAATAGTGAAAATCATTAATCTCAGTACACTTCATTGTTGATTGATAAAAGAGTCTTTTATCAGCTGCGAGATCTCCCCTAGAGACCTTAGATATATTAAACCCATGAGAGAATGAACTCGCAGCAGAATTTCCTGCATCCTGATTAGGCTCGAGAATATATTCGGCAAATGGCGTACCGCCTTTTGCTATAAGAGAATTTTCTTTAAGTAGAATTTGGGCTGTTATTCCATTAAAGGGAGAATTAGCAACACCCCATACAATACGCTCTTCCAGATGTTCTCCATATTCATAAGTGATCACATTTCTCCCAATTTCTATAGCTTGAGGAAAAGTAACCAAAACTTGATCCAATGAAACATCTTCCCCATTAATATCGGTTGCCCGAAATCCCGGTTCTGAGAAATTCTCCACGCCCGTATGCACCGGCAAATAGAGCTCTTTTAAACCAAGAAGTTTTAAACTCGATTGATTTTTCTTTTTTACCAGGAGCTGTGTAGTTGCAAATTGTGCATCGTACCCATTCGGGTGAGTAACCTTTAATGACAATGTGTGGGTCCCTTCTGCCATCTCGGGAACTTCTCCCACGATCTCAAAGTTGGTAAGATCGACCTTATTTACAGTGAGCCAACTTGGTCCCTGCATAAGCTTCGTAGAATAGCCGGTGCCTGTGGGGTTATTGTCCTGAATAAAAAAATTAAGATTAAAAAACTGCCCCTCATAAAGCGGTGGAAATTGATTCGGTAACTTAATTAAAAATTTTGAATGATCGAAGGACGCGTTTAAAATTATGGAGTCAATCAACTCGCCATCAGAAACCTCTAGTGTGAAGGAATCTCTAGCAGGCAAAATATCTGTGGGTACATACCTTAATTCCTCAAGCATACCCTTCTCTTGGATAAGGAGAAGATCTCCGTACCTTGGTTGATGATAGCTAGACAAACGCCAAGTAAGAGAATCATTGTTCGCATCAGTCGCTTTGATTGGGAAAACCTGAGATTTTTTTGTTGAAATATTCTCATCAAAAATAATTTCCAACCTGTCTCCATCTTGTATCACTGGAGGAAAATTAATATCCTCATAAATTACGGTATGCTGAGTAGTGGTAAATCTTCCGGTGGGATCTGACGCCACCAAGGTGAAAGAGAAATTTGAATCAGATTCCACAGAAAGAGGTGGTTCTCCACCTAGAAGAATGCTTCCTCCTTCGTGATCAACCGCCAATTCTTTAAACCAGGATGGGGACTGACTACCGGTAAAAAAAGTTTTAAAGTTCAACCTCTCCTTGTCATAGTCGATTGCTTTGAATAAAGCCTCAAAGCGATCTCCAGGATTAGCAGTTAATATTCTCTCGGGCAATTCTTCTAAGACAAAAAGGGGGGGGTCTGCAATCGGTTTGATTAAAACTTCAAAAGGCAGAAGAGAAAACCTATCATTTTTGCCTTCACTTGCTTTGAGGATAAACATATCCGTCCCATAGAAATGATCAGGAGGAATGTATTGAATATCTGATAATTTATTTTTATCCGAAGATAAATTTAAGTCTGCTCCACTACTCGGAAACTGGTAAATAGACCACAACACAGTTTGAGCATTCTCAGGATCGGAAGCCTCAAGATTAGTGACTGACTTCCATTCATCCAAATCAAACCTGTCTTCCTCAAATGCAATTTTAACTTTTTCTACCATAGAAGAACTTCCTACTTTTGAAATCAAAGGAGGATAGTCTTCCACCACTATGTTAAGGTCAAATTGATGGTTTAACTGGTCTCCGCCGCTCTGAATTAAAAAGGAGAAAAAATGTTTACCCTCATCCCAAAATGCTGGCTGACCGGAAAGAACCCCAGATCCATTCCCGTCGTCTCTCCATGTTGCCCAACTTGGCAATTTAGAGATGAGCTTAAGCTGGGGATATCCTTGCCAGGGCCAATCAGAATCATAGACATGCAAACGGTACTCAAAGGGATATTCATCAGTCCATTGAGTAATGGGTTCAGACAGAATAACTGGCTTGTCGTTCGAACTTTGAACAATGACTTTAACGGGAATTAACGTGGTCCGTGCGGATGAGATTAATTCTCTCTCACCATCATTTATAATTTCCACGCCATCATCTGTAATTCCGAGAACGAAATGATCCGTGCCTGAAAAATTTGTATCCGAACTATACAAAAATTTAGATCCATTTTCATCAATCGAAGCATCACCATACAATGGAGACTCAATAATCTCCCAAAATAATAAGTCTGCATTAGTCTCAGGGTCCTCTGCTAAAAGCTGAGGAGGAATCCATGATGATGGAGTATCTTCCATCATCCAAAAAGTGAGGGTATCAACTTCAACTGTCCCCTCGGGATTTTGCTTCCATAGAGTGACTGGTTTATTTAATTCCTCCACTAAAATATCAAGGGAAAACTCAGCTTCCAGTAAGTCTTCTATTCCATATATTCTAAACATCAGTTGATGAACTCCCACATTTTCCAAATATGGAACCCCTCCAAGTGTTATCTTCCCACTTTCAAAATCCGAAAAATCGGCGTCAACCCAAGTGGGTATTTCCAAAATTTCATAGGTTAATGTTTCAAGGCCATCTCCATCTGCGAAATGAACGGTAATGTTTAGATCATCCCTATCTTCAATTTTGATTTCACTGTCAGAGTCACCACTGAGAAAAATGGGAGGGTCAGCAACTTCTGTGACAGCAAATTTAAAATTTCTGAATTCACTGGAATAGCCATCAGAAGCCTGAATAACGAAAGAGTCCTCACCAAAAAAATTTTTGTTTGGAAAATAAGTAAGGTTATCAATCTTACCATTTTGGATCTCTTCAAAATGAATAATACCATCCAATGGTTCCTCAATCACGGTCCATGAAATTTTACGGCCCTGAACATTTTCAACCGTTAGACCACCGCCTGACCAATTACTATCTTCAGAAATTATCTGATCCCCAATTTGCGGCTCATTAATCCTAATCAATTCAATCGAATTGACAAGATTCAGAGAGAAAGACTGAACCGACTCCAAGCCATTTTTATCCGTTACCTTTATTGCAATAGGAAATGATTCTTCAGCTGATTGAGGAGGAACACCAGAGAGGAGTTTCTGAGTATCATTGTAATCAATCCATTCAGGCAAATCACCAATGATTTCTATGAGCAAATCCTCCAACGGATCAGGGTCAAAAACCTCAATCTTGTAGTCCCAGGGGGTGCCTCTAAGTACAACCGTGTAGGGCTGAGACAGAAAAACGGGAGGATCAGTAACATTACTTACATTTGCGGTAAATCTTACCGTATCTTCGGCAAGTGGATCTTGCTCGTTGTAGACTGAAATAACAAACTCATCAACCCCAGTAAAGTTAGCATCAGGCAGAAAACTAATAACAGCATTTGCTCCGCTCCCTGCCAAATTCAACTCTCCATTACTGGGGGCAACTTTTACTCCCCAAAGAAGCTCCTCAGATACCGTATCAAAATCTGTGGCATTAAGTTCGATTATCCAATGCTCTGTAGTATCTTCAGTGATTTCAAAGGATTGATTATCTGCCCCAACGATCACCGGAGGATAATTGACCGGCTCTACGACTAAATTAAAATATTCAGAAAAGTGTCCTCCCCTCTGATCACTTGCTTTAAATTTTACCGAATGAATGTGATCAGGTATATAGTCTGTTCGATCAGGAATACCTGAAATTGTGCGGTTACCATCGAAAACTAACCAAGATGGCAAGCCTTCGAAACTGAGATTGACCGAATCCCCAATATCGGGATCCCAAAATTCAAACTTATGCTCATAAAACTCATTCTCCCCTGCCGTACCAGAGGGCAAACTTGAAAGCAAAACAGGAACATCATTGACCTCCTTAATGCTCACCTTAATAGACAGATCAGTAAATTTAGGGTTTGATGGATGACTATCGAGAACACGAATTTTAAATTTATCAATTCCATGAAAATTTAAGGGCGGGTAGTAAAAATATCCTTGAGATTCTGTAATCACAACTTCCCCAAAATTTGGTTCTTCCAGAAGGGATACTGTGTAATTGTCAGGATCAGATATATTGAAATCATCTAAGATTTCGCTCCAGTCGTTTGGAGAAAAGTCTTCAAAAAGATTTACCGAGAAAGAACTATTGATATCGCCACGAAAAGATACGACCGGTGCTTCATTTCTTGGCAGTACCACCAAATTATAGGTGTGGTTGGCAACAGCTCCTCCATTGCCATCAGATAAGCTTACGGTAAAAGTATAGTCGGAGGCAGAGATATTTCCAACATTGGGGGTTCCAATAAGCATATTGTCGCTAATTTCCATTTGCGGAGGAAGATGATTTCCACTGACCAGGCTAACCGACAGGGAGTCTCCATCCGCATCGAACACAGGAAACTTGAAATCATCATATTCACTCCCATCCTCTGCTGCAGGCAAAATATTTCCCTTGTCAGTAAAATAAGGATCGTCATCGACTGCATCAACTTGGACCTGAAAGAAGTGCAATGAACTTGAGTCACCTAGGGATGCTTTGAGTTTAAAAGAGTGGATACCGTTAAAATCAGTTTCTGGGTAATAGAAAAAATCTCCAGTGGTTGAATTAAGGTCAAACGAACCAGTACTGGAATTACTTTCAACCATTGACCAACTAACCTCAACATCAAATGGGTGTTCAAATTCGAATAGATTATGCAAGCTATCTTCATCCTCAAGAACAGTCAGAATAGTGGGAGTAGATTTTGAAAAGATTGGATGCAGACTTGGTTTTTCATCTGCCTGCCATGAAGGATTAAAAAAACCACTTACCAATCCATATTGTTGATTGTGATTAGGATTACCCAATACGATTGTACCATCCTTAAAAGCGAGAGAAGATTTTGTTCTTTCCTGATCATCAAAAAAATCGAGATCAATAGATGAAATAAGTTCCCATTCATCAGTGACTTCCTCCATCCTGAATAGATAGATACTACTATTGCCTTCGGAATTCAGTCCGGGTGCAGTTACACAAAGTAAATTTTGATCTACTTTCAGTTGCGAAGAAAACAATTGATTCGATCCACTCCTGGACGGAAATAATTCCTCTCTAAACTCCCAACCTGAATCTACTCGCCCAAATATATAAACACTTCCACTATCCACCTCTTGTCCATCCCCAAATTCTGCACCTACAAACAGAAGATTGTCTTGGAAAGCCAGGGAATGACCAAATCTGTCTCCTGGAGAAAAGTCAGGTGCAGAGATTTTGGTCTCGTTCCAATTGCCATCACTTTTTTGGTAAATGTAAACAGCACCACTATTTAATCCATCTACCAAATCATGACCAGGTGCACCGACAAAAAGTAAATTTTCTTCAAACTCAATATCGTAACCGAATTCATCACCGCTTTGTGATCCGTTGGAGAAAATTGTATCATTTTGAGTCATATTCTCCCCCTCTTTCTCAAACAGGACTACCTGACCACTGTTATTCGAACCGGCATAGGGTGAACTAATCGCAAGATTTTCACCAGAAACTGCCACGTCCCATCCAAAAAGATCTCCAGAACCTCCTGAAGAGTCAGTTAGTAATTGTGAATAATTCGAGGAAGCAAAACCACTTTCATTCAAGGCGTATATGTAAACGGCTCCTCTAAAAGAATTCTCGTCAGGTGCTCCGATGAAAAGATTAGCATCGGTCGATAATAAAGAACCTCCAAATTGGGTTCTTCCAGAGCTTGGAGCCTCTACAAAATTACTGGAAGTGTAAGTGGAAGAATTTTTATCAAAAAAATAAACTTTCCCATTCTCCCCTTCCTGTCCGGGTGCAGACACAAAAAGATTTAAGTTGCCATCAAAATGAATTTCTGAACCTAGCATTTCTTCATCTGCTAAAGAGACAGGCATGATAAACTCAAGGTTAGTTTTCTCTTTAATGAAAATTTTGCCTGTGTTTTGGGATGACTCACCAAAATCAAAATTCGTGTAAAAAAGTTCCCGGGGAGTATTTAAATTTGGAGCAAAATGAATGTAATCTTTTCGATTGGTAAGCCCGTTATTAAAAATTTCATCAATGTTTAAAGGGATTTTGTTTGAATCATTTGTATCAGTTAAGGTGAGATTAGAATCAAAACCGGCTGTTTTTGTAAAAATATAGTTATTATTTTCGTAAAGAATGAGATCTGGGGACGCTACATTATCAATAAGATACTGATTGTCATCAGTACTCCATAAAAAATCATAGTAAAAATTTGCAGCTCTTACTTCTCCTCCCAAGAAAAGTATTGCCACAATCATCCATGTAACAAAAGGAACGTAGGAATTCTGAATTTTATCCCTTACACACATCCCTGCAGATAATAGAGCCATTGAATTGATCAAAACGGGAAAGTTTACCCGATAAAAACCTAACAAAACTTAAAGAAACACACTTTTAAACTTCATACAATATCAGAAGGAAGGCAAAACATTTACCTAAGGAGAGGTAAATATGATGAATAATTATGCCAAGCAATAATAAGCTAATATTTTTACCCTTCCTGAGAAGAAAGGAATAATAAATTGCCTAGCCTAGCAGACTCGCGACTGGATAATGTTCACCTAGGAGATCTGTCAGAAAATTAGTTGGCTCAAATGATTCAAATAAAATATGGGAATCACCATTTTTGTGAAGAACAACTGATACCACATTAATTTCGGGTGTTTTAGGAGGAGCAAATAAAATGTCATCATGGGAAGCATTTTGCTTCGATGCAAAAAGTTCTGGCACCAAGTTACCACCCAAATGGTCACTCCTTCCTGTGGCTACGTGGCAGGTTCCAAAAATTTTCTCATCCTGAATATCCTTTCCTGAAAAAGGGAGGAGCTGGGTACCAAAGCCTAATTCACCAATAACTCCAGTTGCAGGGTCATCATGAAGTTGCTGATTCCGGGCACTTATTAGTGCTTCATTACCCGCTAACAAGTCTGAACGAAAAATCGCTCCATCCTTAATATGCATCTCGGCTAGAGTGCCGTCAAAAAAACGAAAGGGAAAACTGCCATCTGCACCAGTTGGAACAAAATAGACTTCCCCCGCAGGTAAGTTAGCCACATCTGGTTTACCTTCAGGACATAGACCATGGCTCTTTTGAGCCACCTGTTTATTGCAATCAATATTAAGTGTAAATGTCTTGCCCAAACATTCAAAATTGAGGGTGAAGCCATCGGCAAGGTCCAAAACTTGCCTGAAACTTTCGGCCTGTTTGCTGACAAAGTTGTAGTCAATACTCAGTCCTGAGTTTAGAATGATCTCATTAACACCATGGAGGGTGGCACCACGAAAATTATGCTTCTTGGCTAGTGCAGTAAGAGGTGCAGTCAAGGAATAATCAGTTATGGCTAAAACAATATCGTATTTGGGGATATCATTTTCAAAAGATAGAATATTTCCCTCCACATCATAAATTTCGTCTTCAGGATCTAGGTTACTACCTCCCGTTTTGTTAAAAGCTAAAAAATCACATTTTTTGACTCTCAGGGTGCTTTGGGAGGAAGAAATAAGCTGTTCATAGAAAACAGAATACGCAGTTTTTTGCACTGTGTAGCAGTCCTTCTTCATGAATTCCATACCAACAATTTCGTAAGCACTATCGAGATCAATTAAAACACAGTAATTCAGATCTGTGCTTGGAGTACCAAAACAGGTAGTGATGAGACGATCTAAACAAAAGGAGGGGAAATCAGATAAAGGTGGTGTATACATTATTCTAACGAAATGCCTAAAACCAAGTTTCCCAACAAGGAACCTGAACAAGTATCCCTCTATTAAATTATTTTAATAAACAGAAAAGAATTACTTATGGAAAATTCTGAATATTAGAGAAGCCATTAAGACGCCTGTAATTAGGACATTTGATGCGGTTAGTTTTAACACAAAATCAAAATCGTTTTTACTCTTTGCAACAACCAGTTTTCTGAAACTAAATAAGCCAAGGATAATGGTAAAACTCAGCGGCCAAAAGGACTGATTTACCGAGATGCAAAAAAGGGGAGGTAGCAAAACGCCAACAAAAAACAAAAAGAGTCCAAATTTTTTACCTAGCAAGACAACCGAGGTATATTTCCTTACCAATTTATCATTCTCAAAATCTCTGTAATTATTCACAACCAACAAGTTGTTGATCACCAGACCCACTAAAAATGCAATTATGGTGACAATACCTAGATTCTCAGATTCTCCAATTGTAAGTAAATGATAAGTCCCAAGAACCGAGCCTAGTCCAAAAAATAAAACAACAAAAACATCTCCCAACCCACGGTAAGCAAGAGGAAAAGGACCTCCTGTGTAGCTAAAACCAGATGCGATGCAGATCATTCCAAAAGGCAAATAAAGCCATGAAGCTTGTGCATGCAACACGGTTAGTCCGCCAACTAAGAAGGCAAAACCCATCAAAAAATTAGCAAAATTTCTAATTTTTAGCGGAGAAATCAGACCACTTGCTACCAATCGCACCGGAGCCAATTCCCGATTCTCATCTGCCCCCCTTAGAAAGTCGTAATATTCATTATAAAAATTTGTCGCCACCTGGATCAGGGTCGCAAAGAGCAGGCAACCCAACAAAGTCAGCCAACTCCCTAGAGAAGAAGGATTGAGCCCAAAACTTGCACCTACTAAAACTCCCACACCTGCTGCCACCAAAGTTTTTGGCCTGGCAGCTATAAAATAAGGATACAATGCCATGATCACTAACGGCTTATCGCAACAGGGAAGGTAAATTTGGTACGAAATTTCTCTTCAATTTCACGGGCATTGGTGAGCAATGAATCGGAAGAGTTTCGGTTTGACGGATCGAAGATCTTGTAGGGCCATTGAACTTCGCACTCCAGAGCAAGATATCCGTTGCTCACATGATGTGCATGCCGGGAATCCGCAGGGTATTGACTACAGATAATTGCAAAATATCTGTCACGTGGTTCAATCCAACGGTTCATGCTGTAAGTTTGAGCACCCGCGCTTTTCATGGCCTCCATACCTTTGAGTGAAATTGGGGATTGCTGGTAAAGGTCAAAATCGATTTGACCACCCAGATCTTTGGCAAAATTTGTAAGTAACTGGGGATCTTTGGTATCGTCGACAGTCACCTTTCCATCACTGCCAATAACCTGTGTCCTACGGATGACTTTCTCTAATGAGACACCTCCTCCCTTCCTTTTGCCAACGAGAACAAGCTGATTGATTTGATTTGCATCTTTGGGCTCTCCCGCAAATTCATACATTCCGCTTAATCTTTGTGTTCCAGCCTCAACCACGACAAATCCTAGTCTTTCGAGCTCAACCTGTACTGCATCCACGAGACTCATTGCTGTATTCCGATCTTTGATTTTTGCGACTCCATCTACTCCCCACGGCAAAAAAGCGAGTAACCCACCAATAAGCATTCCAAAGAGGGACAGAGCAAAAATGACTTCGACCAGTGTGAATGCTCTTTTCATTCTACTCATTCCTCCAAAGTACCTCCAAAACAATTAATCGAAGTTAAAATCATTGCTTGAAATGGGTATAATTCCACCAAGCTTTTGAATTAAGATTCCCGCAACATCATATTCGTCACTAACTTGCACCAGAAACCCATCGCTTTGTGGTTTGATTTGGCCAGCTGAAAAAACAAGCCTAGGCGGACTACCACCAATCAATCTGCCGGAGCGATCAAAAGACAAATAGGAGAATTCAAACCCACCTCCAGCAGATTCTTTACGCAACGAAATTCGCTCATCTTCCCCCTCTGACCCCTCAATTTCTCCAACCTCTATCATTCCACTCCAAATGGAACCTGCATCAGAGAACCATTTTTCCGGAAATTCAAATTGCTCCGGGGCGTTCATTGGATCAGGAAGAAACCAGGTACCCTCTGGCAAAAAATAATCACTCTCTCTTACCATCCATAAATCACTCATATTTCCCTCAGAATGAATTTCTATGTATCTTGAAAAATGATCTTTGGATTGGGAATCCGTTCGCACGGCTAGTCTCGCTTCAACTCCTTCACTAATAGCTAAATTCCGGGTCTTTACAATCATGGACACCAACTCACGCTGAAGGCTTTTAATTTCGGTACCGCTTCCACTTAAGGAAAAACCAATCAGACCAAAAAGGAGTGCCATCACCCCCATTACAACCAACAATTCAAGTAGGGTAAAAGCAGCTTTTCGCCGAATACAAGACCTGTCCATCCGGAAAATAGCGTAGGTTAATCTAAATACTTCTCAATATTCCAGGAAAAAACATTGGTCGTACCCCACTCCTCATCTTCATCCACATTTTCATAGGTAGTTAAGTAGAATACGATACTCTCATCAATGTAGAGAAGCTTTTCAGAAAATGATTCATCCAAAACTTCCGACGAATAATCAGCGGCAAGTGAATCAGTGATATCTTTGACCGTGGTATCTGCCACTTCTATATTTCCAGAACTATCCTCGTCGAATAAAATTTTAATCTCAAGAAACTCCCCTATAAACTGACCATTCTCCATGAATTCCTCCGATGTAAAGGAATGAAATTCTCTGCCCTTTTCATTTTGATCAATATGGTTTTCCAGAGAAGACCACTCTGCACCTTTTCTCTCTTTGCCTTTGAGGGCAGCGAGAAATTGCTCAGAAAATTCTTTTAATTCGATAGGTTCGCCCTCACTACTTTCATAAAGAAATGGGGGGAAATATCCATAATAAGCCTTGTATTGGTGAATCTGTGAAGCCCAGGCATTGAAAATACTCTTCAGTTTGGTCTTTTTGGATCCACCAATTAAATCGGCTAATTTTGGTCCTAAAATTCCCATCAATACGCCGATTATTGCGATTACTACCAGCAACTCAATAAGGGTAAATCCATTTTTTTTCATTTTCATCATTCAAAATTGAGGAAGACCCAAATCGTCCGCACTAACGGAACCAGATGGCACATAATCTTCAGAGGAATAATCGGCTGTCAATTGATTGGAACCACGGGAAAACAATAAGTATCCGTCTTTATTGTCCGGGCGGGGATAAACATAGACGAAGGGACTGCCCCAAGGATCCTCTAAAAACAGCAAATCTTCATCATCCGGTAAAAAGCCAAGAGCCAAAGTTTCAAGCGGTAATAATTTGGGCTGATCTCCGGCGAGAATACCCTCTTTATCCTCTGCGTTGCACAATGCTTTGAGAAGCTCAAATCCACGGACTGCCTCATCCTCAAAAGAAAATTCGCTGCATACAACTTCAGGATAATCACCTTCATTAAGCTTGTATTCATCGAGTGCTGCTCTGATCACATTAATGTGCAGGTTAGCCTGTTTTTCATTTTGGTTGGAAATTACAAATGATCCTGCGGAAAAAAAGATCCCCACTAGCACTCCGATGATCACAATTACCACAAGTAACTCGACCAAGGTAAATCCACTTAATCCTCTTCTCATGACTCTATTCATTGATCTAAGAAGATCTTGTCAATGCCATCATCATAAAGGCGGGTGGAAAAGCACACACAAACTTAAAGTCTGAACAGTTTTTTTCTTTCAAAGAGCAGCTTAATCTCTGGAAACTTCATTGCTCCCAAAGCTAGTACATATATAAGGATTGAGGAAAAGACGAGAAAGAGCACTTTTACAAGCAATCCAATTTTAGTCTCGGTAAGCGGTAATAACGATTGGCAATAGTAGAGAAAAGTGGCCATAACTAAGCACCCAACTAAGGTTACCACCAAGGCGACTTGCTTAGTTCTAAGCAAGTCCTGAAATTTAAAAAAGGAAAGGCTTAATAAAAGGATCACAGTCTGACAAAATGCCGAAACTAAATTTGCCCAAGCCAAACCGAAAACTCCATAATCTCCCATCAATAGAAGACTGAGTAAAAAATTTGTCCCCAAGCTAACCAACGCAGCACGAAGAGGAGCCTTCATATCTTTGCGTGAATGATGTACTTTCACCAAAAAAAGAGAAATCGCATAAACCGGAATAGTCCAGGCAACCACCTCCAAAACCTTAGCACCCTGCACCACCCTACTATAATCAAACTCTTTCCATTGATACAGTAACTGCATGATCGGCTCTGCCAACAAACACAATCCTACCGAAGCCGGAATTGCAATCGCTGTGATAACTCTGACGCCTTTATAAAAGTAAGTCTCAAAATCTTTCTTAACTCCATCTTCGCTGCTTCGGGCAAGCAGAGGGAATAATACCGTGGTAACAGAAATGGCAAAAACACCCAAGGGGAGCTCCACCAATCTAGCAGATAAATAGAGAAACGCTAGGGCCCCCTCTTCTTCCAGAGAATAAGCAAAAAGCCTGGAGACGAGTATGTTCAGTTGTGCAACTGCAGCCCCCAAAGCTCCAACCCAAAATAATTTACTGAGCCGGATAAATTCATCTGATTTATCCAGCGAAAAAGACCATTTCCACTGAAAACTCTTGTTTAATTTGAGCCATGGCATCGCCAGTTGCAAAATCCCCGCAAACACTACGCCAATACACAAAAGCTGAGCGATTTGATGATTTTCGCTCAACCAGGGAGAAACACCAAACGCCAAAGCAAAAATCATACACCCATTGAGAATGACCGGTGAAATCGCACCCTCCAAAAATCGATCATGTACATTAAGAATTCCAATCAGAATCGCAGAGCAGCAAACCAGCAGGACATAGCCAAAAGTAATCGTGGTATACTGTGCCCCAAGCACCCATTTTTCATTCCAGATTAAACCGGTGGATAAACAAAACCAGCAAGTGCTACAAATGATCAGAGTCAAAATGCCCAAAAGAACCAGCAAACGGGTAAACACCTGATTTAGCAGGCTAAATCCTTGGACTTGCCCTTCTCTTTTTAATACAGATGTGTAAGATGGAATTAATGCAGAAGTCAGCGTACCTTCTCCCAACATTCTGCGAAATAAATTCGGAAAAGTGAAAGCAAGCAAAAAAGCCTCTCCGAATACCGATGTTCCAAAGATGGAGAAAAAGAGAATATCCCGAATTAGACCGAGGAATCTGGATAACAAAGTGGCACCACTGACCAAAGATACTTTACCGAGAATTTTCACCAGTAACAGCTTCCGTTTACAAGTGAGAAAACACAGTTATATTAATTAGATATGGTTGCCAATAGTTGTTTTGCCTCATCCACTGGATCATCATGATTCTGCTTCCTACCAAGCTCAATCGTGAGATTAAGGTACCTTTCAGCACGCCCTGTGTTACCTGTCTCGAGGCAAGCCTTACCGAGATACAATGCAACCAGCATCCAGTCTGACCTTTTGGCAATACATTCCTCAAAAAGCTCAATCGCTTCAGCAAAATGATATTCTTCAAAAAGAGCCTGAGCCAAGCTGTACTTAAACAAAAGATTTTCGGGAGAAGTACTAAGCTTCTGCCGGAATTGCGTAATCCGCTCCGACATGCAATTTTAATCCGCTAGACGATTTGTACACAAACGGCAGTGGAGTTATCCAAGCCGCCATTCTGGTTTGCCAAATCAATAAGAGTATGGATCAAATTCTCGGGCTCAAGGGCTCTGCACAATTGTTCAATTTCTTCCAAGTCCACCATATTGGTCACCCCATCCGAACAAATTAAAATTTTATCACCAACACTCACTTTCACCTGATCCACGTCCACATCAAAATCAATATCCTGTCCCATGCATCTAGTTAGAGTGTGGGCATAATGTTCCGGCATATCCTTCGCAGACTCGGGTCCATGCTTAGCAATCAGTTCTGCGGCAAGAGTGTGGGCTTTGGTGATTTCAGTGATGCCATTGGCATGCGTAAAATGCAAAATGCAGGAATCACCCACATGAGCGTAGACAAAACTATTATCCAGAAACTTGATCCCAGAGAAAGTTGTTCCTACACCATTTTGTCCGCCAACGATATTTCCACAACTTAGCACATTTTGGTGAATCTTAAAGAAAACCGATTTGAAAGTGTCTAAATTCTCGAGATTAGGGTTGTGATTGAAAAAAGCTTCGTAGTTTTGCACCGCAAGTTTACTCGCCAAAGCACCATAAGGGAGACCACCTACCCCATCAGAAACCGCAAAAATTCCCAGATCTGGGCGGTTAAGGAAGGAGTCTTCGTTCGTTTCCCGAACATACCCAACATCGCTATGACCATGAGAGAGTAATTTCATGGCTATCTTAGCTGGTTTTAATGAGGCATCCATACATATACTGCACTAATTTGTAGAAGGAAAAGGGCATAATAAATCAACGAAATTCTAACTATCATGGTATTCATCTGACAGGTCAAGCAAGCTTAATGTTTGGTAAGATTTCTTAGGGAGTTCGCCAAGAAACTCAGAGCCATAATTTTTATTTAAAATCCTTGAATCCAAAATGACCAATTCACCGCAATCCGTTTGAGACCTAATAAGCCGGCCAATCCCCTGGCGGAACTTGATTACCGCCGAAGGTAGCGTAATTTCCCGGAATGCACTTTTATTTTGAGCTTCTAACACATCCGACTTGGCTTCCAGCAGAGGATGACTCGGATTTTCAAAAGGCAACCTGGTTAAAATCACTTGGGATAAACATTGCCCCTTGGCATCAAACCCTTTCCAGAAACTCTCTGCTCCCAATAGCAGCACATCGCCCTCTTCCATCATTTTTTTCGCCAACTCTGAACGGGAGAATTCTTTACCCTGCGCGAACAGAGATCGGTGAGTTTTAGACCACCTTGGACGAAGTTGCTCATAACAATGATGCAAATCAGCATAATTAGTAAACAGGACTAAAGTTCCACCACTCTGGGCAGAGGAAAGAGAAAAAATCGCTTCCACTAGACATTTTAAGTAAATCGTCCGGTCTCCACGCATCGGCTCGGGAAAATCACTTAAGATGCTAATGGATAAGTTATTCTCGAAATCAAACGGCGAGCTTACCAGACATTGCGGAACATCCTCCGCACCGATCTGTTTACTAAAAGTAGACGCCGAACCTTTTCGGGTCAGAGTGGCACTGGTCATGATCACAGATGTCGGTTTCGCAAAAAGTTCCTCCGCCAAAATGGATGCCACCGAAAGCGGGGCACTACGTAGGTAAATCAACTGGTTTCTGCTTCCTCCCCTTTCCAGCCAGTATACGCAGGACTTATCCTTCACTTCGATAAATTCTGAAATTGCACTCAAATAGGTCTGCCCCCGTTTAATTTGGTCCTTCAACTCCAACCTGGTCGGTTCATCATCCGCCCGGTCCGCCAATTCAATCAGGCTTCTTAACGCGCGTCCGAAAGGAGGAAATAATTCAATCGGCAAACGATTTGGCTCCCGTAAGCGTAGCCTGTCTCTTTCTCCAAGAACTTCGAGGTGTAAATGGTTAAAAAAGTCCTCAGTTGCCACTTCTGCCTGCTCTATTGCTTCAAAATCTGTAGTTCTGCCAATTCTTTTTAATACTCCCTTCCCTTTTTTTGCATTGTAGAGCTTTTTGAAAAAGGACTCCATCGCCCAGGAACTCACTGAGATTCCAAGATGATCACTGGCCACATCCGGTATTTCGTGGGCCTCATCAAAAATCACAAAATCATCAGGAAATAATACCCCAGAATCATCCTCACTAGGAACAATTCCCGCCCCGATCAGGGAAAAAAGCAGGCTGTGATTTAGGATAACCAAATCAGCCTGATCCACCCGACTGCGTGCCCTCCGATAAAAACAGGTATCAGGTTGGCAATTTTTAGGGGAACATAAGGAAGAGTCTGCATTTACCTGATCCCACACCACCGAACTGGGTCCTGGAGATATTTCCTGACGGATTCCCTCCTCTGGACCATCGCTCGCCCACTGAGCAATTCTTTCCAGTTCATCCCTCTGCCTGTGCTCGAATAAGTCACCCTGCCCTCTCAGAGCTCGTGACAAACGGTTAGTGCATAGATAATTGCCCCTTCCCACGAGGAGTGCACAGCGAAAATCCTGATATTTTTTTAAGGAATCAACTTTATCGAATAAATCCCGGATCATGGGGATATCTTTTCCAATTAATTGCTCCTGCAAACTGATAGTATTGGTCGCAATGACCCCTTTTTTCTTGCTTAGTTTGCTGAAGATAATGGAGGGTAGGAGATAGGCCAGACTTTTACCAACTCCCGTACCGGCTTCAAAAAGTAATGGCTCCTCAGCAGCTAAAGCTTCCCCTACTCGCCTTGCCATCTTTTCCTGCTCAGGCCGGTGCTCCAATTCAAGTACGGACTGTAAATAGCCAGCCGGTTTGAAAATAGACTTCAGCTCACCGCTAAATATCTCCTTGAAATCAAATACCTCATCGGCTGGATCCAGTAACTTGATCATATGGAAGGATTGAAATTACAAAAAATCCTATGGGCGGACAAATGGATTGGTCTGCTTTTCCTGCCCCACAGTTGTGTCGGGCCCATGCCCAACTCCCAGCTTCGTCTCATCAGGTAAGCGGTATATTTTCTCCCGGATCGATTTCTCCAGATCGGCAAAGTCTCCGCCAGGTAAATCCGTGCGGCCAATACTACCCGAAAAAATCACATCACCCACAAAACAAACCTTCTCCTTCTCAAAATAGAAAGCTACATTGCCTGGACAATGGCCTGGGCAATGCAAAACCCTCACTTTCCTACCCCATAATTCTATCTCATCCCCATCTTCTACCCACTTGGTAATGGCAATGGGCTGCAGTTCCATACCCGGCACAGAAAAACCGGACATAATTCCAGGATCCCGAAACATAACCTCATCTGCCCTGTGGCCTATTACTTCAACTCCGTCTCCAGCGTACTCCCAGGCCCCGGCCATATGATCCCAGTGGCCATGAGTTAGCCAAATCTGAGCAACTTTTAGCCCTTTATCAGCCAAAACACTGTCAATCTCATGCTTGCTCATAGGTGGAATATCAATCAGCACTGCATCCTGTTTTCCATTTTCCCAAAGAAGAAAACCATTCGTTCCAATTGGCCCAAGTTCCATTTTATGAATCTGCAAATCACTCATCCCCCTCAGATTGCGCAGTTCCCCAGATTCTCCAACACCAAACAGGCACCTATTTTTGATTCTTTCTCCCTAAAAAATACCTACACCTTGCTCCTTGACTTCTTAAAGAAGGATGATTTTATTACTCGACTTTGAGCGGGGGTAGTAGCTCAGTTGGTTAGAGCGCCGGCCTGTCACGCCGGAGGTCGCGGGTTCGAGTCCCGTCTATCCCGCCACTTTTGGGGAATCATGGCTCCCCACTGATTAGGTCAGAAAACTTCCCTCCATTACATATTATTAATCTTTAAATTGGTTTTTATGGGCAAGCAATGTACCCGATTCTGCAGACTGCCTGAATATTTGTTCTTAATCTCTGGTAAATAGATCGAGAGTAAAAAAAGATTTTGGGACCAGTCCTTGTTGGATACTATTATCAGAAAAATTGTTAATGCAATTTTGGGTAAAATCTGTCCTAAATATTCCTCAAGATCCGTATCCTTAGAAGAAAAGTTAACTAATTTTAATTACCTTTCATACATGGTTTTTCATAAAACATTCAATACCAATATTTTAAATTATTATTTTTTTTTATAAGAATACGTATTATTTTTCTTTTGAGTGCTAATAATAACTACAATTCTTTCTCAAAAAACTTGCCCAAATCAAATTCCAGCCCATTCAGCCTGCCACGATCCCTAAGCCGAGGTATTGTTGTGCCCGGAAATTTGCCCTTTTATCAAGCTCGATTCCCCTCCCTCTGGGCTGAATGAGCAACCTTTACTAATATGAAGAAAACCACCCTTCGTTATCTCGCCTACGCCTCATACGCGTTTGCAATGTTTCACGGCTCACTTTTTGCCCAGACCATCATCCCGGCGGGTTTCGGGGCGATGAGCGTCACCCAACCTTCGCGGGAGACGGCCGTGCTTACCGGTATCCTCAACAGCACGGGCGGTCAGAACCCAACGGTGAAGATACGTTGGGGCGATGAGGACCGAGGAACTGCAGTCACCCCCTCCACCGCCTGGGACAACGAGGTCACGATCTCCACCAATCAGGCAGCAGGCACCTTTTCCACTACCATCACCATCCCCAACCTCGAAAAGGTGTATTATTTCCGGGCAATTGCTTCCAATTCCGGGGGTACGGTGGTTAGCCGGAGCTTGGGCGTACTCCTACCATCTGCTCCAGTGGGCGTGGCCAATTTGCAGGGCCGGTGGAATTTCGACAGTGAAAATGCCAACGACTCCTCCGGTACCGGCCGCCACGGAACCGCCAAAAAGCTTTTTTCTCCATCTGAAGTATCCAATATGAAACTGTGGTTGGATGCTTCCAGTTTAACAACCGCTACGGATACATGGAATGACGCAAGCGGAAATGCCAACCATGCCACCAAGAATGGTTCGCCTTCCATTGGAAGTGCTTCAAATGGTCTTTCGGTTATGAGATATTCCGGTGCAAATAGTGACTACCACTCTTTTACTCAAATGACCGATATTCGTACGGTTTTCTGGGTAATTAAAGCGGTTGGGAGCGATCAATTCCTTCTAGGTGATAACAGTGGTAACATTTACCATTTCCACAACAATGGGAGTAATTTTTGGCATGGCTCTCATACTTCTTCCAACATTCTAAATGGTACCACTAGGCTTAACGGCTCAGTGATTACTGGGACAAGCACTGCTTACCCCTCATCGTTTGGCATTATCTCTCTGAAAACAACCGGCAATGTAACCGCTAACAATTTCAGTAGAGACAGGACTCAAAGTGGTAGAAACTGGAACGGAGATTTAGGTGAACTTCTTATCTTTAACACCGCCTTAAGTGACTCTGATATCGAAAAAATCGAGGGCTATCTTGCCCACAAGTGGGGACTGAGCGGTGCCCTTGCCTCCGCCCATCCTTATAAATTAGGAGCACCCACATTGGCGAGTGGTACTCCCGCATACATCACCGACACCCCCTTTGGTAGTGGTAAAGCGATCGACCTAGCCGATGGGCATGTGGAAGTATCCACTGGAGAGTCCGAAGATACCTTCGATGGTGGGGCTGCATTTTCCGTTTCTGCTTGGGTCAAGGGCTGGCCGGATCAGGCCATCGCCCCCTTTGTTTCCAAGGGAGCCTCTTTCCCCAAGCCCACGGAAGTACCCTCCCTCAAACTTTGGTTGGACGGTGCGGATACAAGTACGATGGATAAAGGAACATCTTTGGGTGCATCCGGAACTCCCGTAAATGGAAATCCAGTTAAGTTTTGGGGAGATAAAAGTGGCAACGGATACCATGCGATTTCATCAAATAGCCCGACTTACCAAACTTCTGTGATCAACGACGACTTTCCAGGTATTAACACAGATGGCGACGTCTTTCTTATAGAAAATTCGGCTTCTGATTTTGATGCATGGAACAGCATGACCTTGTTTTTCGTAACTAAATGGACGAGTAGCAGCTACTGGACTTGGGGTATTGAAAAAGGGAATGCTTACGATGGGTCTGCTGGTTGGCAGGTCCAAAGGATGAACACAGGGGCTGGCCAGGCCACAGGGATGTGGTTTGCCCAACCTGGTGCTGGACATACCCGCCGAACAGGTACTTGGGGCATGGATGCCCGTACAGACACTAAAATCATAACCATGCGTTACGACGGCGCCTCAACCAATATGAAATTCTATGCAAACGGCACCTACCAAACCCAACATACAAGTATGGTCTCCAACTTTGTATCTAATTCCACCCAGCAACTCAGAATCGGACAAGGCTACATTTGGGGTGATATTTTGATTTACCGCGATGCCCTCTCCGATGCAGACCGGGAATATGTGGAGGGCTACCTCGGGCAAAAGTGGGGATTAAGCGGTCAATTGCCATCTAGCCATAGTGGTGCAAATACCTACGGTTGGGCTTTGGGTCGCGGGTCCAGTTCCAACGGAGTATCCGCGATATTAGCCGGAGTGGGCGG
>Ga0255765_1000362_pt1 | contig 61063 bp, 55 predicted proteins | sample 041ome_8_FD_179965 | JGI IMG/M metagenome (GOLD analysis project Ga0255765, IMG submission 179965) | Coastal salt marsh microbial communities from the Groves Creek Marsh, Skidaway Island, Georgia - 041407BS metaG (version 2) | ecosystem: Environmental > Aquatic > Marine > Intertidal zone > Salt...
CTGAAGTACCTGATGTACCTGATGAACCACTTGTACCTGAAGTGCCTGATGATCCTGAAGTACCTGATGTACCTGATGAACCACTTGTACCTGAAGTGCCTGATGATCCTGAAGTACCTGATGTACCTGATGAACCACTTGTACCTGAAGTGCCTGATGATCCTGAAGTACCTGATGTACCCGAAGAGCCGGAGGTACCTGAAGTACCACTAGATCCTGAGGTACCACTTGTACCTGAGGAACCACTTGTACCTGAAGTACCCGAGCTGCCAGATGTACCACTTGTACCTGAAGTGCCACTAGTACCTGATGTACCTGATTGTCCTTGGCATATTATTTCTATGCATAAATCATCTAGGCTTCTAAAAGGGGAAAAGCTACTTGAAGCTATAGCGTTTACTCCAAATTGGACATAATCAGAATTAGTAGTTACAGAATCATAGGTAAAAAGAGCAAATGTAGAAGAATCGGATTGTAGTCTTACATTTAGTTGTCCTTCATTTTCAATACAAGAAAGTAAGTAACTAGTATACATAGTTCCGTTACTTCCTGTAGTGTTTATACGTATTATTTCTGTGGTCGAAGGTGAGCTAGTGTTGTCTCCTTGGGCAGGTTGTGGGTCACTAAAGAAACGGAGCTGACCTTCATTAGTATTTATATTTTCACTAACGTCTATAAATTCGTAGGGAATACATGTATTCCCACCTCCACCACCACTACCAGCACAATCTATATGAATACAAATGTCTTCATAAGGGCAAAAGGGAACATTACTGCTAGAAACTAAAGGGGTAACTTCAAAATTAATGTAATCCCCAGAAGGGGTTACACTGGTAAAATCAAATATAGCGTGGACATTAGCATATTCTGTACTAGATAGGAATATAGAACCTGTTGAGCAATAGCTTAAAAGATTAGCATAGTTTACTCCGTTACTTCCAGTAGCATTTATTCTTATATGGGTAGCTTGATTAATTGTAAGAGTACTGTTTAAGTTACCCTCACTTTCACTATATAAAACTAAATTACCAGGACCATCTATATCAGCAACATCATTAGTAGGATTGTTGGAAGTTGCAATTTGGTAAGGAATACAGAATTCACTATTACCTACATTCCCATCATCTTTTACTTCTGCTATTATACATCCATCATCATCATAACTAAAAGTTATAGTATTAGATTTAATCCCTCTAAGAGATAATATATGGTTTTCATAACTTTCAAATACATTAGCAGCAGATGTTGTTGCTCCTTCTGTTAATATACTATTTATATCATTAGCAAATTGTTCTGCGGTGAAATTAAGTAAATCACTTTGGCTTGGGCCTTCTTGTTGTCTATCTAAAATAGCATTCCAACTATAACTCGAAAGATCTACATTATTAACAACATAAGGATTAATTAAACATGATGTATTAATAAAATATACTGTATCGTTGTAATTAGGACCAAGTGAAGCTGAGAAGGGAGTGAGTCTGATGGGGTTTTCTCCAGTTATAGCTCCATAGGCGTGTAACAACATAGCAGCATAACTACCATCTGATGTTATGGGATTTATGACAGGGTATAAAATCCCCTGGAAGTAATCCATGTTAGCATAGGATGCTGTAAAATTCCCCCAATCAGTTTCCCAAGTACTAGTAGGTTCATACCCATTGGTAAAACCATTTATAGTACTATCATGATATCCTGAGGTTGAGGGTGAATTGGCTTCATTTGTAAAGGATAATATAAGTGCAGAAGTTGGAGAGTTATAATTGGCATCTCCCCAGTCAGTAGGTTCACCCTCAACTTCCCAACTATAATCAACTCCATTTATATTTATGTTTCCAGCTGAGGAAGTAACCCATATATCACTAGATGAGAGCCCATTTCCTTCTCCTGTTATAAAACCTGTTCGGATTAAGGTGTCACTATTTGTTATATAATAAAGAGAACGGAGCCAACTTTCTCTATCAGAAAGAGAATCCGGAATACCAATATGTAATTTTCCAGTATAATCTGGGTTTTCATCTTGGAAATTAGAAAACCATGAACTTAAAGCATCATATAATATAGCTCTATTTTGAGGTGTAGAATTATAGGGTCCTGAAGTAGAATCTACGAAAGCATATATATTTGTGCTTCCACTTAATTCACTTTCTGTAAATGTACAAGAGGCACTTACTGCTAAAAGACCTGAACTACCTGATGTGCCTGAGGAACCACTAGTGCCTGAAGTACCCGAGCTACCAGATGTGCCACTTGTACCTGAGGAGCCACTAGTACCTGATGTGCCTGAGGAACCACTAGTGCCTGAAGTGCCCGAGCTACCAGATGTGCCACTTGTACCTGAAGAACCACTAGTACCTGAAGTACCTGAGCTACCTGATGTTCCTGAGGAGCCACTTGTACCTGATGTACCCGAAGTACCGCTTGTACCTGAAGAACCACTAGTGCCTGAGGTACCTGATGATCCCGAAGTACCCGAGCTGCCGGATGTGCCACTTGTACCTGAAGAACCACTAGTACCTGATGTACCCGAAGTACCGCTTGTACCTGAAGAACCACTAGTGCCTGAGGTACCTGATGATCCCGAAGTACCCGAGCTACCTGATGTTCCTGAGGAGCCACTAGTACCTGATGTACCCGAAGTACCGCTTGTACCTGAAGAACCACTAGTGCCTGAGGTACCTGATGATCCCGAAGTACCCGAGCTACCTGATGTTCCTGAGGAGCCACTTGTACCTGAAGAACCTGATGTACCTGAAGTACCGCTTGTACCTGAGGAACCACTAGTGCCTGAGGTACCTGATGATCCCGAAGTACCCGAGCTACCTGATGTTCCTGAGGAGCCACTTGTACCTGAAGAACCTGATGTACCTGAAGTACCGCTTGTACCTGAGGAACCACTAGTGCCTGAGGTACCTGATGATCCCGAAGTACCCGAGCTACCTGATGTTCCTGAGGAACCACTTGTACCTGAAGAACCTGATGTACCGCTTGTACCTGAAGAACCACTAGTGCCTGAGGTACCTGATGATCCCGAAGTACCTGAGCTACCTGATGTTCCTGAGGAGCCACTTGTACCTGATGTACCCGAAGTACCGCTTGTACCTGAAGAACCACTAGTGCCTGAGGTACCTGATGATCCCGAAGTACCCGAGCTGCCGGATGTTCCTGAGGAGCCACTTGTGCCTGATGAACCGTCCCCCCCAGATGCTCCTGCTAAATTTGCACACCAAGTTCCAGATCCTCCACTAGTTCCAACAGAAGAAACTACTTCTATAGTTAAAGCTCCTGTAGAAGAGTTATAGACAACTACAGTACCTGTTATATAATTATCATCATCTAATGCTATTATAATGGATTGAGCAGGGGTATATGCTAATCCTGTACTTATAGTAATACTAATTTGGTTACCCTGGGATTGAGGGAGAGATATATTTTGAGAAGTACAATCCGCGTATAAATCACCATCTACTCCTGATGTACCTGAGGAACCACTAGTACCTGAGGTGCCGCTAGTGCCTGAGGTACCACTGGTACCTGAGGAGCCTGATGTACCACTAGTACCTGATGAACCTGATGTTCCTGATGAACCACTAGTACCTGATGAACCTGATGTTCCTGATGAACCTGATGTACCTGAGGTGCCGCTAGTACCTGAGGTGCCACTGGTACCTGATGTACCTGAGGAACCACTAGTACCTGATGAGCCTGATGTACCTGAGGAACCACTAGTACCTGATGAACCTGATGTTCCTGATGAACCACTAGTGCCTGAACTACCTGAGGTACCACTAGTGCCTGATGAACCTGATGTACCTGAGGAACCACTAGTACCTGATGAACCTGATGTACCTGAGGTGCCGCTAGTGCCTGAGGTGCCACTGGTACCTGAGGAGCCTGATGTACCACTAGTACCTGATGAACCTGATGTTCCTGATGAACCACTAGTACCTGATGAACCTGATGTTCCTGATGAACCACTAGTACCTGAACTACCTGAGGTGCCACTAGTGCCTGATGAACCTGATGTACCTGAGGAACCACTAGTACCTGATGAACCTGATGTTCCTGATGAACCACTAGTGCCTGAACTACCTGAGGTACCACTAGTGCCTGATGAACCTGATGTACCTGAGGTGCCACTGGTACCTGATGTACCTGAGGAACCACTAGTACCTGATGAACCACTAGTACCTGATGAACCACTAGTACCTGAAGAGCCTGATGAACCACTAGTACCTGAACTACTTGAGGTACCACTAGTACCTGATGTACCGCTTGTACCTGGGGAACCTGATGTACCTGATGAACCACTTGTACCTGAAGAGCCTGATGTACCACTAGTGCCTGAGGAACCTGTTCCTGTTCCCCCACTATTGGGGAATATAGTTACACATATATCAGATGTACCTGTAGTAAAGGGGGTAGTAGAAGAATATGCTAAAGGGGTTATAGTACTATATCTTACATATGGGGTTGAGATAGAACTAACAGAGCCATATTCAAATATAACATAATCAGACCCTGTGTGGAAACGAATTAACCCTTCATTACTAGCTTCTAGATAGTTTTGTATATTTTCCCCATTAGCATTTGTAGGGTTTATTCTAATTTGGGTAGCTGATGTTACTGTAGAAGTTGGTGTAGTGGAATTTATAAGAACAAATTTTCCTGTTTGAGGGCTGCCTTGAGAGGTGTCAAAAGTATAGGGAAGACAAAATCCACCTCCACCTCCGCCATTTTCACTTCCACTACCTACAGTATCCCAGTCTAATACAAGACATACTTCATCACTTTCTTTGAAAGGGAAAGTACTTGTAGAGTATCCTAGAGATCCAGTAACATCCCCACTAGCTACTTCAAAAAGTGCATAATGATTATCAGGAGAAACTGAGGAAGTTACTACAGAAGAACTGTAATATCTAAAAATAGCATACCTATCAGGATTATTTCTACTGTGAAGTAAAATTTTACCAGAAACACTACCTGTAAGGAATCCTTCTAAATAGACCGAAGAATTATTGGTGTAGTTTATTGCTATTTTTTCTGTTTCGGTAACATCATTGGTAGCATCTCCCCTACCTGTAAACCCCCATAAGCTGATTTTTCCTTTTCCTGGACTTCTGTAAGGGGCTACTATGTTATAGGGAATGCAAAACCCTACTCCACCTGTAGTACCTGTACTTGTTCTATCTATCAGAAATCTTTCAGCCATGGATTAGGGTTAATATTTTGTTATAAATATTAAGTTTTTTTATTTATAAAATTCTAAGTAATTATATTTTAAATATTCTCCTAAGCCCTGTATGTTAAGATTTTGTTCTGTAAATTGGATAGTAGATGAATTAATTTGTTCAGTTTGGGAAATATCCCCAGTTATAACCCAAGTAATATCAAATATTAAGTAAGAAGAATAATTATATTTTTTATCTTTCTTTTTTAATTTATCGTAAATAGTTTTAGAAATTTCTATATATAAGTTTTCGTTAATTTTTTTAGCAAAAAATCTTATAAAGTTTCCTATTTCATAGTCTTTAGAAGTTGGAATAGGTTTATAATAAGAAGGAATTAAAAAAGAATTAGATATATTTATTTTTTTTAAAGCATTATAAGTAGAATTTTCTTCAGTAAAAGTAACTTTTTGTGTTTTAATTAAAGGAACAACAGGTATAACTTCTAATTTTAAAGATCCTCCTACATCGGGGTTTTTATTTGAAAAAAATTCCCCTTTTGAAGTTTTCCAATAATATCCTATATAATTTTCTTTAGTAGATACTATTTGGAGTTCTCCCCCTTTAGTATATAAATTAGTTTTAATTTGACTTTTAGGATAATAAGGCATTATTAAAGTTGATTTATGAGCTCTAATTCTTCTGGGGTGAATTCAACATTTTCTTGTTCTAGAATTTCGGGTTCAATTCCTGCTATGTTAAATTCATTAAGGGTATTCACATTATCTGCATTAGAAATCTGTTTTTTCTTTTTAGGTACTGATAGAGTGTTTATAGTAGTAGTCCACCCCCCCTTATCTATAGAATGATCAAGGGACATAATTATAAAGTCTATTTTTTCTGAATAGGATTTGGGGAGGATTTCTTCTGTGGTTAAAAGTTTTTGGTATAATAGTAAACCTGATAGACCTTCCATTTCTATAGATAAATCTATAGGTATAAATCCTTTGCCAGCTATAGAACCATTTAAAGTTTTTATACCTAAATCATACTCTAGTAAAGATGAAAGATTTCCTGCAGCAGTTTCGTAAGAGCCTCCTCCTAAATATGTAAAATCAATATAACATTTTTTTAAGAATTCTAATTGATTTACATGTTTTTTTGTTAATTCTTGTTGAATAACATTAGGTTCTGTGTCTATGTTAGATGCTTGTTTTTGTTGGTTTTTTTCTGTTTGGTGTACTCTATCTACTAATCCTTCGTTCCACCTAGCTAATAAGGAAGTACTGCTATTTATATCATTTCCACTTGCAGTGGAACCTATAGCTATTTGAGTTGCTAACTTATTAGTAACTTTGGATTGAACACTTACATTAGTAACAAAATTACCTTGAATTAAAGGTTGAGTACCATATAATCTAAGTACCCCGGGTTTATAATTAGTACCTTCTCCTCCTATTAAATTACTTTGGCTTTCATCACTTCCAGGAGCTCCAGGAATTATAGTATCATCTTTTATATTAAGACCATTTTTATCATCATAGGTAACTGTAAAACTATTTATATTGCCTAAAGCTCCTTGGATACCATACATTAATTTATCAAGAAAAGTTAATAAAAGAATTTGACCATCATCATTTATAGATTCTATAAGGGTTTGAGAGATATATTCAATATTTACATGAATTGCCATCATTTTCCCTTGGTACTTCTCGTCTTTTCTAAAAGAATTTGTTAAAATTTGATTAAGGGAAGGGAGAGGACTTTCGAAAGCAGCTGCTATAATTTCTTTTCCTTTTTCACTATTTATAGTATTTCCAAAATCAAAGGGGATTAGGCAAATTCTGGGGTCTGTGGAATGTTGAAACCAATGGGTAAACATTAAATTATCCTCATATCCATCACTAATTCCAACTTTAGAGTTTTCCCCATTTGGGATTATTTTTTCTTTAATAAGAGAAAGTAAAGCTCCTAAAGTAATATAACTATATTCATTAGCATTTTCTTCGTTACTAGGATTTTCAAATTTAATAGCAACTATTTCAGATAATTCTTTAGAATCTTCTCCGTCTTTAGGGGAGGATTGGCTATCTTCTATTTCCCTAAGATTTGCTTTTTTAAATAGTTTTCTTTCATTATTCTCTGAGGTTTCCCAGTTTTTAGCTTTTAGTGCTTTTACTATCCTAAATAAGTAATTATTTAAAAGTGATCTATTTTGATTTAAAATAGTATTAATTACATTATCATCTTCACCTTCAAAAGCACTTTTTAAATCTAAAGCATCAGGAGTAGATAAAGCATTAGGATCTTTTGTTTGTATAGCCCCTGCTGTTTTTAATTCTTGATATTCCCCATTAGCTAATTTAGTAGCTATAATTTTTTTGTATTCTGTATCTAAACTTGCTCCTTCTTCAAGCTTTATACCTAACTGACTTAAAATATCATTTTTAGTATCGGGCTCGGGGTTTACTATTATGTAACTTTCTAGAAAAGAGTTATCGTTTGCTTCACCAGCAGGACGACGACCCATAGTAAGACTATCTATTAATCCTCCTTTAGATACTCCCGAAAGAGTTATATCATAACTACCATCTTTATTTATATTCCAAGAGTAGTTGTCAACTTTAAATAAAGCACCATCATAATTTCCACCTGTTTCTTTTCTTCCTTCAAGGATTGAATTTTCAATAGTGGTATCAATTTTCCCTTCGAAAAATGCATTAAAAGCTTTAGTAAAAAATGGAGGTTTACTTTGGTAATTGTACTTATTATCAACATAAGTTGAATGGCCCCACTCTAATAGCATATAATATCCTAATCTAAGATATAAAGCTTCAAGTATAGCCATTTGGTCTTTATTTTGGGCAGACAACCTTATTTGATATTTTCGAATTGCACCTCTATTTAAGTGTTGGATAGATACACTTTCTATTCCAGGTATAGGAGTTAATCCATAATCTAAATCACCTAACCCATAAGAATATTTAGAAGCTTCTAAAATAGTTGGGGTTCTTTCAGGTATTACTCCTCCTTGGGGGAAATTTACATAACTAGAATTAGCATCAGTTACTCCCCCAGTTAAAACAAATCCTTTAGCTAATTCTGATCCTTTAGAGACGTTATTTAAAACATCTTCTCCTATTACATCTACCGATGAAGCTAATCTAATCCAGGGTACTTTATTATTATTATGTAAAGTAGTAGCTACTGAAGTTAGGTTTGCGTTTTTTTCTAAAACTTCAGGATTTCTAGCCGAGAGTTTTTGCCTTATGTCTATTTGTTGTGCGACATAATTATCTATTGGAGCTCCTGTTAGGTTGCCCATTTTTTTTAAATTTGATTTAAATTATTAAAACTATTTATTACCCCCGCAATATTAGTAGGAATTCTAAGTTGAACTCCTTCAGGAGGATTAAGGGTATCTTGCGTAATAGAAGGGTTAGCAATAGAAATAACCCACCATAGTGATTTATCTCCATAATACTTGTTAGCTAACAAATCATATCTATCTTTCTTTTGGGTTATAACATATATGTCACTAACTGAAAGGGGGATTTCGGGGTATTTTACTAGAGTATAAAATCTTTTTCCGGGTTTTATCGGAGATTTTGTAGAAATTGATATGTTATTGTATCTATTCAAAATTATAACTTAGTTTCTGTAGGTTTATACCCTTTATGTTCATTTCCTAATGAAATAAATTTAGATTCAGGATTATCAAGATTTCTTATAGTTCGAGGTACAAAATTGTGGATAGGTTTAAATGAAAAACTTTGAACATCGATTAGAGTGGGGAGTTCACCAGCGTAATCATCCTTTGTTCCATCGTCTTTTCTAGCTATGTCCCAAGATCCTTCTAACATTCCTGCTAAACTGAATCCTGTGATTACTCCAGGTACATTATTTAAATAATCCCCTACTGTAAGTTCTACTATATTACCTCTCATATATCCAGGGGAGGAGTAGTCAGGGGCAAGGGTGGATGCTAAGTAATTAAGTTTTTGATAAGTAGGAAATAACTCAGCTTTTGAAGCAACATGTACTTTAAAACTTAAAGATATATCCCTTGAAAAGCCCCCATATTTGTAAAAAGATTCCCCTCTTCCTACATAACTTGTATCACTCCAATTAGCACTATAACTATCCCCAAAGTCTGTTATATATGCTCTAAAATGAACATATTTTTTATTTTTAGGATTATCATTATCTATAACTGCTATATAAAATTTAATTAAATCCTCAGAAGATTTTGTAAAATCTACTTTATCACTATCATATATTTTTTTAAAATTAATATTATCTACCCCTTTTGTAAGAGTAGGTTCACCTTCATCATATTGAGAAAGATCTCTATTAGCAGTATTTCCAGGATCTCCTGCACCAAATGTTTTTACCCTATTAAACTTTGCATAGTCTGTAAATCTTCCTAAAATTTGCTTAGCTTGGGGTTCATCTTTTCCTTCTATCTCAGTAATAAAGTTAGTTATACTAGGAACTTGAATTTCAGTTCCATTAGGTAAAGTAAAAGAACCTCCAGGAGAAAACCCTGACCCCCACTTGCGTGTTTTATTTGCTATTTGTTTATTAGTTAGGGTAAAAGTTCTAAAGTGGCTTTCTATACTTGTATCTCCAGGTTTATATTGGGCTGTATTAGCTCCTTCAGCTTTACGTATAGTAGTAGCTAACCCCCCAGGTCCCCCTGGGTACTTGATAAGGGTACCTTCTGTGGAACTTATCCCAAAACTATTTCCTATAGGTAATTTTTGTGCTATATTTTTATTATATAAAAGGGTTAACCTATTAGTATTATAAGTATTATACTCATTTTGAGTTTTATATAGATATAAATCTTGTTTTGATAAAGGGATAGAACTACGCTCAAAATATACCCCTGTTCCTGATACAGCAGCTTGAGCTAATATAGAGGCAGGGGAAAATGATCTAGGGGGTCCGTAAGGAACTAAAGGTCTAGACTTTTCTAATGCTATTTGTTTAGCTGTGAAGAGTAAACCTGGTCCATCTGCAAAAAATCTACTTAACCTTGTGACGTCAGTGTTAGCTCTATTTTGTCTACCTGTCCTACCGAATGAATCTTCCCCTAAAGAAGTATTAGGGGGGTTAGAAAAATAAGAAGGTATAGGTGTAACTACATAGGGAAACCCTTCCCCCGAACCATACTTCATATTTCTTAAGTTACTCCTAAAATTTATAAGACCTGCTTTTTTAAGTTTAGGAGTAGCACGATTACCAAAAGTATCTACTTCAGATCTAGGAGTAGGTTGGGGGGGTGGGAGTGAAGCTTGACCTGTAGAGGCGTCAAAAGGCATTTAAGAAATTACTTAGGAGGATTATCTAAGTAGCTTTTTGGAGTAGCCCCATTATTTCTATCTAAGATAGACCCTTCAAGGGTTTTTTTACCATTTTCTCCTAAAGGACTAGGATTAGTTACAGGTGGGGTTTGACCTCCAAAATCAAGTTGGGAACCATCAAGAGTTTTTTTACCATTTTTTCCTAAAGGGTTAGGATTAGTTACGGGAGGAGTTTGACCACCGAATCCAAATCGGGATACTCCTAAAGATTTTAATAATGACATGTCGTTATTTTTTAAAAGTTAAATTAAAGTGTATACAATTATAAATATGTTATTATTGCATTCTGTAATTGTTTTGAGCTAAGGTTTGTCCTAACTTATTACCATCTAATTCTACAGTTACTGTTGAATCTAACTCAATTGGACGAGTTGTTACTTTTTCTAATAATGTTTTTATTGCTCTTAATTCTTGCCTTAAATCTTCATTATCATTTTGGGTGTTAGTTTCTAATCCAAAAGAAGATTTTACTTCATTTAACTCTTCAGGACTTGCTATTTCAAGAACCCCATCAACCCCCTCTTTAAAGAGACTTCCTAACATTGAAGGAATTGCTTCTATTCCTCTAATTGTTTGATCCACAAATGATTCTGTTGGGAGAGCTGATGAGAGGTCAGATATGGTTTTAGTAGCTAATTGGAGTTTTTTAATATTTAGATTACCAAATTTAGAATACGCCTCTGCTAATCGGGGTAATTTATCACTCATTTGATCCATTGCCTCAAAATTAACCTTATCAAAATTAATTTGATTTACTCTATTTAAAATAGTAGGTAAATTTTTAGTTATATATTCTCCTATTACTAAAAATGCAGGAGTAGATGTTATTATAGTTAAAGCTTTTGATAGTTTTTCACTAGTAGCAGGTAATGCACTAAAATCAAGACCTGTAGTGTTAATATTTTGTAGTAAGTTAATAGATTCTATTACATCGTCTTCTAATACATCATCAATATCTCTAATGTTGTATTCTTTATTTGCGATCATAAACACTATTAGACCTTGTGTAAGATCTTGAGCTGCGGTTTTAAGTAATGTAAAGTCCTGGGTGGGGATTACAAGAGTGTTTAGGTTATTTAAGGATTCTATTAGGTTAAGTGATAATATGTCAGAAGCAGAACTTATGTTATGTTCTTGTTCTGCGTTGATTAATGTCACTAAACTTCCAGATAGATTTGTAATTGTAGGATAGAGAAGTGAAAAGTCCTGAGTGGGGATTTCTACTTGATTTAAAAGATTTAATGCTTGGATAACCTCAGCAGTTAAAATATTAGGAAGATCTTCAATTTGGGTATTTACAAATTCCGCTCCCCCTTCACTAATGTTTTTAAGAGCAGATGTAACTAAGGTAAAATCTTGAGTAGGAGGATTTATTTTACTTAAAAGATTTATTACTTGTGTTAGTTTTACAAAAGTATCAACATCTAGATCCTCTATTACTTGATTTACATCCGATATTGCTTTAGTAGTAGATTGAAATTTTTCAATGTTTAAATTACCAAATTTGGAATATGCATTTACTAACTGGGGTAATTTATCACTCATTTGATCCATTGCCTCAAAATTAACCTTATCAAAATTAATTTGATTTACTCTATTTAAAATAGTAGGTAACTTACGAGTAAGATAATCTCCTATTACTAAAAATGCAGGAGTAGATGTTATTATAGTTAAAGCTTTTGCTAATTTTTCACTAGTAGCAGGTAATGTACTAAAGTCAAGACCTGCAGTATTAATGTTTTGTAGTAGGTTAATAGATTCTACTACATCGTCTTCTAATACATCATCAATATCTCTAATGTTGTATTCTTTATTTGCGATCATAAACACTATTAGACCTTGTGTAAGATCTTGAGCTGCGGTTTTAAGCAGTGTAAAATCTTGTGTAGGAACTATAATGGTACTTAAACTATTTAAGGCTTCTATAAGTTTTTTAGTTAAAATACGGTAAGTACCCTTAATATCATATTCATCATTTGCTTGAGATATAATGATAGCAGCATTGCTAACTCCTTCTGCAGCAGATGAAAGGGGCAAATAGTCTGTAGATGTAGGAATTACAATAGTACTTAAGCTACTTATAGATTCTATAAATTTTTTAGTTAAAATACGGGGAATATTTCTAATATCATATTCATCATTTGCTTGAGATATACTAATAGCGGCTTTACCAACTCCTTCTGCAGCAGATGAAAGTGAGGAATAATCTGTAGATGTAGGGGGTTCAATATTAGCTAAAAGATTAATGGCTTTTATAAAAGAAGGAGTAAAAATTTTCGAAGCTAATTTAAAAGCGTTTTGATTTGTATGAATTATATTAGCAATTTCAGCTAAATGTGGGAATTTTTTAACTAAATCTTCTAAATTTAATTTTTTTATCTTTAATGTGTTTAGTAAATTTAAGCTTTCTATTAAATCTTCGTTAATAGCGTCACTTAATTCTTCTACTGTGTCATCTATACCTTGAATACCAGATATGGATTCAGTAAACTTTACAATAGCGTCTGCATTTTGGGTAATTCCTTCAATATTTAATTTTAATGCTCCAAATTTATTGATTTTTTCTACAGGAATATCTCCTCCCCCAAATAAATCACTAATAAAGTCCCCTACAGCTGCTGTAGCACCACCTTTAGCACCCTCACCTAAAGCAGCCATACCTAAAGCATAGGCTTCTACTGCTTTAGCATTTTTTTCTAGTATTTTAGCATCTGGTAGGTTAGCTTCTCCAAATTTCTTTACTTTATCTATAGGTATATTAGCGCCTTCTCCTCCAAAAAAATTATCAATAGCATTTGCTACACTAGCTACAGCAGAGCCTGCAGCTCCTTTAGCTAAGGCAACCATACCTAAAGCATATGCTTCTACTGCTTTAGCATTTTTTTCTAGTATTTTAGCATCTGGTAGGTTAGCTTCTCCAAATTTCTTTACTTTATCTAGGGGTAGATTAGAGCCATCACCCGCAAAAAGATTATCAATAGCATTTGCTACACTAGCTACAGCAGAGCCTGCAGCTCCCTTAGCTAAGGCAAACATGCCTGAAGCATATGCTGATAATGCTTTAGCATTTTTTTCATATATTTCGGCATCTGGTAAAGTGGTTTCTCCAAATTTCTTTACTTTATCCATAGGTAGATCCCCCTTTCCAAAGAAACCTGAGATACTGTCAAATAAATTGCCTGCCATATTAGCAAATGAAGCTATGGCTCCCCCTGCTGCTCCTGCTGCTAGAGCAGCCATTCCTGCTGCCCAATATCCTACAGCAGTAGCATTGTTTTTTATTTTCCCCGCATCAAGGTTTAAATTACCAAAATCTTCTATAGGCTTAAACACAGTAGCATCCATTAATAATAAGACTCCTATGGCGGCAAGTGCAAAGGGGGCAGTAAGACCCGCAACTGCTAATGCTCCTAAACCTACTCCTATAGCTCCTAAACCTAACCCTGCTTTCATAAGTGCGGGTCCATCTAGCTCTTCTAATGATTTCATTCCTTCTGCTAAAGAAGGAAGAACCTTACTAAAAATATAAGTAGCACCCGCTATACCGGCAGCAATAATAGCAATAGAACCTGATAATATAGTAGCACCTAATAGTATTACGGGGTTTGCAAATGCTGCTAGTCCACTAGCTAATCCTTTAAACACCCCTCCAATACCTTTACCAACACCTTTACCAAAATCACCTATGCCCTTACCTATAGAACTTAATCCTCCTCCAATTCCTCCTCTACCTTTTTTACCACCCCCACTATCACTACCCCCGCTATCATCACCCCCACCCATTATCTTATCTTTAAGACTAGATGCTTTATCTTGAAGTCCTTCTGAAATTTTATCTTTAATGTTTTCGGTAGGTGATTTTTCTTCTTCTTTTGCTTCTTTGGCTTGTGCGGCTGCTAGAATTGCTTTCCCTTGGGGGGAATCTCGGTCCCACCACGTTCCAGATTTAGCTTGCACTTTACCAGCATTTTCATCCCCCATAGGACCTTTGAATTTATCCCAGAGGCCTGTTAATCCTAGTTTGTCTTTTAATGTACCCCCAAGACCCCCTAGTTTGTCTTTTAAGCCACCTGTAAAATCTCCTAGTTTATCTCCGAGGCCTGTTAATCCTAGTTTGTCCTTTAGTTTATCTCCGAGACCCCCTAGTTTGTCTTTTAAACCACCTATTATTCCACTTTTTTTACCATCTTCACTATCACCATCTTCACTACTGCCCCCTCCACCACCACCGAAATCTTCTGTGTTTTTTACAACAACTGTCATAGGACGCCTTTTTGATCCTAGGGGCACTAAATTTTCATATGTTTTCTTTGCTGCTACAGCTCCCCCTATTACTAAAGCCCCCCCTGCTACTAATTTAGGGTTTTCTTTAACAAAATTAGCTATTTGTCCTACTACTGTCCAAACTTTATCAAAAATATTTTTTATGCTCTCCGCAAATTTAATAATAGGATCTACATTTATATTGTTAATATAGTCTGCTACTTTAAGTAAAAAATTAGAAATAGATTCAAAAATATTTTTAGTGTCTTCAGTAGAATCTTTTGTTTTAGCCAAGCCTGATACTATCTTACCTACTACGTTAAATATAGAAGTTATAACAGAATAAGCTGAGGTGAACATTCTTACAATACTAGGGAGGTATTTTTTACCTAAGTCTATTAGGGTAAGTCCTACATTATTTAATGTTTTACCAAGAGATTGGGCGGGACCTACCATCCCATCTTTCATTTCCCTTCCTGCACTTTTTATTAGGCCTGAGAAGGCTTTAAAGAAGGGTTTCATTTCTTGTACTATAATAGCTTTAATTTCTTTTATGTACTTTAAAAAGTCTAAAAAGGCATTCACCATAGGAATGGCAGCTTCAGCTATTCTCATTTGGGCTTCTGCTATTGCTCTCTCTTGTAATTCTCTTTTTTCACCTGCAGAAATTTCTCTCATTCGGTTAGTTAAAGCTTCAGTAGCACCTTGTTCTCTCATTAAAGCTAAAGCTTTTTCTTCAGAACCTGTTTCTTTAACTAACTCTCTAAACTTTTCTTGAGCTTTACTCATATCATCAAACCCAGTCCCTGCTAAAAGTTCTTGGGTTTGTAACATTTTAGCTAATTCATCCCTACTTACTCCAATAGAATCCGCTAATGCCTCTTGTTGGATTCTATTCATTTTAGTAAATTCGCCTGCTGAGCCTATTTGTTTAGCTACTTCCCTAGCTACTCCACTGATATTATTATTTAAAGCAAATTGTCTAGCTTTATCAAGATTTAAATCTCTTCCAAGTAGTAATTCGGCTTCCATTTCTTTAGCAATAGAACTTTCAAAATCTAGCAAACTACTACTCATGTTTTCTACATCAGACATTTCAAGACCTAATCTTTTAGCCTGGAATGCTGCGTCTGCTATGGCTTTAGCACTGTTGCCTACAGATAATTTAAAACTGTCACTAGCGTTAGCTGTGGCTTTTATAACTTCTTGTTCACTAAGGGCAATGTTATATCTTTCTTTTAAGACCATAACCGTTTCCATTGCTTCTAGATTATAGTCTGAAGCACTTTGTCCTTGGAGTTCGGCCTGCATAGTAAGTTTAGAAGCTTCCTCAGCACTTAACCCATAAAGATTAGTCATCTGGGCTAGGGTTTTCATAGTGTCATCTGAGAATTTTTTAGTAGTTCCAAATGTTTGGTTTAGGGTTTCTGCGGTTGCAAGAAATTCTTCAGGAAGCATACCTACAGATTTAGCTATACCAGAAGTTTGATTATATAATTCTTGGGCTGCTTCAGTACTTACTCCTAAATTAGTAGCAGTATCTGCTACAGCTTGGCTAATATCAAAAAATAATCTTTCTCCTTCTTGGTAATCTGCTATAAAGGAATCTAAGCTTAAAAATTCACTTCGTATAAAATCAAAAGCCTCAGTAACTTTTTGTTTTAAATCACCTACAAAATTTACTAAAGGTTTAAAGAAAGAACCTATTAATTTAGTAAAAGATCTAACACTAAAAATGGCTAATAAAGCTGCTCCCACTTCATTAAATAATGTTTTTGTAGTTGCACCTACCCCTGCTGCTAATACTCTAAATTTGCCTATAAAAGTTAAAGCGTCTTGGCCTCCTCTAGTTAACCTATCAGCCATTGCTTCAGCTGCTTCTTGCCCTGCTTCTAATCCTAAAGTAACAGATGCACTTTCTAAACCAATTCCTTCCATAAAGCCTTTAACAGCCCCTAAACTAACATTCCAATAACCCATAGCTTTTCGAATATTATCAATAGCTTTTTCCTCTTCTTCTAAGTACTCTAAAGCTTCTTCTAAACCTTTATTTTGTTCTTCAAGGAGGGCTACAGAAATAGCTCGGGGATTTGTTTGATCTTTAAGAAGATCAACTTCTGATCTCATTCCCTCAAGTTTCTTAGCTTGAAACTTTCTGGTTTGAGTAGCTTGGGCTGCTTGTTTTTCTAATTCTTTAGATATAGGAAGACCTAAGTCTTTTCGTCTGTCTATTTCCTCGGTTATACTTTGTTCTTCTTCAGCAAGTTTACTAATAATGCTTTGTTGACTTTCTAAAGCTTTTTCTTTAGCAACATATTCACGGGCTTGATTTAATTCCTCTTTAGTTAAACCCTTACTTAAAGCAGATATTGTAATTAAATTTTTAGTACGTTGATCCTCTATTTTTTTCATGTCCTTTTGAACTTCGGACATATCTGTATAATCAACTTTTAAATTACTTATTACTTTAACGGTTTCTTCAGAACGCTTTAAAGTTTCTTCATCTAACTTAGTTTTATCTTTAACCTGGCTTACTATGGATTTAAGTTGGTCTGCTATTCTAGTTCCTATATCTAGAGTTTCTCCTAAGAATTCATAAGATTCTCTAATGTAATCACGCTCTTCCTCTCGAGCGTTATTCATCCGTTCCTGATTGTTAATATCTTCTTCAGAAGCCATTTAGCCTTGTTTTGGTATAAATATAAAAAAGCACCGCTTTTGCAGTGCTTTCTTATATACGTTGGCCTGGTTTTAGGTCAGGGGGTGGGGCGGCAAAGTCTATTTGTCGTGTAGTCCCTTTGGGAGTAGATTGGCTTGATGATTGGTTAGCTTTGTTTTGTTTTTCTATAAAATCAGATATTCTTTTATAGGTAAAACGTCTTAACCATATAGGCATATTGTATACGGTATGCCAATCAAATCCTCCCTTTCCATGATACACTATATCATGTATCATTTCAAAAACATGTAACCTATACTCAGGCGTCAGGCCAAAAAAACGTAACCCCGACAGGAATTCTTACTTGTTCTTGAACATCATCTCCATCTTCGGGATAAAAGTCAAAAGTAAGATCCATATCGGGCTGTATTTCTTTAATGTATTCTCTAAAGGCTCTAGTATCTCTGGCTAAAAAGTAATTATCTACAAATTCTCTAATGGTTTTTCTATCGGAATCTCCTCCTACAGATGTAATCATTTGTTTTAAACGGGTAGACATATCGGCAGAAGATAATTTACTTATCTTACGTAAACCTTTTAACTCAGCCTCAATTGCTTTTTCATCCTTATTATTTAGGATTTTAAAAGTAATTTCAGTTCCTGAGTGGGGGAGGGTGTATTTAAATTCATTATTATGAGGTTCTACTAAATGTTCCTCGTTTATCCACTTGGGTTCAATTTCAGATAAATCAACTGTTACTTCTTGACCCTCATAATCGAAGGTATAATCCTTACCATAACCTAAAATACGAGAAGCAACCATTATAGCGTTTTTATCGCCTACTATAATGTCATTATAATCAACTTTCGATACAATCAATGACTGCATCAACTTGTCAAGGACAGTGCCATTTTTAATGTAATTTTGGTTAGTAAGAATATCTTCTTCTTTAGCAGTCATATATTTCATTTCTACTTTGCCGGAAGAAAGGGGGTTTTCTTTAGGGTATAATAAACCCTTAGAAGGTAGCTCTACAATTTCTGTAGGGAATTTAAATTTTTGTTCGTCACTCATTATTAATAACTTTTGTTTGATATAAATATATAAAAAAATAAAAAAAGCGCACTTTCGTGCGCTTTTCTTAATAATAATTTGTACTGATTAGTATTCTAATACGCAGTAATCTGGGGTGAGAGTCATGGTGATGTTTTGGGCTGTATTTTCAGTGTCCCAGTTGTATTCACCAAAGTTAGCATCCTTAATAAAGCATCCTTTTAATGTCCATGCTGATACTATATCACCTACAGGTCCTAGGATGTTTAGTGCTACATCTCTCTTATAGAAATCTGAATAACCATCTCTGCCTGTTACTGATTCGTGGTGTAATCTTACCCATTCCATGATAGTTTGGGTTCCAGAAGGATTTACAGGGTCGTGAAGTGTTAACTGTACATCTCCCCAGGTAGTTTTACCTTTTACCTTTCTGTATACGTTAATGTGATTAAGAACTACTTCTCCTTGTGATAGTGAAATGGCTCCTACTGCCTTAATAAAATATGCAGGAACACCATCAACTAACATAAGGAATCTATTCTGCTGTTTGGGTTCAAACGGCGTAAAGAATATATCGTTTGGATCTACTATTGCCATAATGTTGTTTTTTTTGAGTTAAAATTTAAATTATCCAATAAACCTTGTGGGGTCTATTTCCGATAAATATTGTAGAAAAAAAAGAGGTCGAGTAAAACTCGACCCCTTTCTTATTATTATTAAGAATCTATTATGCAGGGAACTCAGCTCCTGTAGGTAGGAGGTTGAAGTCAAGTACAATAAATTCTGCTGTTTTAACAGGTTGTAAGTAGATAGTACCTCTTAGCTCCTGTCTGTCAATTACATCAGGACCATTGTTTGAGTCATCCATTACTACTCTAAACGCATACAAACCTTGGTTTTGTTGAACACTTTCTAAGTATGGGTTAACAGTACTTAAGAAACTATTTCTAGTTTGTAGTGTATTAGGTTCAAACACAAGGTTTTGAGAAACATTACCAATGAATCCTTTAAGAGCAATTAACAATCTTCTTACATTTACTCTATCAAGTGCAGTTGCAAGTGATTGTAATGTTTTTTGACCGTATACTACAACACCAGTACCAGGGAAGGTAGCGATAGGATTGATTTTAGCTGTGTAAAGAGTATCTCTTAATCCACGTGGTAGGGTTTTTTCAGGAGCTACCACATTTGGCATAGTACCTCTTGTAAAACCTGCAGGCGCGAACCATGCTTCTGAGGCATTATCATTATAAACATATACTGAAGGAATGATTGTAGATGCAGGGCACCATACATTAGCTTTTGAATCTTCTTCACTTACTAACAACCAGGGCCAGTAAGCAGCTGCGTAATTAGTATTTAAATTACCTGCTTGAGTAACAGCTTCTGCTGTAGTAGCTCCATGGTTAACAATATCAATTGGAAGAATACTATCACCTCTAGTAGTAGTATTAGTAATTACACCATCTAATATAGTTTTATGAGAAGGATTTTCATAAACTAGTCCAGGAATACTAAGTACGTTATAAGCGTATTGGTCCTTATTCTTTAACAAGTTAACAGATGCTGTGTAATCAGTAGCTGTTACTCCTTGAGTGTTAGTGTTGTCAACATCTTTATAGAAGTTAATTGTACCTGCTGATGGGAATAGAGAACCAGCTCCAGATCCAAATGAACCACTTTGGTTAGCAGGTATAGATGATGTGAATTCGGGTTTAAAGTTACCAGCACCATCTAAGTAATCAGGGGTAGGCTTGTTAACAGCACTTACAATTACATACTTAGATTTGTTGGGGTATTCACCATTTATTTCAACATAAGCGTCAGTACCATCACTGCCTACAGTAAATGTTTGGTTACCAATTACTTTAGCAATGTAATCTTCTCTCTTGGGGTCAAGTGAAACACCTCTCCAAGACTCTAAAATCTTTTTATCAGCGGTTCTATCATTACCTTGTCTAATATTAAGAGTAAAGATACCTGATCCTGAGTCTACATTAGTAATTTCCCATCTTAAATTATCAGATGATCCAGATGGTAAAGCTCCTCCTACTGTTTCAGTTGAAGTAGAATTTTGGTTTTCTCCTTCTGATATTGTAGTAAGGGTAAATACATTGTTAGTACCTGTACCACTATTACTGCCTGTTACTATAGCGGTTGAAGTAGCACCACTCCAATCACTAGTTGAACCACTAACAATTCTAGTAACTAATAAGCTACTTCCTCCTTGTCTAAAGTAGTTTTGTGCTGAAATGTTTCCAAAGTAAGCGTATTCTACTCCTCCACTTACAAGAGTGCCACCAAATTTGGTTTTATAGTCTGAGTAGGTTGTTACAATTGTAGGTATACCTACGGGTCCTTTTACGGACGGGGTTAGAATAGCAGCACCTATTGGGGCAGCTGCAGCTTCTAGCGATACAGGGAGATTTTCATTTTGAAATACCCCTGGTGATATTATTTGTTCTGCCATGTTAAAGTTCGAGTTTAGGGTTAATTAGTTTAGTACTTTATTAATAAATATATTAAAACCTTTCAAAATTTAATTTTGATTTTGGAATACTTCTTTTTCAAGATTAATAACTCCATCTCCATATTTAGTACTTAGAGAAGTAACTAATTGATTTTCTTGTTGCTTAAATTGTTCTAATTTTTCTATAGTTTTTTCTTTTTCTATTTCTAATACTTGGATTTGATATTCAAGTTCTCCAAATGAAGAAATAAGATTTTGTTGTTCAAGTTGGAGATTTTTTAAATTTGTAACCTCCTCGGAAGTGAGTTTTTGTTCTGTCATTTTAGTCTAAATTAGTATCTATATTTTCTATAAAATTGTTATTGCTTTGTCCTGATAAGTTTTGAGTGGTTTCATAGTTAATATTAACTTTGGAATCACTTGAAAATTTCTTAATAGCATTAAGGTCTTTTTGTATAACATTGGGTACTATATAACCATTTAATTTAATATCAAAATTAGCTTTTACAGTACGTTGTTCCCCTACATTTAATTCTGTGATTGTTTGGTAACTATTTATACCCGCTTTAAATTTAAAACGTTGAGGATCACCCCAGTAAGTATCTGCTGCGTAATTTATAGCTTCAATTATATGATTTAATTGTTCCATGTAATAAGTATAAATAACACAACTATAAGTTATTAAAACAAAATCAGGAATTACAAGGGCTTGGTAAGTTTTAATAGGTTTAGCTCCATTTAAAACACTTAATTTGTTATAAAAATTCTTTTTAGAATATTTTTGTTGAAAAACAGCATAAGTTTGAGGGTAATTAGCATCTACTTTGCTAGTCATTCCCCTTTGCCTATCAATATTAGTCCTTTTATACATTATAAGGGGAGCCATTATTTTACCTTTCCCGTCCCTGTAGTATCCATCTTTTTGTACTGATTTCCAGCGTTCAGGGGAACCATATATAGTAGGTACTGCTATTCTATTACCATTTTGGAGAACAGAAGGCCGTACTACCCTATCAAAATAATATTTGATAGTTTCATCTATGTCTTTAATTCCTATAGTAAGGGGTTTCCAAGAATCCCCTTTTTGAGAGATTTGGCTAGCCCTGTTAGGATTTATATTCTGATTGTTAAGACGATCATCTCCAACAGCTCTATTTCCTTTTGTGAATTTATTGGCATCATTTCCTGTATATGGCTCCGCCCTAAGGGAATCGGAAATTTCTCTTTGAGATTTAGGAATAGGGGTTTTACCTTGTTCTGTCATTAAAATCTTTCTTTAGTTATGCCAAACTTGTCAGCTGGTTCGTAATGTGCTTTAACAACATAAGAAAAATTACTACCAAATTCACTTAGTCCAGGGTTAAGGGGATTAGTTTCGTTAGGGTAATTAGGGTCTTTTCCTAAAAGATATTGATTAGAAACAATATTATCTATTTGGTAATAACCCTCATTATATAAAATAAGATCACCTACTTCAGGTTGCATTCCTGCATCTAAAATATCCTCTCTTAAAAATTTAAATATTGTAGACCAATTAAAATCTACACCTAAATCACTTTCAGGATATTCCTGGTCGCTTCTATCTACTAGGCAATTAAATATTGTGGGACCATCATAGAATTTACCACCAGATGCTTCTCCATATAAATTAAATGTAGTTTCTTCTAATCTTAATTTATAAAAAGAGCACTGTTGAGTTATTATATCTCCTAGTAACTCACGGTTAATAGTAGTAAATAAATTTATGTCCCTTTGTCTACCAAATAATGCCATTATCCAATATAAATTACACGTGGGACATTATTTAAATCCTTTTGTAAAAACTCGGATTCATTAGCTTTTTTTTCTAATAACTTTGTTCTAGAAGTTTCATCTAAATATGCTCTTAATCTTTCAATTAACGCTGTTTTCTCAGCAGTTGCCGCTGATATTAAGTCAGCGTGGTTTAAAGTGACCTCAGCGTTAGGAATAGGCACAGTGGAATATTTACCCCTAATATAACCTAACATTTCTTTGCAAATTGCTAAAGTATACTCAAATATCCATTGTCTACCTATTGAATTAATATAAGCATAAGTTGGGTTAGCATAAGGTACAGTAGAAATATCTGTTACTACCCCATTTCCTAAATCATTATCTACAGTAGGTCTATTTCTATCAGATTTTAAAATATACTTAAAATGTAAAGTACCATCTTTATTAGGAATAGGGAATATTCTTAATTGGTTGTTAATTAATTCAAAACTAAAATTAGATTTTCTAATAGTATCATTAAAATCAATAGCTTGAATTTTAGATAAATCAAAATTAATAGGCATTAATAAGAAATTAATACCTGGGGTATAGTTACCAAACCCAAAGGCATCTAATAGTCCTTGTACATCTGTACCTGTGCCTGCGTAGGGGTCAAAATATCTTACTATTGCAGGGTTTGCCTCGTAATATATCTTTTTGATTTCTAAATCACCACTACTTATTCCTTGATCAGCAGCCCAAGCATTCATATCATAAGTTTGAATACTTTGCGAAAGAGCAATACTTCCTGTTCTCCAAGTAACATTACCTCCTACTCCAGCTTCAACACCATAAGATTCAGCAATACGGATTTGAGCACCTAAATTAGGTTGAGTAAGTTTGTAGTTTAAGTTAGAACCTGTAGTAGATCCTTCTAGGGATAAATAATTTTCGCTTGCTTTATAAGCAAATACTTCATTTCCATAAGTAGTTACAGCTTCTTCAAAAGCAGCATAAAAATTAATATCTTGTAGTTCTACATCTGCCAAAGGATATCCTAAACGGCGGGCACAAAACACAGACACTTTATCTGCATCTGTTTGGAATTCATAGTCATTATCGTAAAATCCAAACGGAGTGTCTCCAGGGAAAAAGGAGCTAGAGCCGGGCCATATAGGAGTATTAGGCATTATTTATTTTTATAAAAATTTAGTGAGAATATGTCCAATCAGAAGCAGTTAAGCCCCAATTTCCTTCAATTTGAGTTAAAGCATACTTAAGTGCTGCTTCTTCTTGTTTATCAAATTCATTAGTTGAAGTTAAAGTCAATGAAGCAAAGAAAGTATTCCAATCTTCAGGAGTTAAATTATAATTTAATCCTCCTACATAAGTATTAGTTCCACTAACTTTGATAGGGAAAACTAACATTACATTATGAAAATTAGAACCATCATTTTGGTAAATAATTTGTTCAGGAGTAATTTCTAATACACCTGATGATTGGTGTTCTGCGTTATAGACTACAGATTGGTTTGAAGTTAATTTATGCATTTAATATGTTTTGGGTATAAATATTATAAACCAAATCTAGATTTGAGAGCGTTGTAGTTTTGGAGGACTTCTGTGGAGGAGAGGGAGCGGTTATATAATTGGCAATAATATACAGTTAAGTCACCATAAAAAGGATTGCTATCAGAGTATTTAGCTATTCTAAAATTATTAGTATTATATGATTGGGCTCCTATAGTATCTGTGCTATCTAACTCACTGTTTAGATAACCTTTAGCTATATTACCGTCATAAGTAGCAGTATAGTTATATATTTGATTTGCTTGTAAGGTAGCTGTAGAGGTTTCTGAATTATTACTATTACCAAACCCCCAATGAGCTACTGTATTACCTGTAACGCTGTAGGGAAATGTTTCAATATAACATCTAGGGGTATCGTAAAAAGCACATATCATATTTTGTGATAAGTCATTAGGCTTAAAAAAGCAACTTATAGTAATAGGATCTCCATTACTTATACCTAAAGTACTTAGGGTAAGTCCTGTAAATTCAACATAATCATTCGCCCCATCAAACACAATACTACCTCCATTCCCCGAATCAAATGTGGGTCCATTTGTTAATGTCCCATTATTACCATTTCCACTTAAATCACTCCAAGTAGTTCCACTACCCGGATATGACTCATAATTAGCAGCATCTACTGCAAATACGAGTCCGTCTGTTACGATTGGTTGTGCGCCGCCGAATGTTCCCATTATAGTCCGAATCTTGATTTTAGTGCGTTGTAGTTTTGGAGGACTTCTGTGGAGGAGAGAATTTTATTTTTATATATTTTAAAATTATATATATTCCCATTCAATCTATACCCATTACTAGGATAGGCTCTTCCTATATACATTATTGAATTTTCTTCACTCCCTTGATTTGTGGTAAAATCATAGCTAGATGAAATAACTAATGTACTATCAACATAAACTTTAAAATTGTTGGACGTAGTAGTTTTATCTATTGTAAGTGTAACTGTATATATTTGATTATTATTTATATCATATGTTTCTTCTATAAAAACCGAATCCGAGTGGTTTCCTGCTCCTGCTATTAACTCACCTCCAGGGTCTATAAGTAAAACATACCAATTCCAAGGTTGTGTAACCACATATCGAGAATCAAATAGATATTGTCTTGGGGAGCTTAGTGAATTAAATTTAAATGTGACTTCTAAAGATACTTGATTTAAGTTTTGCCATTTTAAAGGTAAGGAATTATTTAATTCAATATAATCATTACTCCCATCAAACACAATACTTCCACCATTTCCCGAATCAAACGTTGGTCCATTTGTTAATGTTCCATCATTGCTACCTGCTAAATCTGTCCACGTAGTTCCACTACCCGGGTATGATTTTTTATTTGCAGCATCAACTGCAAAAACTAGGCCGTCTGTTACTATTTTAGGGGAATATGAGAATGCCATTTGTTAGAGATTAAAACGTTTTTGGAATGCTTTATAATTTTGGGATACTTCAGTTGATGTTAGGGTTTTATTATATAATTTAGCAACAGCTATATCTGCTAAAACTGTTTGTCTTACTTCAAATCCCCCTATCCAAAATCTAGTTGAAGAAACAGTTTTAACTTCAGTATCATTAAAATCAGTACGGCTACCTTCTAAAGTACCATTTATATATAGTTTAACAGTAGAATTTGCTCCATCAAAAGTTCCTACCATATGATACCAAGTGTTAGTACTATAATTAGTAGTGCTGCTAACAGGAAAATCTCCCTTATTATTATCCCCCCCTGTATTTTGAGGGCTTTGGCAAACAAATACAAATGTAGAGGGCCCAGTACTATTATTTACTCCTATTGACCATTCATTAAAAGTTCCACCACCTGTATTCCATTTAGAAAATGTTGAAACTTCCCAATTTGAATGATTTGCAGTATAATTTGCCCATACTTCGCAGGTAAAATTTTCTCTGTTATAAGATAAATCATTATGCGCTATAGTACAATTATCATCAGCACCATCATAGGAAAGTGTTCCCCCATATTCATTTAAAAATGTAGGCCCATTATTAAGTGTAGCAGTTATATTTCCTACACCACTATTCCAAGTAGTACTACCACTAGTATAAGTTAAAGCGGCATCAAAATATGCTGCTAACCCATCAGTTACTCCGGGTATTTCTGGTCCTACAAATCCAGCCATTATGCTATACTTCCCGAAGGCACCCACTCACTACCAGTAAGTATATTTAATATCTCATCGTGTGAATAAGGTCCTTCTTTAGTTGTTAAACTTGCTACTGAGGATGGCATTGTGTCACCTTCATATTTTACAAATGTTCTAGCACTACTTGTACTAAAGCGTAGTGTTTCGTGTGAAGTTTCGAGCACCTGCGAGAAGTCAATGCTACCCGTTTCTGTGGTATCGAAAATTATATAGTGTCTATGATCAAATATATCGTGCATGTTTTATAGTTTTATCCTTGTGAAATACATACCACTTGGAATCCTGCAGTGGCACCTATTGCGTCACTTCCGGTTTGGTATAAGCGACCTGCTACTCCAGGATCTGAAGTGGGTAAATTATTAAAATTAACATCAGAGCCACTTATTTCTAATGCCTCAGCATTAAATGAACCCATTTTAATAGTATCATCTGAAAATACTTCAAGTATAGGAAGACCTGAAACATCGGACACTGCAAATAATGAACCCGAAAGTGAGTCTGTTATAGAGAATAATTGTCCTGAGGAGCCATTTACTTCGAATAGAGTTGAGCCTGAGCCGTTTATTTCTATGTTTTCTCCGTAGTATGTGGAGGCGCTAACTGCTCCGGATACATGAAGTTCTGTTTGGGGATCTTCTAAACCTATACCTACATTACCTCTTTTACCACCTAAGGGGGTAGATTGTAATATTAGGTGCCCATATACTCCTGTTGTTGTATTTTGTCCTGTGTATATATGTAAAGGGAGTCCTTTTGGAATACTGTTTCCACCATAACTGGAATCATTAGTTCTTATAGCTGTGTAGGATTGGATATGGTTAACATATGGGTTAAAACTAGCTATATTCAGATAGTTGTTAGGGAAATTTGAATCTGTTTGGGATGTATTTAAGTATATTTTATTATTAAAAGTGTTACGCCCACCAGGGGCTGTAAAGATTAAATTCGCATTAGTTCCTGCTTGAAATCTTAGATCATAAACACTATTATCTTTTATAGTAAAGTTATTTAGTTCTAAGACTCTATTACCGCCATCAAAAATCCATTTAACATATTGGCCTCCACGGGCACCCATTCTAATATTACCATCATTTTCAGCCCAAAATTGGTTGCCTTGAGGAGTACCTATTGTAAAATTATAGTTATTTGTTAATGAATTAGGGGCTAATATATGGGTACTTCCAGTTACCTCTAAACTACCACTAATTACAGCACTTCCTGTGTATGGGAATGGATCAGTTTCAATACCTGTGAGGTTAGAGCCGTCGCCGTAGTATGTGGAGGCGCTAACTGAACCTGAGATGTCTAGGGTATTATTGACAAAATCACCTGTTATGAGGGAGGACGATCCTGAGGTTATGATTAGTTTATTAGATTCGGTAGTGAAAGTGTTACCTGCATAATAACCTATAAGTACATTATTTGTACCTGTCATAGAATTATTACCTGCTCGATATCCTAGTGCTATATTATAATCACCATCACCTCCATTAGCAACGTATCCTAATGCTATGTTACCATCTCCCCCAGAGCCGTTACCTGCGGATTGGCCTATCATTATATTTCCCCCAGCTGAGCCGATGTTATATCCAGCAGTAGAGCCTATCATAACATTACCTTGACCACTTCCGAATCTACCTGCTTGGTCTCCTATAGCAATATTATACCTACCACTATTGTTACTTAAAGTACTGTGTCCTATTCCTATACGTTGTCCGTTCCCGTTGCCCGCTCCTCCATTTCCTGCATTGTTTCCTATATAAACGGCAGAGGAAGGATTTCCGGATCCTTTAGCTCCTGCATTATATCCTATAGAAATTTCATCGTAAGTATTTGCAGTTGCATTAACTCCAATTGCCATACTACGATCCCCAACTGTGGTAGTAGTACTATTGCCTATTTTTATGCCTGTAGATCGATTGGGGGCGTGTATATTAAAACTAGGGCTACCTGTAATTTCACCTATTACCTCCAAACTACCACTAATTACAGCACTTCCTGTGTAGGGGAATGGATCAGTTTCAATACCTGTGAGGTTAGAACCGTCGCCGTAGTATGTGGAGGCACTAACGTGGCCTGATGCTGTAATGTGTTGAAGAATTAATCTTCCATTTGTATTGGCTGTTGAAGATCCCCCATACACTCCTATTCCTATAGTATCACCACTATATCTATGAAAATAAAGATAGGGTAGATAAGATTCAACAGAAGTATTGGAAGTAAAACCAACTTGAGCATTAAAAGGAAAATTAATGGCAGCAATACTTGTTTTTTTTACCCCTATCATACCGGAACCATTAGACATTAATGCTAATACATCATTGCCTCTCATAGTTATACCAGTAGCATAATCTTTTAATCTAATTTGAGGTTGGTTAATAGCAGCAGCATTATTAAAATTAATTCTATTAGTAGAACTATTTAATAAATTTATACTACCCGTAACATTAGTATCACCTATTACCTCTAAACTACCACTAATTATAGCACTTCCTGTGTATGGAAATGGGTCGGTTTCAATACCTGTGAGGTTAGAGCCATCGCCATAGTATGTGGAGGCGCTAACTGAACCTGAAATGTCTAGAGTATTGTTAGCAAAATCACCTGTTATGAGAGCGGATGAACTGTTGTTAGCAATTATGAGTTGATTTGAGCCTGTGAGGTTGTAACCGGCTTGGTAGCCAATAAGTATGTTGTTTGAGCCTGTAACATTATAACCAGCACTATGTCCTAAAATAACACTATTATCACCTATATTGTTCCTGCCTGAGTGGTAACCTACGAAAATGTTGTTTAATCCTATCGATGATCTTGCTGCTTGGGATCCTAATATGACGTTTTGGGTGCCATCTTGTGCAGAACCTGCGTTATGACCAATTGCTATAGTTTCCGCACTACCATAAACACTACCATCATTATATAATGCAGAAGCACCTATTCCTATATCACCATTTGAAAATCTATTTGCACTACCCCCAATTGCTATTGTGAGATTGGTACTATTATTACTAGCGGCACTATCTCCTATAGCTACACCACCTAAACCACCCCCTACATTTCTGCCTCCTATTTGAACACTATCAACTTTAGGAGAATTAATATAACCAATTGCAATATTTCTAAATGTAGGGTTAGTAGTATTACCAATATAAACACTAGCATTATTATTTACACTAGCATCCGCTGATTTTATTACTAAAGTTTGGGATCCTGGGGTGGTTTCAGCAAATATGCTTCCTGTACTGGTTAATCCTTGTTGGAAAAGAACAGGGTCTTGAACTGTTATAGGTGAATTACCTTTAAGGTGTGAAAATGAACCAGTTACAGCAGTTATAGTTTTATCTACATCTAAACTACCTGTAACACTAACACTACCTGTAAATTCATGTGTATCATCTAAGCTATCACCAAATTTAGTAGAACCTGATGAGTAAATTATGGATGAAGATTCATAAATGGTTACAAGTGTATTAATAGAGGCAGTACCATATATAGTAACGTCTCCAGCTACATCTAAAGTACCTGCGTCAATTTTTCCTGTTACATCTAAATTACCTGCAATAAGAGCATCTCCATTATATGGGAAAGTGGGAGGTGGGGCAGGAGGTGGAGGTATAGATACGTTAAAAGTTGAACTATCTCCTCTAGTAAAGGTGAGGGTTTGGGTAGAGGGAGATGAAGCATTAATTAATAATGAACCTGTATCTGCCCCCTTTAAAACTCCTGTAAGATTACTACCATCCCCATAATATACCGAGGAAGAAATATAATTTGAGGTTATATAAGGGAAGGAGCCAGTCCCTGAGAGGGTAATATCTCCTAACTCTAGATTGGCTGTTTTAGAAATAGCAGTAGCTATATAACCTGATCCTGTATAAGAGAGTGTAGTAACACCAAGAAGGGAAGGGTTAAATAAGGCGTTAGTACCAAAAAAAGTATCTATTTTATTATAATTGGGGTTAAGGAGGGTCCAAATTGGGGATGCATCTGTTAAATCTCCTACTCCTGCAGACTTATCCCAAATAAATTCTACAATATCCCCGGGTTCAAGAGTTCCTTTTGAGTTAAAAAAAGTTTTAATGGAGTTAAGATCAATAAGGTAACAAAAGGTATTACCAATAGTAGTAAAATCTGCTACTTTATAAGTAACAAAGTTCCCATTTTTAATATTTTTTAAAGTTAATAAAGAACCTTTATCTTTAAATGGAAAACGTTCAAAAGGAGCAAACGGAGATGTAATACCACTACTACCTTTTGAGGCTTTATCTATATCAAGCCCATTAAAAGAAGAAGTACTAAAACTAAGCCCTAAAAGATAAGAAGTACCAATTCTTACTTCTCCCTCGCTGACAGTGCCATCAGGGAACGCACTACTTGTAAGATATTTATAAAGATAAGGGGAGGATGTAATTCCTGTAAGAGAGGAACCATCCCCCTCATAAGTAGAGGCACTTATAGATCCTGTTACATTTAAGCTGCCTGAGATAGTAGCATTGCCTGTGTGAGGGAAAGGATCAAGGGAAGAAGTGGGGGTCGCTGTAGCGGTCCAATCACTGTTACCCGTCCAAAAATAGCCAGGGGGTAAATTAGGGACATCATTTGTTCTTCCTGCTCCAATAACGGTAAGTTCACCATTATTTTGACTATTACCTACTCTAGCAATTTTTTGAATTAAAGCAGAACCTGTTGGTCTATCTTTAGTTAATACTCCTTCACCAACATATAAACTATCATTAACATCTAATAAAGAAGTATTATAACCTCTTAAAGCACCTAATATAGTAGCATGACCTTGTTCATTATCTGCTAAATCTTGGTCTAAAACACCTACTGCAGGCATAGTATTTGATAAGGATGCCGAAGAGGGTGATACTTGGAATATTGATGCCCCTTGGAATCCGCTTATATACACAGGTGTTCCAAGTTCTAAAGGAACTCCTGAGGTGTTTTTTACATCTATATTGGTTCTATCAGCCCAATCAAAATATAAATTACCTTCTCCATCAGTTGTTATAAGTTGTTTTTCATCACCATCTATTGTAGGATAAATTAATCCAGAGGCTGTTAGATAATTTAATTCAGTAGATCCAGTTACTATAAGACTACCACTAATTATAACATCTCCTATATAAGGGGATTCAAAAGAAGTACCACTAGTACCTGAGGTACCACTGGTGCCTGAGGTACCACTGGTGCCTGAGGTGCCGCTGGTACCTGAGGTACCACTGGTGCCTGAGGTACCACTGGTGCCTGAGGTGCCACTGGTGCCTGAGGTGCCGCTGGTACCTGAGGTACCACTGGTGCCATTTCCTCCTTGGGGACCTAGAGCCGTTACTCCTATAACTTTTGTTATAGGTTGAGTTACTTGTATAGTTTTATTATGTACTTTATCTGTAATCTCAATCTTACGATTTTGATCTTCTAAAGATACATTATTATTAAATTGTTTAACTTCAATATTATTAGCCATATTAAAAAGGTCCTAATGTTACATTCTTACTTAATTTAACTTTACCTTCTAATATTCTGGTCACTGTTGGGAAAGGAGTTCCTGTAGCTATTTCTAAGTCATAAACCGCTTCATTAAAATCCAATTGGGAAGAAGAATTAGCTGATATATACACTCCTATAGTTCCTGATGTGTAAGGGTTTAATCCTTCAGCCCCATTAAAATTTAATCCGGTTCCATCAGGTTCTAGACTACTTGACAAAGTAATATAGGTAGTATCGGATTCTGTGGAAGGACGGATTTGCATTCTTCCTTGGTATCCTGTTAAGTTTATAGGATTATTATTTGAATCTTTATATGCTAGTTCAAAGTTTAAAGTTGCTCCCTGTTCTATTGTAAATGAGTATCTTCCAGCAGACATGTTGTTTTTCCATAAATATTATGGATTAATAAATAGGATTATCTACATAATAATTACGCAAATCTTCTACAATTTCATTACGATGGTTTGAAGTAAGTGTAATTGCTTCTAGATTTTTGACTTTACGTGATGCCTTATAAAGGTATTTAAATCCTGAATCTGCTTTTTTCTTTAAGTCAATTTGTTGTTCATCCCCACACACAATCATTTTTGAGCGTAAACCTATACGGGTTACAATCATTTCCATTTGATCATGGGTAACATTTTGTGCTTCATCTACAATAACACATGAATCTAAAAATGTTCTACCTCTCATAAATGATACAGGTACAATTTCTATTTTACCATCACTTATAAGTTTTTCAACTTTAACTTTATCGTAAAGGATAAAAAAGTTTTGGTAAATAGGTTGAACCCATGGGTCCATTTTTTCTCTTAAGTCCCCTGGTAAGAAGCCAATTTCTTCTTTAGATACTGTGGGGCGAGTAATGATTATTTTATCATATATTCTCCTTAAAAGACCATCTAATGCTATTTGACAAGCTAATAGTGTTTTTCCTGATCCTGCTTGTCCAGCCAGCATCGTAATTGTATTGTCTAGTATTTTTTGTTTAGCTTCTTTTTGTTCATCGTTTAAGGGAACCTTAAACTTAATTGGATTTTTTGGTATTCTTTTTTCTCTAAAAATTTCTTCTGCTTTAGGAGTATTGTTGAAATGGGTCATTTCTAAAATTGATTTTAACCAATTTATCCAAACCTGCATTTACGTGCATTTCATCTTCTAAGACTAAATCAAAGTCATATCTTTCATCTAAAGGTAAAACTAGATCTACTTGTGAACCCCATCTTATAAGTGAGAAACGCTCATTTTGCGAAACTGGAGAATTTTGGTCGTTGATGAATGGAGCTATAACGTTAACATCTTCATCCGCAATTTGGACTAGGAAATAAGTATAGTCTAATTGAGGTGAATATATTTTATTTAACATTCTTTCATTATACTTCAAGTATTCCATATTATTAGGATTAATTGCAGCATTAAGAATATCTTTTTCAACTGCTAACATTGGTTTGTTAGTAGATTCAATAGGATCTAATCCCCTATATTGTAATACACCGCTATATGGTATTCTATTTATATGAACATCATAAAACGACATGAATATACCAATTACAAGGGACGGTTGATTATAATGTTTATTACCCAATACGTCTTGTACTGTGTAGTTCATACCTTTAATCTCTACTATAGGTTCAGTAGCATCTTGAATATATTTTTGGTATAAAATTACTCCATCTGCAGGAGAATAAAAATGCTTATAATCTATGTAGTTAGGACGCATAGGGTCTCTAAAGAAGAATGTATTAGATAACTCTCCTACGGGTACATTTGACCACTTTTCTACTTCGGTTTCTAACCAATCTTCTAAATATTGAGCCATTAGACTAAAGATTTGTTATAGTCAACATAGTTAAGATGCATTACCATACAACTTAACATAGCACCTGATTTCATGTATTCCGAAAGGTTAAAGAAAACAGGTTCAAGTCCTTCATTAAAACAAATTTTTTCCATTGTTTCAATTTTAGCTTTTTCCGCTTCATAATTTTCATCTGCTCTAGTCATTTCTGAGATATTAGAGGCACATAGAATCATGTTACCTAGTCTAACAGAGTTAGTTAAACCATTGAAAGCATCGTCAACACTTATGTCTATTATCTCAGTATATTGTGATAACTGCGCTAATTCCTCTTCGGCAAACATTTCCGTGCAAACTAATGTTTTTTCTTTAGTTAACGGAAAAATAGAACAATCAAGGTGGTAAAGGTAATCATCTACCATTTCAACTTTAATAATGTTCATATCAAATGTTTCTTCCATCCACTCATAAGCCTCATATTGACTACGAATTCCGTACCCACCTACGTAAACATTATCGTAAAGATATTTTAAATCAGCTTCTCCTTCCCACTTAAAGGGACAAATAGTAGTTTCATAACCCATTAAATCAAAAAACGGCTTACCTGCTTTTTCTTCACCTTGTCTTGGTTCTGAGGTGAAATTAGATAAGATGATTTGGTTTGATTTCTTTATGTGGGGTAGATAAATACCTAAATTAGCTACATATACTTGATCTTGAAAATTACCATATGAAGGTAAAAGATATGCTAAAGAATTACCTGCTATAAATTCGTAAAGATCTAAAAATTGTTTATATGCTGCTCCCTTATTTATTTTTAATTGATCGGGTTCTAATTCAGTCATCCAAACATTATTTGGGTTTGAAGTATCTAAAGTAAAGGGAAAATTCAAAACATATGCTGGTATAGGCAACTGTGATGGTGTTTCTTTCATCTTTTTTATTTTATTATACATATACACTACCTACTAGAACAATAAAAAGCCCCACCGAAGTGGGGCTTTTCTTTAGTTTATACTAAAACTTTATATTAGAGGGTGTTTAAACCACTAACGTAGATCTTAGCGTAGTATTCAGGTCTTAACATCTTCTTAGCGTAACGAGTCAAGAGACCTTTTCTTGGTGTAAAGGTTTCAGGATCGTACACTAGAGGTGTCATAATCAATGGAATATAAGGAGCAAATGTAGCACCTGTTTCCAAGAATTGTGAACCTTTAAATCCTAAGAGGATTGTATTTTCAGTCATGTATGGGTTTTTATAAACCTCATACTTAGCATTTAGGTTACCAACTTTTTGGATACCAAAAGCATAGTTCATAGTTTCTGCATCAGCACCATCTGCCGCTGCGAATCCAGGAATTGATTCCAAAACGGTACCAATTGTGGGTGAGCAAACCATGAAGTTAGCACCTCCTCTTAAGGTCAACTGGTGGATCTTGTTAGATACCTTGTTGATCTTAGTACCGAGGGTTTGGAACCATTGGCCTTGTGTATTATAGAAAGTACCATTATCTACAGTGCCATTAGCATCAAATTGCTCATTATTTTTAGCTGACCAGTACTCTGTGGTAAGAGCATTCTCGATCAACATGCCTAGAATTTCTAGGTCAATTTCAAGAGCAATGTACTCACTCATAATGCTTGTCAACTCAGCCTCAGCATCTAAGCTGTGATAAGCGTTCAAGTCTTGAGCAAACTCAGGAGTCCAGACAGCTTTTAGCTTTCTTGTTTTAGCTACAATAGCTTCAGACTTCATTTTAATGTTAACCTCAGGGATAGAGATAGGATCATTTTCACCATTAAGTGAAGTATTACCATCCTCAAAGTCACCTCTAAATTGGTCGGTAGGCTGTTGTACGTAGGTTACAGTAAAGTTTGCAGGAGCTGTTGATGAAGAAACGTACAATACGGGATCTCCTCCTACAGCTTTGTTGTATTCAGAAACATTAGCTGTAATGTTAGATCCTGAAGTTACAAAGTAACCTCTAACGCCTACTAAGTCAGGGCTAGAAAGAGCGACACTTGCATCTACTGTAATCTTCCACAACTCACCTGCAGCTGCGGAAGCTGAAAGTGCTGAGTTAAATCCGGTATCAGCCCATGTAGCAGCTACTACAGTATGAGTAGAACCAGATGCTAAAGTAGCGGATTGTGTTACATTAGATGAATAGGTCCACTTACCAGCACCGTATAAACCATCGGTAGGAGCAGTATTAGTATCAGTAACTCCATACATAGAGCCTGTACCAAATACATCACCGCCAGCATTAAACTTGCCTCCTAACTTATCAGTACCATACTGGAAGTCGAGGAAGAATACTAGACCAGAAGGTAAGCTCATTGGTTGTACACTAACAAAATCTTTTGCAGCGATTTGACCAAATACCTTTCTTACGAGGGGAAGGGCAATACCAGCCCATTGCTCACCAGTTCCGGCTGTAAAGGTAGCTGATGAAGCAGCTCCTCCACCAGTTTGGGAAGTTTCAACAACAAGTTGCTTAGCTTGGTTTTCAAGGATAAGAGACATGTTATTTCTGTCAATTTCACCTTTTAAACCTTCAAGCAAACCTGTTCTTTCCCATTTATTAGCTAACCTAGCAGCATCGCTCTGGACGACTTTCCACTGGTTAGCGCTCTCTAGAAGAGAATTTAAGTTTGACATTTTGTTTTAGTTTTAAAATTAATAATTATTTAATACCTGCTAATTTTTTAAAGCGTGACACCATAGCATCTTCTTCAACAACTTTTTGTTCGGTCATAAGACGCTTAGGGGCAACACCCGCAGATTTTGAAGCAAGACCTATAGATTCTTTAATGTTAGATTTAGTTGACTTATTAACTAAATTTTCATTTAAAGTTTCGAAGATAGTTTTTGCTTCTTGTACTGTTTCAGCTTTATCAAAAGCCTTTAAAACCTTAATTTTTTGATTTTCTGTCAAGTTTTTGGCTTTGAAAATCTTGTTTGTGTAAAGGAGTTTAGAATTAAGAAGATTAACCTCATTAAGTTCGGTTTGGAGGTGTTTAATAACAAGTTTAGCCTCTTTAAGCTCTTTATTGTTAGAAGCTTCGAAACCTTCATTGCTAGTAGTTCCTCCTTTAATACCTGCACTTAAAGATGATGCTAAACCTTGTAATTTTTTAGCAGCTTTTGGGAAAACTCCCTCAAGTTTTGTCATAAGGGCAGCTAATCCTGCCACAGAAGTTACACCAGCAGCCATTACCATAGCTTTAATAGCGGGTAATCCTAAGCCTAGGATTTCAGCTAGTTGCATTAAAGTTTCAGTAGTAAAGTCTTCATTTAAGATTTCCTCTTCTACTTCTTCATTTTCTTGAAGATCAACATCAACATCAACATCTGCATCTCCTATTTCACCTTCTTCATCTTTGCCTTCTTCTTCTTCTTCTTCAGACTCATCTGCTTCAGGTCCGGGAACTAATTCACCATCTTCGATCATATCTTCAATAACATCTTCGATAAAGCTTTTTAGGTCATCCTCGCTCATGTCTTCAAGATTGATCTCTTCTTCGGTTTCAGTTTCAGTTTCAGCTTCTTCTTCTTCATACATGTCATCACCTTCATCCATGTGGTCACTTTCGTCCACATCATAAGCTTCGTCCATGTCTTCACCTCCACCTTCTTCTAATTCTAACTCAGCTAGAAGTTCGTCTAAATCTAGCTCTTCGTCCATGTCTTCAGCTTCTTTCATGTCTTCTTTGCCGTAGCCTTCATCCATGTCTTCAGATTCATCCATTTTTTCTTTACCTTCTTTCTCTAACTTTTTTGCTTCTTCCATTTCTTCCTTTTCCTTGATTACCTTATCGGCTTCAGATATATCATCTTCTTCATCAAGTTGGGAAATTTTTTCAGAAAGCATAGATTTAAGTTGGGGAGTAAAGGCTTCTTCTAAAGCAGCTTTTGCATTAGCAATAGCAACTTCTTTGACAGCTTTTGCGTCAGCAATAGCTTCTCTTAACAAATCTCTGTTTGCCATAATTCCTAAATTGTTTTGGTTGGGAAAATACGCTTATTCTGTAAAAGCGTAATAGTGATTAATAATAGTAGGTACCGTATAAAGTGACGGCACATTCAAGGATACATATGGTAGAAAAAAGAAAGGTGCGATTTCTCGCACCTTTTCCTTTTTGTGAAATTTTTTATATCAGAGGGATTGAGAAGTGTACCACTTGATAAAATCAATAGCTTCATCCAAATTACAAAGGCCATGACCATTCCATGAAGAATATTCCTTTAGTTTATCAAACATTTGGTTTGAAAACATCTTTTTTTCCTCTGCATCAGGATCTCCTTTGTACCAGACTTGATTTCCATGATATTCATTTATAGAATCTCCTTTAGTGAATTCTCCTTTAAAAGGATTAAATGATTTAGCAATTGGAAATAAACTCCTAAAAGTATTCGAAAATTGCCACATTTCATCAGTAGCATTGTATAAAACTGTCATAGCAATACTTTTATCTTTATTAAAGATATAAGGTTGAATAGTTTTTGCTTCAGGATGTTCTTTAAAAACATTTTTGAAGTATGTACTTCTTTCAAAACTTTCAATTTTGACTTCTTGTTCTTTACAAAGTGAAAGGAGGTCATTGTTCATTTGATCTTCAATCAGATGCTTTTGGTAATTACTATAAGACATGAAAAAAGGGGTTTTTGGGGGTTTTTGTAACTTTACTCCGTAAATATACGAAGAATTTTTTGTGATCCCAAAATTTAAGATGACGTCAATATGACGAAAAAAGGTGCGATTTCTCGCACCTTTTCCTTTTAAACCTTTTTAATTTATATGATAGGACACTGTCCGTTGTTGCATAAAATTTCGGTTATAATTTCATTAACTCTTATATATTTACCAAGCTTAGGTGAAAATTCTAACCCTTCATTTACAGGTGATACATATGCTCCTGGGGTGGAAGGGGTCGATACAAAATCCCAGCATAGGAGTTCAAAATCATCTTGTACTTCTTGGGTTTCACCTAATTGTTTTAAACTACCCATACCACGGGAGGAAACACCTACAGTAATACCGTTTTTAAATAGCTGGGTTAAGATGTTACCTGATGGGGTTGGTAATATTTCAATTTTACCTATTACATCATCCCCATCCCACCAAATGTCTTTAATATTATGTGAGACATTTTTTAAATTTATAACTTGAGAGTCAGGATGGTCAAGTTCACCTAATGCTCTACTTTCTGCTATAGGGCCCTCTTTATACTTTTCAACTTCCCTTTCTAATACCTCTTTAGGATAATATCTCCCATTTCCGTTCTTTTTCTCAGCGGATTGAAGTCTTCCTTCTACAAGCAAATTACCTTCGTTGGTTTTAACAGCTTCGGTAATTGCTTGAGGAGAAAGTGTAAAAAGTTGTGTATCTATGAGAGTTTGTCTCATTGCATATTGTTGTAGTTAGCTTCAGCGTTCATAAAGTACTTTTCGTACAAAGCAATTTCTTTTTGAACAGCTGCTATCTTACCTTCATCAATAAACTCAGTTAGATTTGTATCTTCATTTATAGTATTAAGGGTTTCTTCTAACTCTTTTTTCTTGCTACCATAAATTTCCATCATAACTTTATTTTTAGCCATTTCACCTAATTTTTCGGCTTTTTTGACTACCTCCTCAAACTTCATTTTACCCTCTTTTTTAGGTTTTTTTCCTTCTTTAGCAGGATCTTTTTCATTAATAGCAAACCCACCAGGACCTCCGGCTTCTGGGGGAGGGGGAGGGAGATCATCATCTTTTTTAGTTTTTTTGGCTTTTGCAGTATTTTTTTTCTTTTCTTCAGCTAAATAAGCAGCAAATTTTTCCTCAAAATTAGCTTTTTTACGGTCTGCAAAAGGATTAGCAATGGATGGGATTCCAGCTACGGCCTCTTCTAATAATTCTTTAAGTTGTGTTGATTTATTCATTTTGTTTTCTTTTAGATCTCCGTAGCCGGAGGATTTATATTTTCCAGTTGATTCTTTTCCGTTTTCTAGTTCTGTGTAACCTAGATCCTTAACACCAAATGCAGCATTTTTCATGTAGTATAAAGGATCTTTTTCTAAATTTTTAGTTACGATATCTTTAGCTTTTAATAAAGCTTCTTTAGGCTCGTCAGCTAATAATTCAGGATTCTGTTCCATTTCAAATCTTAAACCTTTAATATATTGATCAAAAATTTGATTGTTTAAATTCTTTTTATCTTTATAATCGTATCCTGCTGTTTCTTTCTCACTTACTTCTTTAGTAGTTTTAGATTCAGTAGCTTTAGCTTCAAGGATTGTAAAAGGATTATCATGTTTTATTTCTAAATGATCCCTAAATTTGTATATCATATTATTTGCCATGGTAATACATATTAATGTTTGTGTAAATCCACATAATCCATTCCCTTAGATTTTTTTCTAAGGGCTTTTTGATTAACAGGTTTATATCCTAATTTTTTAGTATAATAATTAGATGCTTTACCAAAAGCATATTTAGTAAGATAATTTCCTCCTGCAGCTGTAGTAGTAATTTCTTTAATTTGTGATTTTACTATGCTATATTGGTTAGGGTAATTTTTCCTAAAATACGTTCTAAAAGTGTTAAATGTTTTAGAAATATTATCTACTTGAGATTGGAATTTTTCGTCTCCTCTTAAAGTATCATCAGTAGACAATTCTTCAGCATCATTTCGAGCTTGTCCTAAACTTGTAAATAATTTACCAAAACTGGGGAGGCGGATTATTTTGTGAGTAACATCCCCCTCAGTATCTATATCAGTAGTTTTATAATAAGTAGTTAAATCAGGTTTAAAAAAATCATTAGTCATATCGATTTTTCCATACTTGTCCTCAATGCTTTTAAGAAAACCAGGGTTTAAATCTCGAGGTTTGACTATTTCAGCCATTACTTACTTTAGAAAGTTCTTCAGTTAATTCATAGTACTGAAGAAGGTTAACTAAATCGTCATTGTTTATTTTAGAACCTTTATCTATTTCTTGTAGCAATTTAACTACTTCAATTAGTTTAATCTTAGTAGCTCCATCCTTTATTGTTCTGGTGTGAAGTTTAAGGGATTTTTTTAATTCGTTTACTTGAGTATTATAAATTTCTTTTAAACGAGGAGTATTATCAATTGAATTAATAAATTCTTTAAGTATTTCTTTTTGCCCTTTATTTAAATTAGCATATTTGCCATTAAATCTTTCAAGCATTACTTTATAAGTAAGTACCCTTAAATCTTTATCATACTTAGAAAATTCTTCAATTAAATCCTGTTTAACTTTCTTTTCACTAATAGCATTTTCAGTTAAACCTTCTAATATAGTAATTTTATTATTGATAATCTCATTAGTTTCAGATAGTTTATCTGAGTTGTATATTTCTATTAGTTTATAAAAAGCCGCATACCCCTTATAATTAGGGACTTGGTGTCTAAAGAATTCATTAACATTATAATGTTGTTGGATTTCCTTAATAAGATTATATTTTTCTCTTCTTAAAGCACTTCTATTTAATTTACGTGTAGCTTCTAAAACGGTGTTTAGGGTAACTTCAGCTTTACCTTCAGTTATATTTTTATTTTTAAATAAAGTTTCATATAATTTATATTCTTTTCCTAATTCAGTTTTAGCAAAAGATTTTTTTAAAATACTTAATGAGGGAGATTCTCCTCCATTAAGAGTATCAGCAGTAATCTGCCTTACTAATAATTCAAATAAAAGGCCTGTATTTTTATATTTAGAATGTTTAATTTTCATCAATAGGCTTTTTTATAAATATATAAAGATTTTACCTTTTTAATTGCTTTTCATCAAGCAGTGACTCGTCTTGTTCATACACTAACTGCTTACGGTCAATTGGAATCTTTTTAAGCATATCTTTATTTTGTAAATAAGCCGTTTTAGCTTCTAAAGCTAATGGGGAACCTCCTTTAGATGTGGGGTTTATCGAATTGGAATCATTTTTATCGGTATCCTTCATTCTCTTAACACCTAATCTATCTTTACCAAAATTACCATCTTGAGTATTAATATCAGAAACTTTTTCTTCAGGCCTACCCAATTCTTTTTCGTTATACCCAGCAGGAACATTATCGGGCTCATCATAATATCTGCCTTTACCATATAATGAGGCTAAATCATGTGGGGTACCATATGAAGTACCAGTTTCTACTGGGTCGTTTCCTTCTGCCTCTATTTGGCTTAATCTAAAGGCTCGTTTAGCATCTTCCCTAGACAAATCTCTAAATTCATTATATTCATCTTCACTCATATGGAATAAATGATCATATATAAAGTCTGAAGGGAATAATTTGGTTTCCATCATTTGGGCGGCTAAATCCATTTTTTCTTTCATCAGTGCTACCCTTTCCTGATCGTATATAATTGATGGGGTTGTTAAGTTAAGTTCAAAATTAACTAAATCATCGCCTTCATAACCTTTAGTATAAAGATGGACAACTGCAATTTTGTATAATTCAGAGAGTATAATTCTTTGAATACGTTCTATAGTACGAGCAAATCTAATATCTTCAGCTGCTAATGTAGCTTTACCCTCTGTGTTTTCATCATATCCAAGAAAAGCTTTTGGAATTTTTAACGCGGCAAATAACTTATTTCTTAAATATTCAACATCTGTTATTCCATCATATTGTAGGCCAGGAAGAGTGTCGATTTTAGTAGTATCTCCAGATGCTCCTCTTACAGGAATATAAACATCTTCTAACATGTTTTGCATGTTAAATTTTAGATTATAATCTCCAGTTTGTTGGTCAATATAAGGAGTACGTTTTAATGAAGATATAGATTTTTGCATAAAGTTTTCAACTTCAGCAGGGGGAATATTTCCTATATCTAAATAAAATATTCTTTTTTCAGGGGCACGGACAATTCTATGTACTAACATAGCATCTTCCATTAATGTATATTGTTTAAACAACTTACGAGCTGGCTCTATATAACTTCTGCCGTAAGGAAGGTAATTTACATCTGAGAGAAGTCTGAAGTGGGCTATTTCATAATTATCAAAATAAATAGCTCTTCCTCCTCTGCTTGGAGAAGAAGTAGATTGTAGTCCTCCAAAATAACCTCCATACTCCCCTCCTCCACTTAATCCATCAGGGTCAAATTTAAATTTAACTTCTACTTGGTGATTATTAGTTTCACTAATTTTTTCTTCTCTAATAATATTATAAGCCGTGTAAGGAATAACATTATAAACACCAAATTTTTCAGCAATCTCTAATTTTAAGAAGAAATCACCATATTTACACATTTGGCGAATCCACATCCATAGATTAAATTCTATATTTAATACATCATAAAATAAATTATATAGAATCTTTTGTAAGTGTTCGTCAGAAGATTTAATTTGAATAACCTCACCCATAGTACTTTTAAGGGTAGATTCATCGGCTAATATATCAAGGGCAGATGCAATAATAGCATCCGTATCCATTGCTTCATAATCAGAATATAATTGGGTTCTTAAGGTTTGATAATTTAATGCCGGATTGTATACAGGCATTTGGTTTGTAGTGTATAGGCGATTAAACCTATCTATCATAGAATTGGTTTCAATTTGACCTGTTACCTGGTATTGGTTAAAGTCTAAAACGTTTAGTTGGCTTCCTCCTACATTACGGACAATTACATCTGTAGAAAATAATCTTTTTAATCTTGTAAATACGCTTGTATCAGCCATAGTATATTAATGTGTAAATAAATATTATAAAATCCAACTAAAATCTTCTTTTCCCCCTTTCCCATTATCCATGTGATAGGGGTTATCAGCTCCTTTAGCAAAATATGCTGCTTTATAAGGGGTGGATCCTTGTGACATAGAGCCTAAAGCAGCTTTTGCAATATCTACTCCATGTTGTTTATATTTTAATGCGGTATCTCGTACATATAAGCCAATACCAAAGCTCATTACTAAATCATCGTTATAACCCTGTTGAGCTTCTGCTCTACCATATTTCCATATAAACGTTTTCATTTCTTCTAATAAACGTTTAGATTGGATTGTAACCCCTCTATCTGCAACATATTCTTGAAATTTGCCAATAACCATAGGACGAGTTCTTGATGACATGGTAAACCCTGCTGTCATGTTAGATAATCGACCTGAGGCTCTTAAGTATGAATCTACGTCTACTGTTTCAGATTTTGGGGAATAATATAAATTGGGGTAATTTTTTTCAATTATGGTTTGAATTGTACTCCATCCTATATTAGCATTTTCTACTACTAACAAAGCATTATTATATTCAGTAGCAATTGCTACTAGTATATTACCAAAATCTTTAGTACCTACTTGCCCCTTATATTCACCTACTTGGGTAGCACTTTCAACATCAAAAATATGGAATGCAGAGTAGTCTTTACCATCACCTCTAGCTACGTCAGCAGATATCATGTAGGATCTACTATAATCTGCGGGTTGCCATATCCATAAATTTTGGTCTACTCCACGTCTTTCAAGTGGTTCTTTAATTGTAGTTTTTCCTATAAATTCTAAATACTCGGGGTAAAATACTATGTCACCAGAAGTACTAAAGTCACAATCACATTCTTGTGCTGCCATTCTAGGATCTCCTAGTAATTCGTCTTGCCTATCTCTCCATTCTTGATTTCGTTCAGGGTGAACATACCAAGGTAATTTAATAGGTAAAAACTCATTTTCATTAGCCTCAGCTCGAGTCCAAGTTTGGTGAAACCAATTACCTGTACCATAGGGAGTAGACAATGCTATACATCCACCACCAGTAGCAAGGGTTTGTTGGGCTGAAGCCCATATTTCACCAATATTTTCAATAAATGCTGCCTCATCAATTAGTAGAAGAGAAACAGCTTCTGATCTACCTGCATCACTTGAAGCTGAAGTGGCTTTAATTTGGGATCCGTTTTCTAATCGAAGTGTTAATTTATTATTTTCTTCAAATTCTACTCGAAGCCACGAAGGTAAATTTTCATACATAAATTTAACCTTTGTAACCATATTTTTAGCAGTTTCTTGTTTTGTAGCAATACAAAGAATATTTTTATCCTTTTGAAAAATCATTAACCATAAAGAATATCCTGCAGTTAGTGTAGATATACCTAACTGGCGGGATTTAAGTATGATTGAGTAAGGGTTATCTTGAAATAATTTTAAAGTTTTTTCTTGGAAAGGGTATAAATGAAAGTTAATTCTGCCCCTTTGGGGGTGTTGAATCATACAATACTTTTTCATAAAGTGTATAGGATCTTGTGCACACTTTATATACTCCTGTCTTATTATTTGCTTTAAATCACTCAATTTTTAGTTAGTAAAATAGGGGTCAATGTGCCTAGTACTGTTGTTAAAAGGGTTATAGTTCTAGTATTTCTAAGAGACTTAATTTTACTATCTTTATCTTCTAATTCTAATTTTAGATTAACACTTTGCCAGTAACATTCCTCAGCTAATAATACTAGAGAATCAGTTGTTGTTTCATAGGTATTTAATAAAATAGAATCTTGTTCTATAATAGAGTTTAAATCTGTAATTTCTGCTTTTAGAGAATCTCTCTCTTGCTGGCAGTAATCATAAGAAACTAGGTCTGCTGCTATTTCCCTAACTTGTTCAGTAGGGATACAAATTAGATCAGTTTCCGTATCTTTCTGTGAAAAAGTTGGTAAGCTCATTATGAGACATACCATCAATATTAGATAATTGTTGCGCATATTTTCTTTTAATTCGGTTTAATTCTTTACTCCTATTGTCAATAGTAATGTTAAGACTATCTATAACCATTTCAGTAGAAGTTAAAGTATATTCTAAGTTATTTTTAGCAAAAGTTATTTTATCTAATTCACCTTGATATTTTGATTTTTCTGTTTCTAATAGTTCATTAAACTTAACTTCAGCATCAATTATTGCCTGTGTAGCTAGGTCTTTTGTCATATACCAAGTTAATCCTACTCCGGTAACTAATCCTATGACTATTCCTAATCCAATGGATATTACATTATTTTTCATGATAATACATATTGAGGTTCAATAACTTCCATTATTTGTCCTATACGTTCTTCAGTAGAACCTTTAAGCTCATAATATGGGGGGTTATATTTTAATATTAATTTTTGAATTTCTTCATCAATTTCAGCTCTATAATTAGTATCTGTTTCTCTAATACCATTATCTTCTATATCCATTCCTTTAGGAGAAATATAAAATATATAATCATACTGTTTAATAAATCGACAAGCATATTCCGCAAATGCATCCCTGTCCATTATACTAACCTTTTGAGCTCGATTTGTAAAGGCAATTACATCTAGAATAGTTCTATCAGTAATCAAATTAGGATTCATTAGTTCACTAACACGTTCAGCTAAAAATATAGTCTGTCCTTCAATAGTAGTTTCATAATTTAAAGGTATGCCAAGTGAACTCAAATATGCACTGCGTTCAGTGGTGAATGTGTAACCTTCAAATTGTGGTAAATTTTTAAGTGTATTCACAAGTGTGGTTTTTCCTACACTCATTGTTCCTGTAAATCCTATTTTCATCTTATCCTCCTTGTCTTGCTGATTCTCTCATTGCGGGGTTCTTATACCAAGGAAGTCCTTGAGTATTGCGTTTTGCTTCTCTCCATTCGTCCTCAGTGTATTGAGTACCATAAAGATAATATTCTCTTTTACGTTTCTCACCCTGAGGTATTAAGGCTGGGCCATCCCAGTTGTGGAGTTTCCCATCCCAATAATGTACTATTGTACCTTCAGGCGTTTTCAAGCGCTTCGGTTTTGGCCATTTCTCTTTGTTTTTCATTTTTTTCTAAAATTGATTCTGCTACATAAGTTCCTTGTGCTCCTGAGACTGTAATGCCTCTTGCGGATAGAGCATCTCCGACAAAGTGAATGTTAGGAATTTCTTTAAGAGCTAAAGTATCATAATCTACTAAAGGTTCAGGGCTAAGATACTTTACCTCCGGGATATACATACCCCAATCATCACCAAGTGTTGGAAATACTTTTTTCATATCCTCAATAAAATCTTCAATATATTTAAAGTATCCTTGGAAATGATCACGAACTTCTTGTAAACCTCTTTCAGTAATATAATGGGCTTTTACCCAATCACCCTCAGATGTTTTACTCTTTAAACGGTTTACAACACCACCACCACCTTCTTCTTTAATCCAAGGTGAATAATATAGTCCTGCTTTATATTTAACTTGACGTCTACCAATAGCACGTGTTCCTGCAGCACCTTCACCAGGTACAATATCTACTTTTTGTACTTTAGAGACTAATTCACGAGACCAATCAAATGGTTTATCAATTCCTTGAACTTCCATTAAAATACCAAAGTTAGTCATATCATTACGATATGATTCATCCTTTTTAGCATGTCCATTGTAACTATAATCTCCATATGTTTCTTCAAGTGCTACATAAGCAGCATTATTATTGGTACAAAACGAACGGAGTGATACACCTTCATCTTCAAACTTACGATACAATTTAAAATCATAACTTACATCAATAAGTTTTTGAAAGTGTTTTTGTGGGGCTTCAAAACGCACACCAATTTGTACTGGTTTAGGTTCAGTGGGTTGATTGTTTTCTTCAATAAATCTTTTACCAAAATCAATACCACTTTTACCTACTCCAAAAATTAAACGATCATAATGGACCCAACCTTCAGTAACTCCATCATAATATTTTACACTATTAAGTGTATATTCTATATCTGAAACTTTAGTATTCCATATAAATTTAACACCTTTACCACAAAGAAAATCATACCAATTTTTACCAATCTCGTGTAGATAATCTGTACCTACGTGCCAAACTGGGAATAGTCGAAGTCCAAAATGTGGTTTGATAAAATCAGGTTCTGATTCTGGGTTTGAGCATTGGACTTCTTCTGGTTTAGGATGGAATCGTTTAAAGTTAGTGATTACTTGGTCCATCAGTTCCATAGCCTTTTCATCGCCACAATACTTAGACATATGTCCACCAATTGAAGTATGATAAGTAAGTTTACCATCACTCCAACCACCAGCACCCATAAACCCTGTCATTACTTCTTCAGGTTTACGTTTATAAGGATCGTTACCCATATCAATAATAGTGATGTGATCACCAGGGTAACCATTATCAACTAATTTGGTAGCAGCATTAACACCTGCTACACCTGCTCCGATTATTACTATTTTTTCCATTTTTCTAGGTTTTAAATATACGAAAAAAAAGTGTGACCCACCAATTAAGATGGGCCACAGCTCCAAAATTTTTAATTAAATCGACTGGCTATGAATCAGTCTGTAAATTACTTAGCTTTATCTTCAGCGACAGAAGCTTTACGATACTCAGTAACTAATTTTTTAATTTCACCTAACGATTTTCTAGCTCTACCATGAGCGGCTTTAGTTGTACCTTCATGTTCGGCTTTAAATGTTTCGTATAACTCATTGATTTGTTCAAATAACTCTTGTGTGTTCATTTTTTTATGATTTTAATTTTTAATTTATTTTAATCTTTATGGTTACCTATTATAAAGTTAGTTAAACCCGCATCTCTTAATATTTGATGTGCTACTCTTTGTTCTACATTAGCATTTTTAAAATCAATATAGTAAGGACCTTTTGAAAAATCAGCATCAATTCCATTTTGTTTTAAAAGTTCCTGTGCTTTAAGGGCTTGTTGTTCACCTTTTTTTCCACTTCTATACCAAAAGAAAAAATCATTTTTATTAGTACCATCTTCGATATCATCATCAAATGACATTTCTTGTTCAAATAAGCGGCCTTCAGCTAAATATTTTTTTAAATCAAAGTTATCCATTTTATTTTATTTTATTTTAATTGTTAATTTTCCGTTTCCTTTTATTACCCGATGTAAATATCCTTGGGGGATAAAAAATTCGTCTCCTTCTTTTAATTCAAATGGAAGTTTTTCATCAAATTGAAATTTCCATCCGTTTCCTTCTATAACCTTTATCATTCTATCTTCTTGATCTTCATGCCAAATTAATGACATTGGGTCTACATCAGCACTAAATTCCCTTATAATTTCTTTACCTTCAGTTAAGTTAGTATAGGGATTCATTACCAATAAGTATTCATTTTATTACCTAAACCAAGTGCAGGAGCGTATCTTGGTAAATTACAGCTCCAGTATGAGGCTTTTGTTCTGTCTTTTTTCTGTGAACATTTATGTCTAGCGGCAAAAGCTGATCTAGCTTTGGGGTCTTTGATTTTAGCTCTTAAGCCACCAGAACCAAATCGTACTGTTTTAACATTTTTGGTTTTAGGATCTCTTACATATACTTTATAAGCACTACCACCAGAAGAAGACCTCATCGGTTTTCCAATAGGTGGATCTTTTTTCTTTTTTTTCTTTTTAGCTTCTTCTACTTCTTCCTCATTTAAACTTTCATTTGCTTTTTGTTGCGTTCTTATGGTAGAAAGTCTTTTTTTAGATAAAATACTTGCCATTACATCTAATGCATCTTTTACCCTATCTAATTCTTTATTAGCATCATTTAACTCAGGTTCGGTATCATCAGTATTAGTATTAACAGCCTGCATTTGAGCTAGAATTTGTTTTAGCAAGTCTACTTCAGTTTCTTCAACAATCATAGGGATATCAAGTGGTACTTTTTTACCATTTAATATACCAAATTGACCTATATCTGTGTTTTCAATTAGGTGGCGGGAATTTTCATCTAATTGGATAGCACCCCACTCATTTAGCATACGAGCTTCAGCAAATAGTTGTAAATATTTTTTAGAACCCACTCTATATACATTTTCTTGTAATGAGATACCATTCTCGATGTGATAACGGAGGCCTTCGCTTATAGGCGTTTTACTTTCGAGTAATGCCATTTTATCTTCGGTTTTACCACACCCACATCCTCCACCGTTTTTAATGATGTCGTAGTTTGATAAAGTTTCTTGTATTAAACGTTTTAATCCCATGGTGATAAATATTATACAATTGCGACCTGATTGCCTCCTGTTGTTCTAAATTTTCGGGATTCTTTTTTCCTGTCTGTAATTTCATTACCTTGTAGTACTGCTATGTTAGTATACAAAGTAAACCCACCAGCATTTGGTGAATTAGTAAATTTAGGATTATCAATAAATGATGTTGTTGAACCAGCAGGGAATCTACCAACTTTAGCTGATCCTCCTGATGTTGATCCTGTTACTTTAAAGAATGTTGGATTGATTCCTGAGAGACCCATTCCAAAACTAATTAGTGCTAGAATGTCTTTGCGTGGGTCGTTAGTTTTACTGTTAGCAAATAAAAATTCTATTAATTTATAAGCACCATATTTAGTTCTTAATTGCCTAACATCTCTAGGTAATTCTTTCCAGTTTCCAACTAAATCAATACCTTTACCTTCTACTTTTTGTACAAAGGCTTCTTGTTGAGCTTTAACTTTTTGCGTGAGAGTTTCTTGATCCCATTCTAGTTCTTCTTTACTTAAGTTAAAAGGTTTTCCTTTTAATCCTTGTATTCTAACAAGATTATCTAAATAAGATTTTGCTCTCCCAGGTTGGGCTTCTTCTTCTTTTAAAGAAACAGAAACTAGTTTACTATCTGTGCTTCCCCATTTATTTACAAATAAAGCATTTAGCTTAGTCAAATCATTAGGAACCGAATCAGGGGTGTCTAATACTACATAAACATCACCAGGATTCCACTTGTCAGGGGGAACTTGACATAATTTAGAACCCATTGCTCTAAGTTGATCAAAAATACCTTTTCTGGTGAGTTTTTTGTTTGGGTATGATTTATAAATCTCATTAGCACAAGAAAAAGAGTTATTTAATTTACCTAAATTAGCTTTAGATGCTTGGCTAAGATCAGATGCTATAACTTTGTTAAAGTAAGATTTAACTTTACTTATTGCTTTATTATCTAAACCCTCATATAGAGAGGAATCATCTACAGTAGTATTTAATATTTCAATATTGGATTGAATTGTTTCTTTGCTAAATGGTTTTAAGTCTACTCCATTACTTAATAGGTTATACATAAAAACTACTAAACCTTCTTTTTGATCTGTATCAGTATCAAATGGGTTTTTCCCAAATGTTTTTATAAAGATACGATATGTGTTATCTCCTATTTTAACATCAAGGTATGGAGATTCTGTAGCTTCTGAAGTTCCTGTGGGTTGGTACCCTTCAACTGAGCCGAGAGCTTGGGCAACTTGTTGGGCAAATTTTACTCTTTCTTTTCTGCTAGGTTCTATACCTTTAAAATAAAATTTAAACTTTTTCTTTGTTTCTTCTCTTACAAAAGATAAAGTGTCAAAGTTTGGTAAAGATTGGATAGCTTTTTTAAGTTTAAGAATATCACTTGGGAGGTCAGGAGTATCTTCTTCTGTAACTTCATTTAATTCAATTCCCATTTCTTTTAACATTCCCTCCAACATCAACCAATCCTTAGGATCACTAATATCAGGATACCCTTTAGGAAACTTATAGGAAACTTTGTGTAAAAACTGTTCTATTATGTCCATATTATAAGTCTTCTACGGATTGAGGTACTGCTGGTTCTGGTTCTGGAGTTTCAGTTTCACCTCCGAGTCCACCCCCTGTATCTCCTCCTAGGTCACCACCTAAATCTTCATCACCGGGTGAAGCAGCCTTACCTGTATTAGCAAAATTAAATCTTAATAGACGAGCAATAGCTTCAGAAGCTTGTTGTTGTTCAGGAAGTGATTCTAAGTAGTATTTTTTACCCGATACTTGAGCTATGAATAATCCCTTTTCTTCGCCGTTTTTACCTTGGTAAATTAAATAAAAATCAGCTCCATTTACTAACTTAATTCTAAAAGTAGTAGGGCGGGGTGCTACCCATTGTATATCTTCTACAAAAGGTTCATATTGAAAATCAAATAAATCCTCCATTACTTTTTTTAATGGGGGGAACTGGTCAATTACAGGGAATTTGCTAATCTCAATATCCTTAGGGTCTTCTAAAGGATTGGATTTTTCAGCATACACCTGTTTAGCAAGTGTTTTGATTTTTGCTATGAACTCAGACTTTTGCATTATCTTTTTATTCTTGCAAGTTTATTCAACTCAGCTGTTGAAAGTACTTTGTATTGCTTTTTTGTACCCTTTAATTTAGCTATCGCTGCATCAATACGATCTAATTTAGCTCCATATTCGTCAGCAATAGGACCTCCTCCTGGTTCTGCTTCTTGTTCCATGTCCGCCATCAAACGTTCACGTTCTTTTTCTAAAGCGATTATTTTATTAGTATCCTCTTTTAGGTAATCTTTTTTTTCTTCTAATTTACCTTGTTCAGCATTTTTACTATCTGCATAATCTTTAGCGTCTTTTAAAGATGCAAATTTACCTACAAGGACACCATGTTCACGAGCATCTGCAAATGGTTCACCTTCCCAAACATCATACCAACCTTTGCCCCCATAAACTGCTACATATTTAGCATCTGGGTTGTTTTTAAGGTGGTGTTCTTTTTTAATAGATTTAGATACTTTTTCTCTACGGTTTTTTAGATAATCATCAGTTTTATCTACTTTACCATCATTGTTAATGTCCTTATCTTCTTTTCCTACAGGATCTAGTTTTTCTTCTAAAATTTTTACTACTAGTTCTTGTAAAACAGAAGGTTTTATTATGTGTTTTTTTTTAGACATTATGCTTCTTTTTCTACGTCTTTAAATTGTGTTTTAGCTGAGAATTTAGCAGAATTAAGGATTTGGTTAGCTAATTCAATTTGATTCATATCTTTAGCTTTTCTGGCTAATTCTACTAGTCCGTCTGTAATCTCATCAATATCCTCTGTTCCTGTAGATTCAAATCCAGGTTCATCAAAGTTAAATTCATTAGCATCTATTTCTTCTTCACCTCCAACATCTTCTAACCCACCTTCTTTATTATCCTCTTCTTCTTGCTCTGCTATTCCTTGGAGAATCTCTTCACGTATAAATTTTTTAAATTCTTTGATAGAAATAATATTTTCTTTCATAGATTTTTCTAATTCTTTAGTTTTTTCCAATTCAGCATTATATTCTTTTTGATTTTGAACATCATCAGCTGTGGCCTCTGTCATCTTAAGGATTTCGGTCTTTAAATATTCTTTAAATTCAGATTTTTTCATTTTATTATTATTTTGCAGCTTTTTTACCCCATGTTTTACCTTTACCTTTATCTTTACATTGTGAGGCAGTAGGACGACAAGCTGGGTAAGAGCGCTTTTCACCTTTTTGTCTACCACAAGGTTTATATCCAGTTATTTTACCATCTTTACGGATAGGAGAATTACAATCAACCCATCCCCCTGTTTTACCAGGAGCACCTTTACGTTTAAACCAGGTACGTAAAGTTTCTTTTTGCTTTTCAGTTAAAGGTTGGGTTTCTTCTTTTAAGCCCTTCCATATATTACCTTTACGACATCTAACTACAGCTCCACTTTTATAAGCAGATGCTTTTTTAAATTTTCTATCAGCTATGCGGAGACATCTATCACGTTTTTTCTTTTCTTCACTAAGAACTTTTTTAACAATTTCACGGATGCCTCCTGGGGTAGTGAGTTTTTTACCAGTGGTAACATCTTGGTTATATCCGCAAGTTCCTTCGTTTGTAGCCATATCGGTTTATAAATATGTTAGATTATTTAATCTTTAAGTTTTCAAGAAATTCTAGACCTTCTTGTAGTTCTTGTTCTAATTGTTCTTTACTTTTACCTCCTCTCCAATTTTCAACATCACCTGCTTCGGTAACATAATTAGCATTGGATTCTTTTATAGTACTTTCCATAAACGATTTATACCCATCTATAGCAGATTGTATATGTTGATGTTGTAATTCTTTAAAATATTCTTCAGATTTACCTTGTTTAGCTAATTTTGCCTCATAATCTACAATACAATCAAAACACTTTTGGTATGCTGGGAATACTTTTTTGTCGAGGTGTTTTTTCATCAAAGTATTACATTCAGGACAAAAAAGTGGGATAGTGCCCATTTTTTTAAATTTATCCATTTTAGTAATATTTTGTTTTAAACCATTTTTAATAGTCCATTTTCTACCATTTTCTTCCCACACATCACCTTCTACATAATGTTCATGTTTTTTAGTATAACCTATTCCTTCAGTTGTACGAGCATTAGTATTACCTGTAACTAAGTTACGGGCACGTTGTACATCTTTTTTAGAGAATTCTTTTTTTAAAACATTATCTTTCATCTACCAAATCCTTTTACTTGTGTTCTTTTAGCAGTATCTTGCATAGTTTTTAAAAAAACTAATCTTTCATCAATAAGTTCCTGCATTAACTCAAGAGTTTCTATATCAAATTCACCATTTACTGCTTCTACAAATTCTTTACTTGTCATAAGGAAACATTTTATTAAGTTTATCCTTTCTTTTATTACATCCACAATCACCTTTAGTGACTTTTTCTACTAATTGTTTAATTCTAGTAGCTTCTGTGATTTTTTCGATTGAGTCTCCTAATCCTTTACTTTTCATTTTTTATTTGATCTTCCCAGTTTCTAAATAAGATATTCCCTTCTTCATAAGCTTGACGTTCAATTCCATCTAAATTACTATCTTCATTTGTATTAGTAGTTTGGAATGGTTGTAAAGTACCACTTAAATTTTGATGGTGATGAATTAATTCGTGAGCATATGAACGTAAAATATCTTTGGGGTGTCTCCCCATTGTATATAATACAACTAATTGAGCATTAGGATCATAATAAGCAGTTTTACCTAATAAATCCTCAGCATTCTTAATATCGTTTTTAATAAGTTTAACCTTAGGGTAAGGTTTTAGATCTAAACCATTATTGCCCATATATTGAGTTAATGAGATAATATTAAGATTTAGATCTTCAGGGGAGATATTTTCACTTAAAGTCATTATAGTATCGTATGATTGAGATTTTAAATCATTTAATTGTCCTATAATGTCTGATCTTCTTAATACCTTAAATGCTAAATTTTCTACACTATACTCCCCTCCTTTTTCTAAGCCTGATGAGCGCATGTTACGGAGGCGTTCTTTAATTTTATCTACTTTAATGATTACTTCTTCATATTTTCCCTCATCATAAAGTTTTTGTACTTCTTCTGTTTGAGAAATATAATCTTCTGCTTTAGTAGAAATATCATCTTTATCGATCATTACTTCCTGTTTTTTAGGAATAACAATCCACTCATCATTTAGAATTGAGTAAAGGCCTGATGCTGTGTGGCTTTCTCCTTCATTTTCTACGTAAATTTCTACAGGGAAACCATAAATAGTAATATCGTGAGCATCATTCCAAATGCCTTTTTTAGCCATAAAATAATTTCTTACAAACTCTTCATCATCGTCTATTTCTGAAAAGTCTAATACTAAATGTAAGTCAAAATCTGAGAATTTAGACCAATTATAGTTGGCTAGACTGCCTGTAAGTTTAATGTCTTTTAGTTTTGTACCTTTTGGTAATTCTAAAGAGTCAAAAAAGTCTTGTGCTATTTGGAGTAATTTTTCCCTAACCTCTGGTTTTAGCTGTTCATTATCCCATACTTCGGGAACTAATGTATCTTGGATATCAAAACTATTAATTACATCTTGAGGTACTTCTTCTTCTAGCTCAACTTTTACATCAGGTGTTTGAAAATTCCTTTTACGCATAATGGTTTTAGCAATAGCTTTATTAGCCATTTTCATAAAAGGGATATTAATATTAGTTTCAATATCAGTAGCAACTACACTTTTATACTTGTTAAGAAAATCAATAAATTCTTCTCTATTATCTCCTAATTTAGTAAAAAAATCTTCTAATTCAAGATAATCAATTTCAGGAGCATTTCTAGGATCATTTAATCTATCAAAAAAGTGATTTCCTGAAAGGTCTATATCTATTGGGTTTAACTCTGTGTCTGCTAGTCTATCTAAATCTTGCACATCTTGTTGGTCAAGATATTCATTAGCAACAACTTCAGATAATTGGGTACTTTTTAAAATTTCATCAGATTGTTGTCTAAGTTTTTCTTTAATTTTATTAGGCATATTATCCAATATTTTTATAAATTGGGCCTTTTCCATCATATTAAAGAATTCAGAATAACCTTTTTTAAAAGAATCAGCAGCTACTTCAGCTGCTAAAGGAGTACCTGCTATAGTATTTATAATAGCTTTTCCTATTCTACCTATAACAGGATGATTTTTTAATTTTTCAAAAGTTTGTAGTGTTTTTTCTTTATTACCAAGTGGAAAACCTTTTTGAAAAAGGAGTTGTAATCTGCTATATAGAATAGAACCACCTAACATTTTTCTAAATTCTTTAAATGCATCACTATCAGAGAATTCTTTTCTCCATGTTTCATTTTCTAATTGAGCTATAAATCTTTGAGATTCAATATCCATATATTTAAAGCGATCACTATAAATCCATTCTATAAGCCAATCTAATGCCCCACTATTTATAAGATCATTAATTAAATCTACACCTTCATCTAATTGTTCTTCTTTAATATTAGGTCCTTCTTCTAGCCCTAATGTAGCTAGTTTAGTATAATATTTAGGGTCTTCTTTTAAATGATCTAAAGCAATTTTTAATGCTATTTTAGGGTTATCAGTATGTTCTTTTTCTACTTCAATACCTTTACGTAATTCATCAGGATTTACATTTTTAGGTATAGCACTACCTTCTTTTATTTTAGTTAAAGAAACGCCAGGCATATTGGTTTTTAACCAATTCATCCATGTTTCCCTTACAAAATCTTCTTCATCAAGGTCTAAGTCATACTCAGCACTATCAAATAAGTCATCTATAGCTTGTTGTAAACTAATTTTTTTAGCTTTTGCTTTAGTTCTTAATCCTTGAATGTGACCTGGGATTTCATAGTCAAGTGTGAGGTACTCTACATCAGGTAAATCATCTTGGTTTACTCCATCCTCTCCAGGTCTAACTCCTTTTTCAGCGTGGTATTGGGCAAAGTGTTCTAATTCGTGTCTTACAGAATTTCTTAATTCAGCGCTTAATTCGCTATATAATTTTTTATCAAGTAATTCGGGGTTGTACTTTATTTCAATTGCTATATCTTTAGGACCAGCTGAACCTTCTACCTTAAAGGGCATAAATCCTAATCCTTTTTTCATGGGGTAAAACCCATATTCTAATTCATATTTTTTTCCTACTAAAGTACCTTCAGTGCTATCTTCAACTTTTGTACCTATAGTTTTAAGGAATTGTTTCATTAAAAAACGGGTTTGCATTCTCGTTTCAGCATCATATGCTATACGTTCTTGTAAATATTGTTCTTTAACTACATTAGTTAACATATCCCAAATTTCATCCGTTTCGGGAATATCAGGAATATATTGAAGGAATGCTTCTTTATCTTTATTTAAAACTGCTTGTCTTGCTTTAGTACCACTAACTGCTCCCCCCGTTACTATTTTTTTAACTTTTACATTTTGATATACAAGTTTACGAAGAGATTTAGTACGATTTACAATATCCTCAGCATCACCTTCATTTCCTTCACGTTCACCTAAAAACCAGTATATTCTTTCATTAGGATTTTTTTTAGCATATGAATAGATAGCACCAATAGGAGGTTTATTTTTAGGGGAAGCCATTATTTTTACTTTACTTGGGAGAGATTTTTTATAGATATCCCAAATAGCAAGTGACTCTTCTTGACTTATAGAATTTCTAACTCCACTTCCAACTAAAACAATTAATTCATCCATTTCAGGATAATCACTAAGAGCTTTTTGAACTACTTCTAAGTGACCAATAGTAGGAGGTTTAAATCCTCCTCCAAACATTCCTACTATTTTCCCATTAAAAGATTCATTCTCATCTATAAGACCTTCTATTAATGCTTTAGTTAAACTATTCATGCCAAAAAAGATTTCAATTTAGATTGGGCTTCTTCTTTAGATACTGAGTTGTCAATTATATCTTTTACTCCTTTGTCGCTCAGTAGCGTTTTTATTTGCCCTGCTTCTTTAGCTTTTTTAGCATCAGATTTAGCTTGTTGGGCAGGGGTTTTAGGCTTAGTACCTTTAGGAGTAAAAGGTTTAAGATATTTAGTTACTATAGATTCTAAGTCACTTAATTTTTCATCATCTAAAGTATTAGCTACAGAAACAAAATTATCACCAAATAAACTTTTATAGGGAGCATAATTTTGAGTTACACTTTTCCATGTTCTCATTACAATAGCAGGTGCTAAACTTCTATCTTCACCTCCCGATTTTTCAAACCTATCTTGGTTTTGTTTTAATGAACGCTCTAAATCAGTATAAACATAAAGCATAAATACTTCATATCCTGCTTCTTCTAATTCTGATTTTAGTTCAGAGGTTTTTTTAAGTGAAGCCGCAGTACCATCTAAAACAAATGATTCTTTACCTTCAATAGTAGCAGCTATATTGCCTTTAAATTCTTTATTAGCAGCAGCCATTTGTTTAGCCTGTTCACTTCTTTCTTCTGGGGTGGCATTTTTTAGGTCTAAAGATACATTAGCTTTTTTAAGCAAATCAATGTAGATGTTATCCACATTTAACACTTTTAAACCTCCTAAATCTAAGCCTTTTAAAATATACCCCTTACCAGCACCAGGGGCACCCGCTAATATAATAGCTTTAGGTTTACCTTGTATTTCTTTTAAGATATCATACAATTTCACAGCGAAGTATTTGTTATAAATATTACAAATCTCTCTTAGCTGATGTTCTGAATTGTGTGAATGCTGGTTTGTGGTTTGGGTTTTCTAAATCGAATAGGGCACGGACTGATTTGTAGATTTCTAAATTTTCTTCAATGGTTCTAGATGATTCATACATTTCCCATCCTTTACCTTGCATTTTACCTTTTGCGGCTTTTCTTTTAGAGGACTTTAACCATAAAATACCAGTACGATCTACTTTTTTACCATAACATTCTTCAAAACATTTGGCATACATAGCTGCTTGTAAATCATAAGTAGTTTGTAAGTGATTGGATGTTTTAAAGTCTATAATCCATAATTCACCATTAATTTCACAAACTAGGTCACAAGTACCTGCTACTTTTAATTCATCTGAAAATAAGTGGACTTCTGCTTCAATTAATGTTGGTTTATATTCTTCCCACCACTCAACAAATTTCATAAACATTTGCCAAATGTTAGGATGGTACATAGGGATACCATGTTGAAGATAATTTAATTCTTCTCCATTAAGGTAAGCCTCAATCATTTCATGTACTTGAGTACCTTCCTCACTTGCTTTTTTAACAATATAATCTGCAGAATAACCTACTTTTTTAAGCCAATCCTCAAAGAATTTACCTTTAGGGTAATAAGATAAAACGTAAGTTACTGATGGGTAAAATTCACCATTTCGTTGATAATATCTACCATCAGGTAAAGTTATTTGTTTTGCATCATCAGATATTTCTAATATTCTGTCGTAAGCTTTTTTAATTTTTGTCATAGGGCTAATTTTTTAGCCAAAAGCCCAGATAAGGTTAACGGAACAGACTTTTGAATAAGTTCAGTAAAACATTTAAATCCTAACTCACTCGGGTCCTTATCGTTCATTTCTAATAAATGAACCTCTTTACCTTCATTCATAAATGTTTCACAAAATTTAAGAGATGACTTAATAGCATCACTATCAAGTGCTATGTATATTTTTTCAACTTTAGAAGAAACAATTTTCTTCATTAAGTTACTTTGTATATTTTTTCCTAAAAGCGGGATAGCATTCCTTTTGATGGTTATGGCGTCAAATGGTCCTTCGCACAATACCAACGGGCTATTCCAGTTTATAAACATTTCAAACGGCACAATATCGCGAGATACTGATGGGTTTTTATATTTGCGGAATGGTTCTTTTTCAAAACTGCGAGCTGTAAAGTAGTTAAGATTTCCATTAACATCATATGAAGGGATAATAATCATATTTTGATATTCTCCACTTTCACAATAACCAATATTGTATTTTATAATATCATCCATAAAAATACCCCTTCGCTTAAGATAAGCTAAAGCATGTTTTCCCATAATATCTGAGGGATGATCTATAAGGGAAGTAAATTCGGAGGGTAGTGTAATTGTATTTACTATTTCTACCTCTTCAACAAATTGTCCTTTAGGAACTAATTTAATAGCTTCTTCAATATACTCATACGATTTAGATCGTTTAAGTAAAGAGACAATAGTTTTACCCCTGGTGTTACATACCCAACAATGCCAAGGATTGTGTCCCTTTTTATTTTCGGTAAAATTAATTTCTAATTTAGGTTTGTGGTGCTGACAAAAAGGGCAATGGTAGGCATAATTACCCCTTGCTGTTTGTTTACCTTTTCCTAAAACTCTGTCAACTAGAGTAACTAGTAAATGATTTACCATAGTATGGAATGTACGGTAGGTAATTTAAATATCAAAGTCTGAGGTAAAGAATTTACCAAGTATATTATCGTTATAATACTTTTCAGGTTGTTCTAATACTTCAAGCTGGAATAGATATTTAGTTTCGAGGTATGTAAGGTGTTTTTTATTGAAAGCGAGCTCAAGAACTTGTCTGTGTAAATCTTTCAGCGTAACTTCTCCTTCTGCAAGACGTTTTTTAAGATGAGTATTTGATCCATAATATGTTTTCCAATCACTTTCTTTAGTTATTATTTTATGGATTGATTTACGTCCCCTTCCAACTTGTTCGGCTAACTCTGCTCGAGTTTTCTTACGTTTTTGGTTATGAAATAGGACTTTTTTTCCTATATATTTTTTCCCTTCGGGATCGATTACCTCATATACAAACCCAAATGTGTTTGGGGGAAATTGTGATATGTCTGTAATTTCTTGTTCATTATATAACCAATTCATCTATCTATATTTACTAATATTGTTGTATCTACTTCTTTAGATAAGGGGAGGGGTTGGGATAATTTACCAACCGCTAAAAGTTCTTTATCATCGTTATAAAGTCCTACTGCTGTGGCATAGGGGTTAAAGTAAGATCCTGTTACAAAATCTTGGTATTCTATACTACCTGATTCTAGGATATGGTTAAGGCCATTTTCTTTTAAAAGGCTAGGGTTTAATGAATAATTTAATTCACTAGCACCTACAGTACATTTATATTGGGTTTCGTATATTGTGTAAGAAGATTTCCAAGAAGGATCAGATAAAGTAAAATTAAGAAATCCCCTTCCATTTTCATTAGTAAAAATAACAAGACCCGCAGAATATATTATATTCCCTATCCATTGATTACTAGAATCATATATATTACCTTCTCCATCATCCGCTATAGGAGTAATAACCTCACTACTAACCACCCCAGATAAAAAACTCCCGGGTTTTAT
>Ga0255765_1000364_pt1 | contig 60990 bp, 38 predicted proteins | sample 041ome_8_FD_179965 | JGI IMG/M metagenome (GOLD analysis project Ga0255765, IMG submission 179965) | Coastal salt marsh microbial communities from the Groves Creek Marsh, Skidaway Island, Georgia - 041407BS metaG (version 2) | ecosystem: Environmental > Aquatic > Marine > Intertidal zone > Salt...
TCGCGTCTCGCGTGGGGGAAGAGAGAGAGAGAGAGAGAGAGAGAGGAAATTGCTCTAGTCATTAATTTCTTTTGTTTGGGGAAGAAAAAAGAAAAAGTCACTCGAGCGCGCGTGTGTACATCGACCTCCTGGGGGAAGTGTAAACGGGAAAAAAGAAGGGGTAAAGGTGCGTCGATCTGCTTTGTATCGCCCGAAACGATTGAACCTAAGGTTCCTTTCTTCGTAATTCCTTTTTTTAGGGGCGCGAGAGCTTCGCGTCCGGTCGTATTCGGCGCGATTTAATACGCGCGCGTGTTGCCTCTCAGCCTTCCTAGTCAGTGTCGAAAAACCAGTTGCCCTCGTCCGCCCATTTTCTGCAACTCGTTGCGTTCAAAAGAGCGCGCTTGGTTGAGATATTTGCTCGAAGAAGAACGCGAACGTTTTACTCAAATCTCGTACTTACGTTTTGACTCTTTATTTCTTACTTGCGTCACGCAGAAAGTGCTTTTATTGCTCGAGCGAGAGACGAATTGGAACATTGATTAGTGCTTCCCCTTGTGAAAAGAAGTGTCTGTGTCCTCTTTTCGGGAAGTTGGCGCGCGCGAGAGAGAGAGAGAGGTTGAGAGAAGGAAAGAAAAAACATGGCGAACACTCAAGCGCCATCGGGGATTCCTGGGAAGAGATGCGCCCACTGCAACACGCACACGACGCCGTTATGGCGTAACGGTCCGGACGGACCAAAAACGTTGTGTAATGCGTGCGGCGTCAGAGACAACAGAAGACAAAACAAGACGAGAAACGTGCAGCAAAAACCTCGCGTAAAGAAGGCGCCGAGGCAAGAAAAGGCTGAGAAAGAGAGCAAGAAGAAAGGCGATGGCAATCGACCGAAGAGAGGAAGTGCTAATAATAACGACGGGATAGAAAATGACACGAGTACGACGCCGACGAAGGGGAATAAGAAGAAGTTGACGCAGCGTGAATTGAACGCGCGCATCCAAGGCTTCAATAAAGATCCGTTTGCAAAGACGGAAACTATTCACGTGCCACAGTTCGGTAAAGCAGAAACCGCGCAGTATTACGCGAGCATGAACGATGGGAAACCGTACAAGCCACCACAGGGGTATCATAAGTCGGACGACGGCGTCATAGCCGCGAGATTTGGACCGAATACCGCAGCGGCGACGTACGAGTGCGACGACCAAGATTTGCAATGGCTCGAATCCCAAAGAGATGCGTTTGTCGCGGAAAATATGAAGGAAAAGAAGAAAATGAATACTACGATGATGAAAAAGAAAGACAAGAAACAGCAAGGAGGAGCACAAGGTGGTAGACAAGGGGAGATGAAAGGTAAAGACGGTGTCACGCAAGAACACGTGGAGAAACTTTTCGACGTCTTTGAAGAAGCGTCGTGGTGCGCGTCGAGCATGGTGTCGTCGAACTCCGCGTGCGATATCGTCCTGGGAAGATGCTATTCGCCGTCAACGGAAGAAGATGCGTTACACTGGACGTCCGACCAGCCGATGCACGAGGCATTTTTGGTTTCGCCGCCGCACTACAAACGCAACGATAAAAGACAAAGTTTGCCGAATAAATACGATACCTGGGGTGTGATTATGAATGGTGGTGAAAACTCGAACGACGCGACGAACGATTGCGTGACACTCCCACAAACTCCGAGCACAAACGACGTTGCGGCTGGCGATGGAGGGATCATAAGTACGAAGAAAGTGAAAGCTGCAACAACAGTACATACAAAATCGAAATTGAACAAAAGTGTGATTAATTCTGGTTCTGAAAATTCCTCCGAGTGCTCGGATGATGAGCATCTAGTGAGACTGGAAAAGTTGTCGGATGTAAACGATTCTGACGTGGAAAACGTGTCGGGAAACGGGTCCAGCAATGATCTCGTCGTCAAAAGAGTTACAAGAAGTTTGAACAACGCTAATAGTAAATCTTTGACGAAAGTCCATTTGGAAGGGCGAACTGCTTCGGCGAGGCAGTCCGCCGCTGCGCTGAAGTTGCGCCAGGCGCGTCGCGCCGCCGAATGGGTTCCCTCGACTGTGGAAGTCGGGGCGGGTGAGCTGAAAACGCCAATCCAACAAAAGACCAAGAAAAACAACAACAACAATTCAACGAAATATAAAAATAAAATCACACACATCAACAAGAACAGCACAAACTCACTCGCATTCGATGCGCGCGAAAGTGGTGGTTGTAGTAAATTTGGATTAACGAAGCGCGTGACGCGTGGTTCCAAATCTTCCTCGTCCTCTCTCGAGGCGACAGAGGAAGTATTTGATCGAGCGTTACTCGAGAAAAAGATGAACTTAACCGTGAAAACATCCCAAAAAAGCACGAGTACGAGAACAACTTTTTCTCCCAGCGCTTCTGTTCATCCAAAGCCGTTCGTTGTGAAGCCTGACGCTGCTATGGATAAAGCTTTTGCTGAGATGCAAAAAAAGTATCCTCACGCTCCGTCTCGCTCAGTCGTTTTGACTGTTCATCACTACTGGTATCAGAAGAGGATGATTCATAACAACGGCCGCCCACTACTCTCACGGTTCTACTGGACGCCCTCGAAAGCACTTCGTGAACGTCCAGAGCTCGCTACCGAAGCCGAGCGCGATCGCTACCTGTTCTGCTTTGATGCGGAGGCAGTGAGACGCCAAAAGGCTGAAAAAGAAGAGCGTAAAAATGCTCTGATAAACAGTGGTGGTGCGCTCGCACAAAAAAGACGACGACGACGAGCGTGCTTTAATCCGGCAGCATCTAAGAGACGACGCAAAGCGCAGGCAGAGATGGATTTTGCCACGACGCAACCTTTAACGATTTGCTTTGAGCCGTTGGAGGACGTCTTGGAGTATGGTTTGGAGTACGTGGAAGCGGATGACGAACGCTACGTCGAACTCATGGCGCTCGCTGAAGGAAGTGGAACTCCCAAGTTCAACACCAACAAGCGCGCGTCGCGAAGTGCGGCCGCAAAAGCGAGCAACGAAGACAGTGAGAAGAATACAATCGTAGGATCCTTGATGAAGAAGATGTTTGGTTGGCGAGGCTCAACTGAATCGGAATCTTTACATCGCCCGGAAACTCCGAAGAAACGTCGCACGCCAAGAGGTGGGAGTGTGCGCGCGTGAGAAGATGTGTGAGTGTGTGCGTGTTTGTGTGAAATATTTTGACTGTGTGAGGAGCGAGTGAGTACGTGAGCGTGAGAGAGAGAGAGAGAGAGAGAGAGAGAGAATAGAAGTTGAGTTGTTTGGGCTTTCGATAGGAGTACTATTGTCTTGACAAGCGAATAACTGAAACAAAAACCAGAGAATAAAAACAAAACGAGAAACAAAAACGAATGATAAACCGAGAAACAAAACGAAACGAAACAATTAAAACGAAAAGAGTAATATAATTCAAACCAAGCAATAAGAGAGAGGGTGGGAGAGAGAGAGAGAGAAGAGAATGAGGGAGCGACTGGTAGATACAGCTATTTTTTTTAATGTGAAATCCCAGAGTGTTCATTCTTTACAATTCCACAACTGTAAGTATGACTGACTAGTATGTTACATCATCGCCACTGGGGTTATTCGTCTCCCAGTCGGCGCTGCACCTTTATTTGTATCTTCGACCTTACTTTTGTTGTTAGCAAACAGGGTATCTACGGTTGCCTGGTCCGTATTTCTACCTGCTGGGATTATCGTTTCGTTTTCCTTATTTTCCTCCTCCGCTTCTTCTGGCTCCGGGGCAAGTTTCGGCATTTCAATTTCTTCGCCAAATTCGCCTTCTTGAAAGCGAACGAAAGAGCAAAAACCATCCTTGCTAGACAATACCAGAGTTCTTCCATCGGCGCTCCAAGTAGCGCAAGTAACGGCGGCGTAGTGAGCATTTGAAATTACGGCAACAGGAGAAGCAACTTCAGTGTCGTACACGATCGCTCCATCAATTGTACACACGCAAAAGATACATCGGTGCTTCAAGCCTCTGAAAGGATTTGTTGAAGCAACTGTCTCATCTTCGTTCTTCACGCCCTTCAGTTTAAACACCTTTGGCGAGAACGCCACGCACGTCGACGGCTTCAGCGACGGAAGAGATGCTTTCGGTTGCGTCAAGTCGTCTCGCGAGAACACGTGCGCGCAGTCTATTGTTTCAGTTTTCTTCGCATCGCCGTTTTCGGAGAGTTTTTCTTTGAGTATACCACTCGGTACGACTAAGAACGAACCGCACGGCGAGAAACTCGGTCGTCTAAAGAAAGAAGGCAAGGTGTCGTCGTGAAAGAGCATGGACGAGCATGCGTCGTTGCTTTCGTTGCCTAGGTTTCCGCTATCTACGCTATTCTTTGCGCTCTTTGCGCAGCTGCTATACTTGAACGAGCTCGTCGCCCAAACTTTCTTCGTTGCGCTGAGTTTATCGCCTTTCTTCGCTTTTATCCTAACCTTCTTAGTTGACCAAGCGCACATTGTCCGATCGGCGCTCACAGAAACTATCCACTTCGACAACGCGTCAAAAGCCACGCCCTGGACAAAACTCGTGTGCCCATTACCGCTGCTCGCACCTAATGCACCTTTTCCTTTTTTACCTTCGAACGCAATCAAAGGTATCCCACCGTTCGCGACATCGTAAATGATCGTCCGCCAATCGATGTACGACACCGCGACGAGCTGAGAGTCGGCAGACCACGTCAAATCCAACGCATCCGCCGTTCCACCACGCAACGCGCACTTACACTTAAAAAGCGACGGTGCGTCTTCCTCTCCTTGTTTCAGTTCAGAATCGATTTTACTGCCAGAGCCAAGCATATGCACGTCCGCCTCCGAGTCGCTCTTTGCCTCTCCTTTCACTTGCTCCTCTCTCTTCTCAAACACGAACGCCTCGCCTCTGTCGCCACACGACGCGAGCATGGCGCCATCCGGCGAGAACTTCACGCAATTCACCACCGCCGCGTGCCGAGTGATCGTTTCTTTGTATTCAACGTGACTCTGTTTCTGTTCTTCTCCGACTTTTGCTTCGTCGCTCGCGTCGTCCCTCTTCTTCTGCTCGCACGCTTCTTCTTCTTCTTTGTTTTCCAAAACGTCCCAAATCTTTATCGTCTTGTCGCCTCCAGCGGTCGCGAGACGCTTACCTCCGCTCTCTCTCGAAGATGAAGACGAAGAAGGATCGAACGAGCAGCTCAGTATCGGTTCGTTGTGCTTCTCGCCTTCCAGATTATGCCAGAAGACGGATATTAAATCCACGCGCATGAGGACAGGTGTGAAAAGGAATTATACGATTTCAAAAATTTTTCTGTGTGAGGAGGAAAAAGAAAAGGGCTCGCACGAAAAAAGCAAAAAATCCGATTGAAATTGTTGAGCCAATTCAAATCGGTCTGGAACTCGGGTAAAAGACCCGGGAAGTTTCGGTAGAGCACGTAGAGCGCTTGGTTGGTCGAGAGCGTCGTCGAGGGGTTCGATGCCTCTTTATCGCGTAACTTTTTGAGTATCGGTCCGATACGTTCTTTTCTCAAACACCTACGAACGTCCTTCAAACACTCCGATGGGAGAAACCTCGTGAAGAAGAGATAGACTTGTCCCGATTTCCAATCGTTCTCTTTCCCGAACCGCATTTGTATGGTTGTTTCCTTTGCCTTTTTACCCGTGATGTTGATGACCCACGAGGTTGGTTGCCCGTCGGCACCTCTGTTCCACACGTAATCGTGGAACGTCTTTAGAGCAAACTGTTGCCCCGGCGGAACTTTGAGTATTTTCCCACGCTGTTCGACCATAAGTTTTTTGAACGATTGGACGAGTTTCTGTTCGTCTTCCTTGACGTTTTCGGTGAGTTGTTGTTGCTCGAGATATTGTGCTTGTATGCGTTTGGTTTCCTCGTTGACGGCTAACGCTGGTGCGTACGCGGACGGCGCGAACGCGACGACGAGCGGCGGGTGATTGCCCTCTTTTCGTATCGCGTTTACCTCGGCGTTCGATATGTCGTATTTTTTTGTCGTGTTCTGCTGAGGAATCGAGCCTTCGCGTATTCTATCGAGTATACGTTTCCTGTTGAAATTGTACTTGTTCGTGTCGTCGCTCATACGCTTACGCATGGCGACGGCGGATTGTTTTGTCGAGTATGTGGTGTTCATATACATCATACCAACATTTTATTTCACGAAGATTGTCCTGGTATTTTTGAATTTTTTTTCTCAGGCTATAAAGTACCAGAAAAATATGGCTCCCAAGAAATCCAAAGTGAAGAAACCAAAAGTGAAGAGAAGCGTCACCCAGCCTGCGAAAAGCATAATCGAGCGAACCATTTGCTCACACCCTATGTTGAAGCGCGAACTGAAAAAGAAATCGGCGAAAAAGTATAAAAAATAATTAGGTGTCACATAGTTTCAACGTATTTTCTACACGGTGCGTTCAAAGTATTTTTTTCTTCAGCAAGCCAGATATTTTTGGTTTGCCGTCCTTCTTCTTTTTTTCGTCGCTTTTTCTCGTTTTCTTCAAACTCCAAAATACCACACAAAGCACTTCCTTAAGTTTTTCGGTTTTTTGCAACTTTTTCATATCAGGAAATGACTCGACAATATCACGAAGACCTCCGAAGACCAGGTCATTAAACCTTCAGTCGTGATTAGGTTAAGTGCGATTGTGGAGAGTCGTGTGAGGTGAAGATATGAAGTTAGTTACTCATAGCAATTTTAAATGTGAACAAATGTATATATCTCTTTCGTAGTAATAAGAGCTCAGTGTTTTTTCAGCGACGACGAGCCAGCGACGACGATCGAGCAAGATCTATTTTGCTGCCTCTTTTTATCTCCTCGGCAAAAGCTTCTCTTTCCTCTTCAAAGTTAGCATTTGCAAGCAACTCGCGTTCGTATCGCAACATGCCATCTTTGTCTGGCATAAAGAATTTCTGCATAGTTCCGCACACCAAGTAGAAGGTGGCAGCAACAGAATAAAATAGAAAAAGACCAGCAAGGTCTTCAAGTCCAAGCGAAGGAGACTGGTCAACTGTACCTGGGTTACAGTTACCTGTACCATATGCTGCTCTGATGGTGTTCATAGCACCCGACTGCTCCATCTCCATCATAATGGCATCCATGACCCACTGAATATTATCACGGCAACCTGAGTAAGCCGATATGAAACCTGCACCGAGGCTCGAAAGTATTTCAGTACTCACCGCTTCACACGCCAAATCATTTTGCACGACAAATTTCGCGTCCGAGTCTGAGACCAAAAGGGCTTGCGCTTCATGTTCTAGCAAAAACGAGTTCAAATTCGTGATGGCAGTGATATCAGACCTGGGTACCGAGACAATTTTCATCCAGTCACCGTACCTAGCTTCAATCGCTTGTTTAGTCGGATCTGCTTCAAACATCACAACAGTTCCACCACGATCTTGCAAGTCATTAACATTTCTTATCATCGCAGAGTTATTCATATTGAAAATAATGCTTGACGCTACAAGACCTACATACATTGCTCTGAAAACAAGTGTCGTTAAGCCCCACATACCTGAGAGAGCTTGTGCCCAAAAATTCGCCGGATCGGCTGGTGTCGGACCACACGTAAAAAAATTCCACGACAACCAAAACGTGTATGAAAACTTGCCATACCAATTATTCCGTAGTCGAGCGTTGTTAAATTCAGTGCTGTCCCACTCCAAAAATAGGTAGATGAGGCCATTCACCAAAAATAAAATGATGAAAACATACCAAACTTCGGGCTCAAATCCCAACACTGACATAAAACTTTCGCGAAGCGTCATTTTAATGATAGATTTCGAAACAACAAGACGACGCGAAACGTCAGTATGATAATGGCCATTGGCCATACCTTTTTGTCGACGATCGGCCAAATCAGTCCACCAGTTGCCCCCTATGTCAAAATCACGCGTAATATTTAAAGCGTATTCCGTATAGGTCTCCCCGTTAGCTGTGGATACGTCTCTCATCAATGTCCAGTTTAAGGCGAACCCACCACGTTCTGCAACAGCCTTCAATATCTCAACCTGCAAGCCATCCAACTGCTTACAGTCTGTGCACACGACTTGTGGGTACGGTTGTGCATAAACAGGCGTCTCTACTTCTGGTAACTTGCATCTACGGCCTTCTTCGCTGCACATATGCACAAAACCAGGATCCCAATGGCAGCCTACTTTAAGCGTCTTGCCCTGTAACCGTTTTTTCAAATTGTTCTGTTTTTTATGGAAGAGGTCAGCTATGGAAAAAGAATAAAAAAAATAGCGTGACCCCTCTGAAGATCTCGAGAGAGAATTGAATTGGGCAGAGGGGAGGGAGAAGAAAAAAAAGAGCACCGCTGCTACAAAGAAATATGGCTAAACCACCCGCGGGGACTGGACGCGCGCGAGGATCGCGTCCTTTTCTTCCTTTTAACACGTTCCGCGTGGGCGGTAGGGAAGTAGAAGAAAGAAGAAGCAACAAATTTATTTTGCCACAAGCAAAACAAATAAGCAAAACAAGCAAAACAAACGGTCGAATTAACCTAAAAGACGCACCACTTCGTAGTTCTTCCAGTCTGGGATCGTGATGTCAATGTCGCAGAGGTCTTGAGGAGGTGGTTCCGAAATAACACTTGATGCCACGGCATTGAAGAAAGCGTTGAAACACGCCACGAGGAGTGTGATCGCATGAAGCGCGTTCATCGTCATTTTCATTTTATTTACTTTTTTAATGAAGGTCAAGTGGACACGCTCGGAAACGTCGGGCTGCATCATGATCTCACCCGAAGAGATTTGCATTTTTTTCATTGGTTCCTCAGTCTTGCTTTAATTAACTTCTATTTATTTCTTTAGTTTTAATTAACTTAGTTTGTATGTCAATTATGTCAAACTTTAGCGCCCATTACACAATCATGCAGACGAAAGCACCACGAACACAAAGGGTGATTATCGCACTCGCGTTAGTATTTCAAGCCTTGGTCTCGCACTTCTTTTTAAGCGTGAACGCAACGCTCAGCGTAAACGACACGTGCGAGCTGCGAATCTTGGAAGGAATCTCGTCCGTGTCAGACACGCTCGGGAACGAGATGAAGAGACGATTAAAAGGAAGAACGTTAAACGTCATCAGTCACTGGGATCCAGGGTACGTCTACATTAAAGATTACCCTACACCACAATACAATAGTCCGTACCCGGACATCGTTTGCACCAACAGTTGTGTCGATGAAGGAGGACTCTCTGGGTTGAATTACGAGACTTTCATGAAAGTTGCTGAGATTGGTGGCTTTGCAGTAAATTGGACGTTACACCGAGACGTTTCTGGGGAGAATAACGAAACTTACACGGAATTAGCTTTGAACTTTACGAACGATTACGACGTTGGCACGAATTGGTGGACAGATAGCACGGAGCGAAGACATTTAGGCTTGGCCTGCGGGTATTATCACGTCGATGTCTCTCGTGTTTTAGCGGTGAGAAAAGTAACTGACGCTGGAAAAGTGATGTTGACTTTGATGTTCAAACCTTTCACGACTGAAGTTTGGATAGCGTTTGTGTGTTTAGTTGTGTTTCACGCATTCACTTTTTTGTTCATCGAATATGACGACCCAGTGAACAGGAAAAATAGCTGGATTGCTACAGGTGCCAATACAATTTGGCTCTCTTGGGAGCGATTTACGGGTGGACACGACGCTGAGCCAAAGAAAATACTCGGAAAATGTTTGATGGCTGTGTGGGGTTTTTCTACTTTATGCTTCATAGCACTCTATACCGCAACATTGGCGGCGGTTATAATTGATCAGCAAAATGCACGAGTACCTATCAATACTTTGGCGGACTTAAGCGCCACACATGGTTCAGCGATGATGTTCAATTCTGACCCGCTCACTGAAAGATTTAAAAGTAAATTTGGTCATATACCACTGGACACAAATACCCCGAGAGGCGAGATTTTGGACACAATGGACGTGAAAAGTTTAATGTCAAAATCGAACGATGCAAAAGCGTTAATTATTCCAAAAATCGACGCCGAGAGACTTGTTGAGAATAATTGTGACGTCCTTATAACTCAAACTGTTATAAAATCAGGAGGTGGGTTCGTTACTTCGTACAATAATTGCAGAGCCGACTATCATTGGATTTTCGATGCTATATTGATGCAACTCGAAGAGGAAGGATATTTGGAGACAATTTATAAAAGATATTTCACCGAAACTTGCACAGCAACGGCCAATGCTTCCCCCGAGGTCACGCTTGGAATAAATCAAGTTGGAGGCTTACTCTTGGGATCCTTCATACTGATGTCTCTGATTTTAGGTTTGACGGTCATTTCTCATCTATCAACACGCTTGTTGCAAAATAAAGAAGTCAATTGGTGAGTTGGAGGAAATGGCGCCTTCAAACATATCGTACATGCTCGTCACTGACGACACATCCCATAAGCCAAGTGAGGAAAAGTGCGTCTTCGATTTAATAATGAAGTATCCGTGTGATTAAGAAATATTATATAACTTCGTGCTACGGTACCTAGATGACCTTGTTATTGCCGATATTATTATATATCATTATTATTATATCGCACGTCCTCCTTTCTCTCGCTCACTCTCTGAGAGTGCCTTTGGTCGTGCTCATATTAATCGTATTTATTGTAAATCCACTCGCCGTTATTATTATTACCAGTATTATAGTTTTACAAACAGCCACCCTCCGTGCTTGCAAATTTTCCTCCTCTTACTCGTTCTCTTTCTTACATAATATTACTCCTCTTGGTGATTAGAACTCTTGGCCGTAAGCGTCCATGCGATCCAACATCGCTCTCAGATCCATTTCCGTGATGTGCCTCGGGTTCGGTAACACAAGGCGGAAAAAGTTCACGTAGCCCATGCTGGCTATGGGTTGGAAGCCAATCATGGCGTCGCCAGCTTTTTGCATGGCATTCTTCAACTTGGGCGCGACGTAACCGAGTTCGGCCCATTCTTCTTCGGTCGCGGTTGCGCGGTTGAATGGGCGCAATCTTGGCGGAACGTACCAGAATCCAACGTTGGAGCACTGCGCCGGTTGAACCAGGACAAATTTGCCGTCTGAGTTCTCGACTTCGAGCTGGACGAATTTAGCCAAGTGGAAGGATCGGTCGATGCATTTAGCGAAACCTTCGTCGCCGCGCAATTTCCAAGCCAGCCATAACTTCACGGCATCTGCTTTGCGTCCACACTGAATGGTGCGGTCTCCCAAGTCCGCGCCGGAGTTGTTCTTATCTGGTTGGAAGAGATATTCAGCCTTGGCGCCGTTCGCTTTGGATAAAGAGCCGGCATGCTTGCAGACAAACACCGAACATTGCAGAGGTATGCCGAGCATTTTGTGCGGGTTCCAGGAGAAAGAATCCGAGCGTTCCGCGCCGTTCATGAGATGATTGTACTCGTTGGAAAGCATGGCACCACCACCCCACGCGCCGTCGATGTGGGTCCAAATGCGTTGCGATTTCCCGTTGGCGTTTTGAAACTCGTCGACGACATCAAAGATTTCATTGAATGGATCAAAAGCACCTAAAACAGTCGTGCCCGCAGTCGTGCCGACGTAGAATGGCGTTTTACCAGCAGCAACGGCGGAGGCAATCGCCGCGCGCAACGCGCCTGGATCCATGGCACCGTTCGGTAAACATTTCACCGCTACCAAGTTTTCTTCGCCTAAACCGGTAACGATGGCGGACTTTTTGTACGAATAGTGCGCGTTTTCGCTGCAAAAAGCCACCAACTTATTGTCTCTGTCCATTCCTGCTTTGCGAATAGAAGAATCTATGACGTCCCTGGCTAGTAATATGGAATACAAAATCGATATCGATCCACCCGGGACGAACAAACCGTCGTGTTCGGGCGTCTCTGCACCGGCTTTGACTTTCAACCAACACCGCGCGACTTTCTCCAAGCACGACTTTTCAATTTCCGTCAACGCTGGCGCGACTTCGAATGTGTGCACGTTCGAGTTCAACGCCGCGGAGACCCATTCGCCGGCTAACGCAACCGGATCGACACCAGCATATAATTGATTCAAAAACAAAGGCGACGACGAACGCACGGACGTTTGCAAGATAGCCGTCACGGCATTTCTCAACTGTTGTTCGCTCCACGCCGGTTCTTGGTCCTCAAAGGTCATCCCAACGCCAGCTTCGGAAAATATCGCTCGAATGCTTTCTGGAGTGTTCATCAAAACCACCGGTTCTTCGCCAACTTTTACGGATTGGCGATGGTACTCAACCATTCTCGCCGCGGTCTCTTCCAAAAATCTCAACTCCGCTTCCGTTTGTTCTCTCGGGTTCAACTCGTCGTCATTGCATTGCTTTCTTGTGTCGTCTTGTAACGAGCACGAGTTGACAGGGAACATTCTGGTACTCTTTTGGTTCGTGCACGGATCGAACGCGCCTGGTCGCCAATAGATTTCTCCTTCCTCCGGATTTCTTTCATTACCGGTGAATCCCTTCTCGTTCATCCACTCGTCGTTGAAAATCTTGGACAAGTATTTCACCCCAGAGTCTGGCAAGACGGTCACGATGACACCCTTGTCAATTTTACCGCTCAAAACTGCGCAGGCGTGCAAATTTAATCCGGCGGAGCCTCCAACTAAAACACCCAAATCTCTCGCGATTTTGCGACAGGTGTAAAAGCTCGACGCATCGTCGCCTCTTTGCGCACCATCGACGACGTCCCAGGACAAAACGCCAGGAATAGAATCTTTACCGACACCTTCAATCTCCCACTTACCGACGACTAACTCATTTTCCGGCACGTCATTGACGAAATTATCCCACAACACCGACCCTCGAGGATCGGCCAACACGGACTTGATCTCTGGGTTTACCTTCTTCAAATACCGACTGGTACCCGTCAACGTCCCACCGGTACTCGACCCTGCGACAAAGTGCGTGATCAACCCTTTCGTTTGCGCAATAATTTCCGGCCCTAAAGTTGCCTCGTACGCCAACGCGTTGTTCAAGTTGTCGTACTGGTTCACGCCGAAGTACTTCCCCGGATTTTCCTTCACCATCGTGTTCTCAATGTTTTGATAATGCTCCGGATCGTCCGCTGCCACACCACTCTTCGCGACAATAACCGTGCCCCCGTACGCTTTCATGCTGTCGATTTTCTCGATCGAACATTTCTTATTCGTAATGACGATATAATCGAACCCGCGAATGGCGCACGCCGCCGCGATGGCGCTCCCGGTGTTCCCGCTCGTCGCCGCCACGACTGTCATCCCTTCCTTCAAATCACCCGAATCGATCGCCGCTTGCAAAATATAGCTCGCAATTCTATCCTTAATACTCCCAGATGGATTCATATACTCGCACTTCGCGTAAATCTTCACCTTTTCCGGATTCAAACTCAGCACGTTTGTCACGTCAATCAACGGCGTGCCACCAATTAAAGCGTTCGATTGCACCGGCCCCGTCGTCACCGCTCTCCTCACCGCTTGCCAACTCTTCGTCTGCTTCGCCGACGCGTGCAAAACATCTATCGGCCCATCAGACGGCGTCGCGATCGTTTGCTCCGCGAAGTTTTCTCCGTTCAGTTCGTAGCTTTGGTCGATCATTTCCCCAGAAGAAGAATTTTTCTCCGTTGTTATACTGCTTACCTCCTCTAACCCTCGGCTGCTGAACTGTTCGCTCTGCGACGGATTGTTAATCGCGCGCGATCGAAAAGAAGAAGAACGTGTGCTCCTCCGCTGCCAGTTGCTGCTGCTGCTGTTGTTGTTGTTCTTCTTGTTATTAAACGCCGCCGACGACGACGACGATGTTGTCGTTGGTGCTAAATGACGCGATCGAAACGACGGGGAAGAAGAGGAAGAGGCGCCGAAAGCTCGCAAAGGGGTCGACTCTTTGGCGCGATGAAAAAAATCATCGCGAGACTTCCCCCTCAGCGCGCTGCTGCTCGTCGGAAAAGAAGAGGACGAAAAAAATTTCCTGCTCGACGTTTTCGACCCTCTTCTCGTCGTCGCCGTCGTACTCGTCGTCGAATTAGTATTACTTTTATTATTTGCGCTTCCTCTCCTGACCACCAAAAGGCGCCGCCGCTGCTGCTGCGAAGCCGCCGCGATCGTGCCGGACGACGACGACGGTTTAGTAGCAGTAACAGCGGCGCCTCGGTGTATCCGCACAAACTTCGGCGTGATGTTTATGCACGTCAGCTTGCTCATTTTTTTGTCTTTTTTTTGTTTGTTTTTTTTCCTCCTCTTTTCTCTCTTTTGTCACTCAAGATTCAAGTTTACCTCTCTAAACTCTGCCGCTGCTGCAGCGCGTGTGCGTGCGTGCGTGTCTCGCTACGTTTTGCACCACGCGCCGGGCAGATGTTCTCTCTGTCTCGCTCTCGCTCTGATCTTCTGTTTTCGAGCGAAGACGCGTGTGTGTAACCTCTCCTCCCGTTATCTCTCTCGATCCTTTTTTGTGCAGAATTATTATTTTCTCACAGCGGCAGGAAGAGCGCACGCAAAAATCTCGCTGATGTGCAGGAGTTTAGGGTTTAGGGTTTAGGAAAGGCAGGAGAGACCCACCCAGTTTTCTTCACAGCGCGACCCGTATGCATAGAAGAACTCTTTTGCCTGTTTTGGCCTAAAAAGTGAAGCGCTCTCGGCCACTGTGCGCTACGACGACGACGACGACGCGCGAGACGACGACGCGCGAAATGAGCACCACTGCTACTACCATTACTACTACTACTACTACTGCTCTGGAACGAGCGATCGCGCGGACGCTGGAGAATTTCGCCCGGAGAAGTTCTTCTTCTTCTTCTTCTTCTTCTTCTTCGAGTGGTGGAGGTGGAGGTGGTTCTGGGGTGTTCCTGACGCGGTCGCGCGCCGTGTTGCGGTTAACCGGTGCGGATTGTAAAAAGTTGCTCCAAGGCGTGCTGACGAACGACGTGGACGCGCTGCTTTTAAATAACGACAGAGATGGTGATCGATTGAACGAAGAGGAGGAGAATGGTACGATGGTGATAAAGAAGAAGAAGGAACTGTACGCGGCGATGTTGACGCCGAAAGGACGAATCGTGACGGACGTGTTCTTACACGCGGTGGGTGGTGGGAAATGTGAGATTTTGATTGATTCGTGTCGAACCGCCAAGGAGAGTTTGTTGACGCAAATAGTGCGGAGGAAGTTACGGTCGGACGTTTCCGTGGAAGATGCGAGCGAGGAGATGAGCGTGCGCGTGGTGCATCCTCCTCCTTTCGATGATGGTGATAATCTGCTCTTACCGGCGGACCCGAGATGGTTTGGATTAGGACGACGCGGGATAGTCTCGCGAACGGCGGCGAAGAAAACGGACGAAGAAGTAGAGATGGACGAAAAAGCGTACGCGCACTGGAGGCACGCGAATGGCGTGCCAGAGGGGTCTTTAGAACTTGGCGATCGTTTCCCGGCCGAAACGAGGTTGACGCATTTAAACGCGGTCTCTTTTACGAAGGGATGTTACGTCGGGCAAGAGCCGACGGCGAGAGCGGAGTTTCAAGGCGAAGTGAGGAAAGGCGTCGTGCCGGTCGTTTTCGATGAAAGTAAACGAGTCAAAGTGAACGGCACGGTCATATCGAAAAAAGACGGTAAAGAGATTGGGAAAGTCGTCGCCTCTCGGGGCGGCGGCGTTGGGTTAGCGTTGGTGAGATTTGCGAAAGTAGAAAACGTCAGCGAAGGCGTTTCGATTGAAACGGTCGAAGGAGGAGAAGAGAAGGGATTCACCGAGTGCGAATTTGGAACACCAAACTGGTGGTCGCACCATTGGAACTCGAGAGATTAGTTTTTAGTGAGCTTGCATTGCGCTATGTATTATTAAATTATGTATAGAAATCTACAACAATGTCTAAGAATATAGAAGAAAATTTCTTGTATGTTTACGAGGATGCTTCCATTTGCTTTTGTTTTTTCCACGCGTACGCGGCTTCCAACAACTTCAAGTTTGGTTTCGCGCCTGCCTCTTCTGGGAACACGTAATCGTAATACTCTTCCATTCCGGCATCTTCGCCGTCTTCGGTGTACATCGGACGTTTTCTCTTGACGCGTTTCGGCATCTTTTTGTCCACGGCGTCTATCAATTCTTTCTTTTCGTTCGACGCGCCAGAAGCGTTTTCCTCAAACACTTTCCAGGCCTCCAACAACATAACGCGTTCCTCTTTCGCATCCGGTTGGTTCGTTTTTAAAGCCTCCAAAGCGCGTTCGAAAACTTTTCTCGCGTTTTGCTCTCGAACTTCTTTCGATTCCGTCGGTGTCTCCTTTACGTACGCCTCTTCTCGTTTTCTTCTTTCCGCCTCCGTCTCTTCATCTTCGTCCCACTCCTCGTCGTCCTCGGGAGGCGGCAAGACGATTTTGTTTTCAAACTTGGCAAAACTCATCCAGACTTTCACGTGCTCTGTTTTCTCTAGCAATCGCTCGTACAAAGCCCTCGCTTCGACTCTGTTCCCGATGGCAATTTCAAAGTCAATGTACGCCTTCCATAAGTTTTCTGGCATGTCTAAAGCAGGTTGCTCGATTGCCATTTCAAAAATGGCCCGACCGCGTTCGGTTTCTCCTAAATCCTTCTCCAACTCGGCGTATTTCACCCAACTTTCGCAATCTCTCGGGTTCAATTCTAATGATTTCTCGTACAGCGATCGACATCGGTCAACGTTTCCTAACTGCGACTCGATCTCAATGTACGCGTCAAAGATTTTTGGTTTCGGAGCTAATCCTATGGCTAAACCCATAATCTTGCGAAACGCGTCTAATTTTTTCCTTCTCAACTCAAACTTAGCAGCCATGATCCACACTTTCGAAAACGAAAACTCGCTGTGGGGGACCAACTTTAAGAGCTCTCGCATAATCTCTCTCGCGCGATCGAAATCTTTCGCATCTAGCTCTTCGAATAGGAAATAATTGATCCAGAGATACACGTATCGCCGCCAATACCTCTTCTCGTTTGCCGGCGGTTTGTTCCCAATCGCGCGTTCGTACACCTCCCGGACTTTTTCCCACTCTCCGTTTTCCTCTTCTAATTTCGCAAACGCGAACCAATGATCGTAATTCATCGGTTCCTTTTCTACTAAGTTTTCGTATTCGTGTCTTCGTTTCTCTACGACTGCATTCTCGATGCCTTTCGAGTCGCCAAACTGTTTCTCAAACGTCATCATCGCTTTGCGAATGGAATCGTGCATCGATTTCGGTAACGCCGTCAGCGCGTACTTATAAATCCCTCTCGCGCGTTCGTACTCGTGATTCTTCTCTTCAAACTTCGCGTACTGGACGTACAAATCGTCAACGTCCTCCTCCTCGCTCAACATTTCAATCCCAGCCTCGAACACTTTCCTGCAATTTTCATTGTCGTGTTTCTGATACTGCTCAAACTTCGCCCACTTCCCGAAGACTCTCGTCGATGGATGGACCTGCGCGTATCTCTGATACACATCTCTCACGCGATCGTACTCTTTATATCGCATCTCAAAGTTCACAAACGCGTTCCACGCTAACTCGCTCGGTTCCCATTTCATCCATTTCTCAAACACGTTACGACACGCCGCGATTTCGCCCATCGTCTCTTCCATGTGCGTAAACTTATACCACAAAACGTCGTATCTCGGCAACAAAGAGCACGCTCTGTCCCACACGTTCCTCGCGTGATTCACAAACCCAGCTCGCATCTCCATTTCCGCGTAGTTTATCCAGACCGGAACTTCTTTGTAATTTTGATCAATCGCGCGTTCCCAGACGCTTCTCGCTCTCGCGAAATCCCCTTGGCCTTCCTCCCATTGCGCGTATCGCGTCCATACTTTTGAGTCCCAATACGTTCTCCGAATCACATCTTCGAAGTCTTTCCGCTTTTTTAAACGATATTCGTACAATTCCTCCGCGTTGGTAATCCTTTGTCTCGGCGCGATATACGTGTCGTCCTGTCGTTCTTTCGCTTCGCGAACGATTTGTTCAGCCGTGATTTGGATCGGCGCTGCGGACTTGTTCTTCACGCGCGTCGCTCGAGGAAGGTTCGACGCGGTCGCCGCTTTGGACATGTTCCGCATCATGGCGTTCGCGTCGACGCCATCGTCGTCCCCTGCCATTTCGACGCGTTGTCCACTTTGTGCTGCTGTTAGTGTGTTGTTGTTGTTGTTACTCGCAAGTGGACAATTGAAGTGAAGTTTTGGCGGCGAGTTCGTAAAAAGAAAAGAAAAGGAAAGAAAAGAAAAGAAAAAAAATACAGCGAGAAGGAAAAAATTTCCTGGATCACGCTCGTGTGTGATTACAACCGCCTCGCGGACGCTCGGTTCTGAACAAACTCGTACACGACGTCCACGAAGTTTTGGGGACTTTCGTACGGCCATAAGTGACTGTATTCGCCTTCGACTTCGAGAAACTCGCCTCGCGGCATCGTTTCGGCGTCGGCGCTTTTCTGTTCGGCTTTGTGGCCAGCGAACTCGTCGCCTTTGACGTGGAGAATTAAAGTTGGAATTTCGATGGATTTGACTTCATCGGGCGACAAATCGAACGTCGTCCATGATTTAACTTGGTTAGCGAATCCATCAAGGGTGTTCGTATCGCACGTAAAGTGGAGCAAGTCATCGCCTTTCATCTTTTGCGCGTCGAGCGCGTCGTAGTTTGGTCGAATACCGAATCTCATGAGACCGATGAAGCCACGAATACCGCACGCGCGAACGAACATCTCTGTAGAGAAAGCTCGCGTGAAGACTCGATCCATGAATTTTCTGTTTGCGATCACTCCTCTTGAGGTAAAACCAAACAGAGAAAGCGAGTCAATTTTTGGAGTAGTCAGTCTCTGGTCTCTTCGTCTGGCGCTGAGAAGGACTCCAATCCACATAGCCACGCCTGCACCGATGGAATATCCGACGATGTGCGTCTTAGTACCGATTTTATATCTCTTCTTATCTTCTTGAACCTTTCGTAAGACTGCCATCACATCCATGGCCAACACGCGGAGCGAGTCGAAATCGACGATATCCGTCGCCATACCCATACCTCTCATATCCAACGTCAGCACGGAACAGTTCTCTTTCTCACAAAAAGCCTCGACAATACCAGAAGCAAACCACGTTTCTTGAGTCCCACCGGTACAATTAAGTAAAACTATGGTATTCTCAAGCGGCGCGTTCGGGACATCCGCAAGAAAAGACACACTCGCCGACACGGAAAACTCGCTGACTAACTTTGCACCTCTCGCCTCGTCGTCGTTCGCCTCGTCCATCTCGTCGACGAAACGAATCTCCCTCGCCTTTCCCAACGTCGTCGCCGCTCTGGGTACCGCAAACTCCACCTTAATCCTCCTCGAACGCGTCGGCGCGCGCGCCACGTCCTCCTCTTCCGACCGAAGAAGACTCTCTCGTATTTCACCGTATTCTTTCTCTCTCGCCTTCCGCACGAAAAGTGGCAACACGTGCGGCGATCGAGAGAGCACGAACCCGATCGAACGCATCGAAAAAGCGATCGATGAAAACAACGCCGAAACGGCGAGAGTCAGTCCGTCCTCGAGGATCTTCGAGCAGCAAACGGCGAGCATCATCGCGCGTCCTCCGGGCGCTTTCGTAAACTATCTCGAAAGCAAATGTCGCATGCGAGAAAACGTAAAAAAAAGAAAAAGAAAAATCGTGCGTTTTTTTTCCTCCAAGAAAAAATTCAAAAACTCCAAAAGAGAAGAGAAAAACTCCAAAACGCGGAGAGAGAGAGAGAGAGATGGCACCTTCCTCGACGGCCAAATCCGGCCGCTCGTTCGTCGTCCTCCAAGACATTTCCCTCCACTCGCCGATACTGTCGATAAAAATAAACCCAACCATCGACGTCGTCGCGGTGAGCACGAAAGATGGCGCGCTGTCTTTACACCGCATCGACTGGCAGCGCTTGTGGAGACAGGTGTCCCCGGGGAACGAGGCGACGTGCTTGACGTGGAGAGAAGACGGGAAGATTTTAGCGGTGGGCAGGAGGAACGGCGACGTGGAGTTGTTTCACGTGGAGAACGGGAACAGCGCGACTGGTGGAGAAGGCGCGGTGTTTCCGAGCTGGACCGTGGAACGAATGACGGAGAGATGCGATTCGGTTGAAGAAGAAGAAGAGGAAGAAGGAAGGAAGATAACCGCGCTGTGCTGGACGGGAGTTGGAAGCGGGGGACGCGATGCGTCGGGAACGACGACGTGCTTAACGAAAGAGTTTGAAGCGCTGGCGAGGAGCGGAAGCCACGTTGCGACGACATCGAGTTCGACTTCCGGGAGCACTCTTCTGTTTAGCGACGACTCGTCGGCGAGCAAATTTCACGCGCGGCCGAAACTGAGCGTATCAAACGCCGCGTTGGCGATGATGAGAGGCGGTAAGAGTAGCGGCATTCAGAGTGGGAAGAGTTTCGGGTTCGTGAGGCGGAAAAAAGGGGTGGACGCAGAGGAGACGATAGAGGATGACGCGTTGTACGAGGACGAAGAGGACGAAGAGGACGAGGACGAGGAGCACTGGGAAATCGATGAAGACCAACAGGCGTGGAACAGAGACCAGATTTTAGATCATAAGGCACCGCCGAGCCAAATGAATATTTTGGTCGCCGGAGATGTGAGTGGAAACGTTGCGTGTTTTGGTTTCGGTGCGTTTCCGTTGTTTTGGCAAAAAGTACCGATGAATAACCATAGCAACAACAACAATAAAGACGAGGAAGGAAAATCTGAGATGGTGGAGGCGGTGTCTGTATCGAAAGAAAGAAACGCCATTTGTACGCGCGCGAATGGCAACGCGTACTCTACGCTGTCTTTTGATTTGCTTTCGCAGCATCGCGTGAAAGCAACGTATGATTTTGCGTTACACGCGGCGCACACCAGTCAGCTTTTAAGCGCGTGTTTGAGCTCGGTCGCGACGCTTTCGAAACGATGGAAAGAAGCTTTGCACACAGCGTTTTACCACACGGTGGTTCATTTTGCCATCTCGTCGATTGACCCAGATTTTCAAAGGTTTATAGTAACGGAGAAACCGAAAAGAGCAGCGAAAACTAGCGCCGGGGCATCTTACTTGAGAGGCGACGACGACGACGAAGCGAACGAGAAGAAAACGTCCATGAGTGAAATCATCGCGGACGAGAAGTTACGCGCACAGTTTTGCGATATTTTTTGTAAAGATGCGTTGTCGTTGTACGAAACTGGCATCATCGATCGTGGTTTAGAGGATTTTTTCGGCGTTAGGTGCAAGTCGGACGAGTTGAAGAAACGAGCGAGGCGCTTAGACCACGAGACGAACGTAGCTCACGACGTTTTGGTGAGGAAGGTTGCGCCGGCGTTGTCGGCGGCGTTTAGTCGCTTGCGAGAATTAAGAGGATTGTCTAGGTGGAAAAAACACGCAAAACCACTCGGTCTTAGAGAAGAAACGTTGGATAAGTTGTGCGACGAAGTCGAGTTGGCGTGTTTGGCGTGTCACGACGCGGCGACGGCATGTACAACGGTTGGGAGTAGGAATCGCGCCATATTCACGTTTCTAATGCGTGCGCAGAAACGCATGGAAACTGGCGCACCATTAGCAGCGGTACCGAACTTACCGGAAGCAAATGTAGAAAATGTGATGGATGCTCTTAGGCGAAGTTCAGAATTATCCACGGATCGATTGGAAATGCAGCTGTCGAGACACGGCGACGATGACGGCATACGCTACGGCGGCTTGCGAGACTGCTTAGAAACGCTTTTGAAAACGTGGGACGAAGATTTTCTTCGCGAAACGAGCGGTACGATCGAAGGAAATGTGATCGCAACTTCCGTGACACCTGGCTGCAGCTCAGCAATAGACGACGACGCTGACGAACAAACGAAGAAGTGCGACGTGTTGAGCGCCAACGCGACGTTTATAAGTTCCGGATCTCTCGCAGTTCCGGAAAGCTTTCGAGACGCGGTTCGAAACGGATGCCAGTTTGGTAAAGATATCGTTGCTTCTAACTTCGGCATAACCAACGACGATATGGATGACGACGCCGACGAGCTGTACTACGAAACCGTCGAGCCCCTTGACGCTCTAGAATACAAGAACGGCCGCGTGCTCACTCTACTGGTTCCCAAAGATGAAGCGGAAGAAGACATGTCGGAGGACGAGAATTCAAATCGCCATAAAGCCGCCGTTCTCGTTCTCGCCGACGACGCGGCTGCTACTGAGGACGATGACGATGAGGACGAAGACGAGCGCAAGTGTCGCCGCCTACCGCCGAACGCATTAGGCCCAATCGAATGTTCGACCTCCCGAGGTTTAGCCGCCGTGCGCATCGGCTCGAACCGATTCATCGTTTTAGATTTAGAAGAAGACGAGGAAGACGACGAAGACGAAGACGAGTAATACCATTACAACTGTACTAACAATCGCACAAATCAAGCCTGCCAATTCGACCCCATTTTCATGATGTAATTATTGTTCAGCGTCTTCAACTCCTCCAAGTAGTGCTCGGCGCACAACATTCCATCCGTCAGTTGAGATTCGTAAAATTGCCCCACGTTACCCTTTTCATCCTCCCTCGGCATCGCGCCTTTCGCAGAACATGCCGAACATTCCACTCGCACGACCACGCGCGCGTTCCCATTTGCCATTTTATCCTCCTCGTCGATTTCGATGGTGTAGGATTTCCCATCTTCATCTTTTGATGGCATTGACATTTATTTTTATTTTTTATTGCTTCTGGAATTCGAGCGAGCGTTTTTCTGTTGAAAACCTGAGAAGAGGTTTTGTCTTGTCTTCTTCACTTTTTGTTATTTATTACATGCTGCGGCTGATGTTGGCGCGCGGTTGTTCTGCGACGACGACGACGACAGCATCAACGACAGCGACCGCGGCGGCGATGTCTGCGACGAGGATGGCAATGGTGGTGGTCCCGAAGACGGGAGAGAAGGGTACAAAACACCGCACGAGAATTGGAAACAACAACAACAACAACCTAGGAGTGTTTGTGCCGTCGCGGAGGAGGAGGATGACGACGACGACGACGACAGCGTCGGCATTCGCGGCGGCCTCCTCTTCTTCATCTTCCTCTGAGAATACCAAGGAAGAAGTTCGCAGGGATAACTTCACCTACCCGCCGGAGTACCTCGACCTCGGTCCTCGCATCAAGAAAGCTTTGGTGGATAGCGCAGAGTTCGACCCAGAGTCGTACGACTTGGTGTGCGACGTCCGGTCGCCTTCGGAATACAACGACGACCACGTTCCGTTCGCCATCTCCACGCCGGTGTTGACCGATAAGCAGAGAGAAGAAATCGGGACCATGTACGTCCAAGTCGATCCGTTCGAGGCGAAGAAGTTGGGCGCGAAATTGACGAGCGAGAACTTGAGTAAAATTTTAGAGCGACATTTTTTGCATCTTCCGAAGACGACTAAGGTGTGCGTGTATTGTTTTCGAGGCGGAGAACGGTCGCTTTCGTTAGCGCACGTGTTGTCGAGAATCGGGTTCGACGTTTCCTACGTTCCGGGCGGGTATAAGAAGTACCGAGAGACGACTTTGAAGTATCTCAAAGAGGAGGCGGCGAAGTTTCATTTCCACGTCATCGCCGGGAAAACCGGGTGCGCCAAAGGGAAGCTGTTGGACGCGCTCGAAAAAAGAGGCGCGCAGGTGATTGATTTAGAACGGTTCGCGGAACACAGAGGTTCAGTACTAGGGGAAGATCCCGAGAATGGATTCGTCGGGCAACCGAGTCAAAAGATGTTCGATTCGAGGTTGGCGCATAAGATGCGAAAGTTTGACGAGAAGAGAGTTATTTTCGTTGAAGGCGAGTCTTCGATGATTGGTAAAGTCCAAATACCGACGACGACTTGGAAGAGAATGGGTGAAGGTAAAGCGACAATATTGAGCATACCGATGGAGCACAGGGTCAAATGGATCAGGCAAAATTACGAGCATTTCGAGACGACGGAAGTTCCGAGACTGTTGGAAAAATTGCAAGTATTGGAGAAGAGAGTCGGGAATGAACGGGTCAATCAATGGAGAAGTCTAGTCGCGGAGAAGAAATGGGATCAGTTTGTTGAGGAGATTTTGGTTCATCATTACGATCGAGCGTACGACCAAGCGTCGAGACGCTCGAGACCGAACGATTTCGATGAAAAGAGCGGCGAGAGGAAAAGGGCTGATCAAGGCGGTGCTGACGAGTTGTTCTTAGAAAATTTAGAGGAGAAGACATACGACGAAGCCGCAAAACACTTGATAGAGAAGTACGATAAGGTGTTGTGAATTAGTTTGTATATTAGTATTTATGTATACCGTACCAGGTAGAAGTATTTAGCAAGTGTCTATTTATTATTCAATCTTCTTTTTATTCTTATTAGTTCGTAGTATATATATGTGAAGCTGCGCTGCCGCATCAGTTTTCTTTCTCAATCTTCGTCGTCGTCCATGTTCAATTCATTCGGTGCAATCATCCCCGGAACCTGCGCTAAGCGTTCCTTGGCTACCTCTGCCAACCTGGCTTTCTCTTCTTCGGCGAAATCTGCGGTTGAGAATTGTTTACTCGCGACTAAGAAGTCGCGCAAGTGGTTCTTGAACTGTACCAAATCGCTTTTATACTCCATCATCCCGCTCGCGAATCGCTCGACGTCGCCCGCGGACATGTTCGGGAACGAGCCGGCTAATAACGTCGCCACGTGGTCTTTGATAAAGTGCGCGTTAGATGAATATTGGCCTTGTTTTTCTTGGGGGCACAACGAAGCCGTCAATCTCTCCGGCGAGTCCGCGACGGTGAACAAGTTTTGCAACAACAAAGCGTGCAACTTGAACCCAGGCTTGTGGAACCCATCCGTCAACACTGCAAAAATTTCAGACAACAACGTGAGATAGAAGGATTGGTAAAAGGCGTTGCAAAACTCGGACATCTGGAAGTACTTCATCATTTCGAGAAGTAAGTGTAATCCTTCGTCCGCAACGTTTCTTTCCGTGTGTCTGAACGCCCAAACGATAGAGTCAATCACCAACTTCAAGTGCTCTGGAGATAACGTCGCGATGGCGCGGAAGCAATGGTTCGTCACTTCACGAAGTAACGAGAAAAACTTCAAACGGTGGTCCGGATAATCCTCAAAGTTCACCGTAATCATCCCTAGCGTGCATTCAAAAACCGCGTCAAATATTTTCGGGATTTCGTCAATCATCGCGCCCTTCACTTTCTTCACGATGGCAGCGAATAACGACAAGACTTCAGCGTCACGCGCATCCGGTACGTTTCTCGCGTAATCGCCCAAGATTGGATCGTACATTAACGGGACCAGCTGTTGTGCCACCAAGTGCGGGTCTTCGCACCCTTCCACGAAGGTTTCAATCAATCGCAAACACTCTCTTTTCACCGAGCGAGTGAGTTTCACGAACGAGGATTTTGACGCGTACGGTCCGCCTTCCGCGATGGCGGCTGAAATCAACTCCGAGTAAAGTTTGTACACATTCAACAAATCGCCGTATATTAAACTCATTTGGTTTTGGAATGGTTGTCCAAGCGAAATGCAGCAGTGCGTATTTGTTTTCAAAATGTTTAAGATGTTCTTGATGACCTCTTGCGACTTCAAACTCTCGCTTGATTGCCTTGCTTGGGTCATGATGAGGTTCCAAGTTTCGTTTGGCGGAGTCATCAATCGCTGCACGTACTCCTCTTTCTTCGCCAAGTTCAGTTCCGAGGAAACCATGTGTCCGACGGCTTCGTAAAAGATGTGGACTTGATGCGGCTCCAAATCGCGAATGGTGTTCGTTAAACCTCTCAACAACTCTTCCACGAACGGTTCGTGTTCGCCAACTTGCGTGATGACGAATTTGCGCTTGCACTTGATGGTGATTTTCAAGAACGTATCGCACGCCATGTCTTGCACCCCGGGGTGGGTTTCGTGCATAAACTCGAACAGTTTATTCACGACGGTTTTTAGAAACTTCCAGTGTAATCTGAGAAACCTCGGGTATTGGCCGACGACGTACATGATGTTACTTGCGATGACTGCCTTGTGATCTTTCCCGCGCATGATTTCGCACAAGTTCAACAAGTCTCGAATCGCCGTAACCAAAAATCTATTCTCTTGGTCTTCTTGCATGGAACCGGAAATACTTCCAATTGCCCAGCACAACGTGTTCAGCGTATTCCACGTGTATTCCCGACCGTTTAATTGATTGCTCAATTTCTCCAACATTTGTTGTTCGGTATCTTTGTGGTCCAAGTGCGCCAAGTAAATCAACGTTTCGCGCATTATTTTGTATTGAACCAAAACGTCGTTGTCTTTCAACGTTTCGCGAACGATGTTTCCGTTTTCATCTTCCACGATCAACACTTCTTCGGGTTTCGCCATTCTCGAAATCATCAACATTCTCAGCTTGCTCATCGGCGCGGAATATAACGCGCGTCTTTGCGATCCAGAGGAAGAGCCGTTTTGTTGCGCGGGCGCGCCGAACGTGAAATCAGCCGCACTCGGGAAACCATCTTGACCACCAGAACCAGCCCCGGAATCGCTCGCTTGGAACAAGTCGCACACCAACGCGTGCCAATAATCCAAACACACTTTAAAGACTTCCGGTTCGTCCACGTACGAAATGTTCAACAAATACTCCAAACCGTTCAACAAGCTGCTTTGCAACTCCGGAGTGGTTTCCAGCAGCTTCACGTGCGCCTTAAAAAACTGCGTGAAGAAAATGGCCAAGTTTTGGACGAACGCTTGCTCGTTGTCTGATCCGTTCGCGTAAGCATCCGGGATGTTTGTGTTCCTCGGCAACGCCGTCGCCAAATGGTTCATGAGCTCGGTATACATCGCGACAAACTTCCCGTTGTATTGCGCGTCGACGAGCAAACTCCCAATCTCCGCCAAACATTGCAAAACCACGTTCCTATACGTCGGGTTGGGAAACAATCTCAACAACGTTTCCAACAAAGGACTCTCAAAGATGTACCCGAGTGGAATCCACGTCAAAAACGCATGCAACGTCACCAACGTTTGCGAAATCAACTCGGGCTTCTGCGAGTTCGTCAACACAAACTCGCACAACTCGTGAATCATCGCGAACTCCGCGTTTAAGCTCGTCTTCAAACTCTTAATCTTATCCTGCGTCATCTCTCCTCTCGAGAAATCAAAAACTTCCTCCGATAAGAGCTTCAAAATGTTCAAACAATTCTCGCACAGCGATTCGCTCATTTTCGCCGCGCCGACTAAATCCGGAATGAAACTCGGCCATCTGTGCGGCCAATCGTGCTTGACGATTTGCACCAACACGTTATTAATCTTTGTCACGTACGCTCTTTCCTTTCGAAACAACTGTTCGTCCCCGGACAAACTGATCACCAAGTTCGATATAAAATTCTTGATCCCTTCTCTCTGTTCCAACGGCAACGATCCCCAACGAAACTTTATCACGGAGTCTAAGATTTGCAACGCGAAAAACTTCGTGTTCGAGCTCTTCGAGTGCTCTAATATCCCATCCACTCTCGTCCACGCGTGTTCGTGCTCTTGCATCTGCTTCATGATCTGCTCTGCTTCGGCTCTCAGTTGCGGATTACCCCCTGGGGAGTAAAAAGCGTTGACGACGGCATCCAAGACGGTCACGTCGAACGGTTTCGAGAAGTCGAGCAAGGCTTCCGAGCCCGGGAACGCGGACGACATGCCGGAAAGAGAAAACGAGCTCTTCTGCTACTTCTCCTCCTCCCTCTGCTCCTTCTTGCGGACGAATCCTCTCTTCGAGCCGCCCAAAGTTAAACTTCTTTTCTAAATCTTCTTTTCTGTTTTCCCCAACGGGTTTCTTTTTTTTTTTTATCTCCGCGCGAAGAGAGAAAAAAATTTCAAAGTCAAATAAAACCACTACAACTTAAACCGCGCCTCCTCCTCCTCGCAGAAAGAGCCGCCAGAGAGAGAGAGAGAGAGTAAAGTGTGTATGTGTGTGTGTGTGCGTCAAGTCAGCTAAAAGTTGTTGGCGTCGCGCGTTTACAAAGTTTAAGAGTAATAAACTCGCTTCGTCGTCAAAGAGTCCCAATGGGGGAGTCGTCGTGTAAAAAAAATTGTGGGAAAAAGTTTTGTCGGAAAAACAAAGAGGGAAAATTTTTTTACGCAAACCCTAAATTGTTCAAAAAGCAAACAGTTACATTCTCTGGACCAGAGAGACTCTTACGCTCTGCGACGCGAGAGAGAGAGAGAGAGAGAGAGAGAGGGCACGTAAAAACGACCGTAAGGAATGGCACCGACCGCGCCTTCTTTCCTCCCTGCGGCGGATATCGTGGCGGCTGCGGAAGCGGCTGGCGTGTACGACGAGGAAAAGAAGAAGAAGAGTGGAAATGGGAAGAAGGAAAACGGGGAAGAAGACGAAGAAGAAGCATCATCATCATCGTCAGACGAGGAAGACGGGTACGAGTTTGGCGAAGAGGAGACGGAAATGGCGAGGAAATTGTTGGCGCGCGACGAGCTGAGACGGAACGGAGACGGCGGGGATTCGTCGTCGTCGTCGTGGTCGAGTTCAGAAGACGACGACGAGGATGAAGAAATTTTAGACGCCGCAGAGCTTCCAAATTGGCTGAAAGATATTAAAGAAACTGGACGAGAGAGAGAAAAAGCGGAGGAGGAAGACGTAGACGCGACGAATGTTTCGCCTCCGAGGACGAAGAATGAAATAGTAGACCACGTTCCGGAGATGCCAGACGTGCCTGAGATTGGTGCTGAAGAAGAGATTGAATTCGTTGGGCAGATAGTTTCCGTCGTCGGCGACGTGTGCGTCGTCGCGAGCGAAAAGGAAAACCAGGCGCCGTTGGACGAAACCACGCCGTTGTGTTCGGAAGAGAGAGTTGGGTTAGGTTTTGTTGAGGAGGTGTTTGGACCAATCACAAAGCCGATGTATACCATGCGGTACGATAAGAAGAAGTGCAAGCTCGAAAACGCGCCGGAGGAGATGACGGTAGGCGTGAAGATATTTTGCGTGCGGTCGATGAAGAAGACACTGGTGCCAGAAAAATTGTATACGAAAGGGTACGACAACAGCGGGGCGAACGACGAGGAGGTTGACGATGACGGCGAGTTTAGCGACGACGAGGCTGAAGCAGAAGCCAAGAGGAAGAAGAATCCAAAACAGAGGAAAAGAAAGGAGAAAGAAGGTGGAGGGGTTTCGGCGTCGAAACTTTGGGAGGGGTTTGTGCCAAAACATCAACTCCCCGGACAACAACAGCAGCCGATGCAACCTCCGATTGGGCAGATGGCTTATATGGGCGGGATGAACGCGGCACCCACTGTTAACCCACCGGGAATGATGATGATGATGCAACAACCGCAAATGCCGCCGCAAATGGTGGTTTCACAGCAATCCGGTGTCTTGCGAGTTCCCGTGCCTGGCGTTGATTTCATTCCTCCGCCTGGTGATTCCGTGAACGCACCTCCGCCGCCGCCACCACCGAAATAGTCAAAGCATATGATATATTAGAGTTTAAAGCGTATGTGAAGTACAAGTACTAGTGCATCTACCACCAAAAAAATTAATAGGTGTGTTGAAGTTACTCCCCTCTTCACACTAACCTATATTTTACATAAACATCGAAGACATAAATTTCGCGCCTTCTTTCGTCTTCCACCACGTCTTCGTCGCCCTAAAGTTGTTTGCATTCCCACTCGCACTTATACCAATGCATTTAAACGACTCTGCTACTACTTTCTCTAATCTATTCGCAGTCTCACCGCTCTCTATCTCCATCTCGCTCCCGCCGACTCTCGGCACGGCGAAACCGGGCACTATTAACCCGGAAACATTTTCACTACCAAACGCACACCGACAACCAGATATGAGACCTTTCAACAATCCATCGCGAACTATGGTTGACTTTTCATCTAATCGCGTCAATTTCTCGTTCTTAAAAACCTCGTTCCCGAAACAAAACATATCTTTCTCCGGATCGCCTTTAACCACCCCTCGCTCGAGCTTCAACGCCGCGCAAAAGACAATCTTCTCAACGCAACTCTCTAAATGCTCTCTCACAAATCTCACCACCGCGTAACATACGCTCGCTTCGTCTATTTCTGGTACCATCACGTTAATCACCAAGCACGAAAGCACGACCGCGTTATTCGCGTTGGGATCCGTAAACTGCACCAAACTCGCGGTAGGAGCAAAAGAAGAAAAATCACCATCGTCGCTCGTTTTCACGAAAATCGCTCGCTCCAACGCGCTTATGTCGTCTTCGTCTTCCTCGCGCGCCGCGTCCTCTTCCTCCTCGCCATCATCATCGCTGCCTCCATTTTTCCCAATCAAATCACCTCCTTTATCGTTGGTAAACTTCAACTCGAACTGTCTCTTCTCCAAAAGCGCGCTGCTCCTTTTTTCCCCGACGACGAGAGAAGACTCGAGCGCTTGCAACGCGCGAACGCCGGCGCCGGCGATATCGCACAGACCAATCGCGAGAACCCCAACGGGAGAAGACGACGGCGAAGAAGAGGAGGAAGAGGACGCGGTCAGGATCGCGTCCTCTTTGCGCGCGAACGAGAGCTTCATCGTCAGGCTTTTTTTGGGGGAAAAGTGGGATTCCAATTTTTTTTGGTTCCTTTTTGCTGTTTGGGAAAAGAGAAAAAAAACGCCTAAACGCGACTCTCTCTCTCTGTGCAACGCATTGCGTTTTGCATGTCCTGAGAGAAAAAAAAGATCACGCGCTCTTTTCCATCTCTCTCTCTCTCTTTTGGCGCCGCGAAACCGGAAATATACCGATAATGTACGCGTGGCAGAGACGATCGAAGAAACCGCTGCTACCGCCGAGACCGACCGATTTCGACGACGTGTTGAAATCGAGCGAAAGCGCGAAGAGACTCGTTTTGGAAGAAGAAGAAGAAGAGATGGAGAAAAATGCGTTACCGAGATTGGAAAACGCTCGCGCTTCTTCTCCTTCGCTTACCGTTGGCGACGGCGAGGAGGGTGAAAGATGCGAGGAAGGGGGCGAGAGCGACGACGATAACAACGACGACGACGACGATTGGTTGACGATGAAAACGAAGGCAACGGAGGCGTTCGTAAAGCTCGATTTCAAACGCGCTTCGAGATGGTTCGGGAAAGCGTTGGAGAAGTTGCAGATCAGCGGAAGCGAAGAAGGAAGGAACGAAGAAGGTAAAAGAAGAGATCGAGCTTCTTTGATGGCGAATCGATCGTTGGCGCTGTTGAGAGCGAACGAGAAAAAAGGGGCGCTCGAAGTTGCTGCTCTGTGCGAAGAAGAAGACGCGTTTTGGCACAAGGGCAGTTACCGGAAAGCGGAAGCTTTGTACGCTTTGGGGGAGTTTAAGGAAGCCGCGGAGTCGTACGAAACCGCAAAGGTAAAGATTTTAGAGTATAAAACCGAAGAGAACGACGTCGATGCAGCTGTGAACGAACTCGACGGTAAAATTCGCGCCTCAAAAGAGAAAATGGAAGAGATGGAAGAGTTGGCGTCGATCGATGAGGAGGCGAACGAGTGGAAGAAAAGAGCGCGAGGCGACGAGAACAAAACCGAGGAGGAGAAAAATAAAGCCGTCGATCAGGCGCAGTTGGACGCGGAAGCGAGAGACAGAGATCCGAAAGTGAAAGAATTAGTCGATCGAGCGATGGAACTCATGAATCCGAAAGAATCTGGGGATGGCAGCGCGAGAGGAGATTTAAACATTACGAAGGAGATGTACGATGAATATTTCGATTTGTGCAACAAAGCGCTCGCGATGGAACCAGAGTATTATCAGTTACACTTCCAAGTCGCCATCGTGTATTTGCGTCTGGGGAAAGTGGCGAGATCAATTGAAACGATACAAAACGCTTTGAAGTATGGACAAAATTTCCTCATCGCGCACTCGCTTCGAGGCAGCTGCTTCGAGTCGCTCGGGGTGCCAAACATCGCAGAGCTTTCGTACGCAACCGGGATTAATGTCTCGTTCGATAATTGCGAAAGTTGGATCGCACTGGCATCGTTGCTGGGCACCTCTCGCGGTGAAGTGACGAACGCGGTACAAATGATTCGTGCGGCATATACTGGCGGCCCAGAAGGCAAATTCAAAGAACCGCAAAGACATCCCATTTTGGCGTTACTTTTGGGCTATTATTTGGACGCGCTCGGGCACGACGCCGAGCCAGCCGCGTTGTTTGATTTCTCACTTCGAAACGGCGGTGGCGTGACACCGATATTCTTCAAAGCAGCAGTTGGTGTGACGAGTGGTGATATCGACGCAGATTCCTTCAAAATGTTACGAAGCGCGTTCGAAATGTTTCGATCTGAAGCTCGAAAATCCATGCGAGAGACGGAGAGTAAAGTGGGCTTGGCGCTCGACGTAACCGGGTATTACAAAAGCATCGAACTCGCGATGCACAAGCTTATTCCGACGCAGTGGAAGAAATTAGAAGAAGTCATGTATGTGTACGAGAATATTATGAACCCTTTGAAAGTTCTCACACCGAAAACGCTGTATTTAACCCGAGAGAATATCGCGTGGCTCTCAGTAGAAGCAGCCGAAGAAGAAGAACGACGAGAAAACGCTCCCGGTATCGTGTTGAAAGGCGGATGCCGCTCCTATGCGGGTGTTCCAGAGAAGCGAGTGTGCGTGGCTACTTCAAAAGAACATCTTCATTCTGCTATCGATGCATGGGACGATGTAAAACAAAGCATGGCTAAAGATATTCCAAAGCAGTTAGAATTTCAGTTCCCAGATCTGGTCGCGCAAGAAATCGTGAGAGCAAAACGTGCGTCTAAGAACGATAAGAAGTTTTCGCTTTCAACCGTCGTCGCTGTCGTACCAAACGTTCGCAATGCGGATTCTCAGAGTCACGTGATTATGCGTTCCAATGGATTCATCGTTTCGTTCGCTTCAAAAGAAGGTGAATGTTTGTTCGATGAAGACGTAGATTCCGACGAGCAAAATGCTCGATTTTTTACCAATCGAGGCGATGGAGGCGACTTGGGCAACAGAAACGCTTTGGAGGTTCCGTTCGATCGAATCGACGCGTGGGCGAACGAATTCGCAAGCGATTTTAGAAACTGGGAAAATGCGAGGGATAGTTTATTCAACGCCACGAATGCCGTCGCAAAAGCGGTTCTTTCTCACGTGAGTGATGCATCGAACGTAATAGGTGATTGGACGTTCGCAAAACACGCTCGGGTGCGCTCGCCGTTATTTTTGGAGTTGACATTTGTCATCGACGAAGCGAGCGAAATGCCGAAACTCGTGACCGTCGATCCAGCACCAAGTTTTTCTGGTCATAAGAAATACGGCGTCGCTACATCCAGCGTAACAGAGGGTGCAGAAGAAAGTAAAGAAAAAGTAAACGAGTACGCCTACCCGATAGCGTCCGGCGTATGCGATGCGGCTTGGATGTTCGCCTTTGATGCGCTCGAAGACGACTTACTCGAGCACGAGAGAAGCGACGATGCGATGATGAACTTTGCAGACGGTGCCGTTTCTTTTGTTTTAACTACGTGATAGTTTATTATAATTGTACACATATAAATATGACATTATTACAAAGCTCTGGGCGCCGGAAAACGTTTCATTTGTCGCGGAGCGGGTATGCTCGTGAGACCCGACGGTTGCTGACGCTCTTGCTGCTGCTGCACTTGTTGTTGCGCGTTTCTCTTCGATGGTGGCACGTACACGTTCGCGGTATTAGTTTTCTCGTTCAACGCCGCTCTAGATGATGATTCGTTCGAATGCTCCTGCGTTTCCGTCGCTTCCATCCTCGGATACGTCAAAACCATGCTCGGACTGCGAATCCCAACCATGGCGGCGTGTCTATCGTACGCTTTCTTCGCGCTCTGCTGAAGCATCGCTTCTGACGATGTGGCTAAGTTATTATAAGTATTATGACCGCTAAATCGAGTCTGCTGTCCGTTCACCGGCGTCTTCCGACTTCGTTTCGCCGACGAGTTCAACAGCCCGTTCTCCTCCCCTTCTCCTCCTCCTAATAGGGAACTTTCGTTTTCAAAAATCATCTGCGAAGACGCCTGTCGCTTATTCGGTCGAACCACTTTATCCGGCGAGACAAAAAACAAGGAAGATTGGTTTCCCATCGGCTCGCATTGCAATCCCTTTTTGGAAGTGCGAGTATCATTCGGCCCGGAAACGAGAAGAAAAGCTTCGTCATTAGGAGAGAAAGAAGAAAGAGAGAGGAAAAAAGTGGATTTCCGAGAGGAGTGTGGGGAAAAATGCGAAAGCGAGAAAAGAGGGTAAAATCGCGCATTACCGTGTAAAATGGTTTGTGCAAAGCGTTCGGAATCATGATGCCGCTCTCTTTTCTTTCTCTCTCTCTATATATATATGTATAACTATGAATATCTCTGTGTGCTCTCGCACAGAACGCGCGCGCGTCTGTCTCCTTCTGAGGAACGAAATCTTTTCAAAAAAAGTTGTGTTTTTACCCCTTACAAAAAAAAGGGATTCGCAGTCAAACCCTAAACCCTAATCGCAGTTGAAAAAATCCCCTACACACCGTCATCGTCAACAACGAAACGCGCGCGCGTGAAAGAGAGAGAGAGGAAGAGATTGAAAACAACACACACACACAAAGAGAGAGAGAGAAATGGTGCGTCTTTATGCCGTGCGATTGTTATATTTTCTACTACCCGTGCGATATACACAATGTATACATCTTTGGTTTCTCTCTTCTCCTCTTTTGGTTTGACTGTCGCACCGCGCGCTCACATCTTCTTCTTCTTCTTCTTCTTCTTCTTCTTCTTCGCGACAACCACGACAGGACGAGCAACAGCTCAGGGCGCAAGCCGCCGCCGCAGCAGCAAACGCAGACTTAACGAACGCCCCAACCTCTCGCCAGGAGCAAGCCGAGAGGCAAAAGTTGGAAGAGCAAAGAGAGGAAGAACGACAGGCGTTTTTAGCGGCGATTTTAGACCCGTCCGCGAGAGAACGACTCGCTCGCGTAAAACTGGTAAAACCGGAGAAGGCGAGAGGCGTGGAACAGACCATCATAAACGCCGCGAGGCAAGGTAAACTGGGGAAAGTCTCCGAAAAGATGCTGATAGATATGCTGAGCACCGTTTCGGAGAGCGGGATTGGAGAGACGAAGGTTGGGAGCATTACGTTTGAGAGGAAGAAGAGCGCGTTCGACGACGATTCGGACTCGGACGACGACGCGTGGTAGTAGCGAGGAAGACTCGCGCGACGCATAACGCGTTAAACGCGTATTAGTAAAAAGTCATCAAAATAGCATCGTTCATAGCATATTTATAGTAAAGATAACGGTATTTATTTTCGCGAGTGTAGTGCTCGCGCGTAGTGCTCTTGGAGATATTCAAACAAAACGTGCGTATTCGCTTTTAAACTTCGTTCTTCTTTTCGTGAAAACGCTTGCATTTGAAGAAGAGAATTCCTCACAAGAGAGACATCACGCACCATGAGCGGCGCGGATAATTCGAACATCGATTCGCACATCGCCACGCTCGAGGAGGCGCTCGACGCGCTCAAGCGCCAGCGATATTCTCGCGATTTTTCCTCCGTCACTAATACCAACAGCCACGAAGAAACGAGGCAAAGAGACGAGGACAAGGAAACCGCGCTGGCGAGTGAAAACGAACTCTTGCTTCGCGTATTGCGGAAAGTGATGTTAGAGAAGGAGTTTCATCTGCCGTCGCTTTTAACGACGACGACGACGACATCGACGAGCGGCGCGAGAGAGTGTGAGCAGCAACGACGACGAGAGGAAGATTTTGAAGAGGAGGACGCTTTATTCGGCGGCCAATCGTTCAGTCCGTCCAAGTTTCTGTTGCAAAATCAAGACGGCGCGATTCACTCGATGAGAAAGAACTTTTCGGACGAATTCGCGACGGCGAGGACAAAGTCGCAAAAGTTGATTTTGACGAATAACAGAGAGAGAGGAGGAGATGAGAACGATACGAATGGTGGGAATGGTAGAAACAGCAACGGCGAGGAGACGTTATCGAGAAAAGACATGGAGGTTTTAGAGCGCTTACTGGCAAAGAAGATTAGAATGGAAGAGGAAGAAGAGGACACGGAGGAAGCGAGAGAGAGACGAAGGGCGTCGGCGGCTCCTGAATCGTCCCTATCTGCGGCGGCAGCGAGGAGAGGGGGAGGAGGACAGTCGACGGGTTCCTTGAGCGATGTAGCGATGCATATGAACGATGGGAAGAAGAAGGTCCCGTTTGAGCTTTTGATGTGTAACGACGACGGGTGCGAGTTAATCGCGCCAAAAGATAGAACCATTCGAGTGAGGCAGCACGGTACGCCGCACTCTAAATTTACGTGGAAAGAAAAGCCAAAGAACGCGCTGATTGTGAAGAAACCTACGGATTATAAGACGGACGAGATGTTGCCGTTCGTGGTAAAGACGTTGCGAGGTTTAGATGTGAACGTGTGGATGGAACCAGAGGAGTTGGAGAGGCAGAAAAACAACGTGGCGTTGGAGTTTAGGGAAGAATTAAAGACGTGGAAGAAAGCAGAACCATCGACATCGACGGAGGTCGCGGAGAAGAATAAGAAGATGAACAGTGGTGCTGGTAGTTTTAGTTACAATTACAACAGCGCCGCGGAGTATAGCTCAATCATAGACTTTGTGGTCGTTCTCGGCGGCGACGGGACGTTTTTGTGGGTGTCCAATCTGTTCCCGAAATCGTGTCCCCCAGTGGTTGCTTTCGCGCTCGGCTCTCTTGGTTTCCTCACCGTGTTTAAAGAATCAAAGATTCGTGAGACGTTGAAAGACGTCGTGGCGGGTGATTTTTGCGTCTCTTTACGCACGCGTTTGATCGCTCAGATACTCGATAAAGACGGCGAGGAGAAGAGTAAACAGTCCGTGTTGAACGAAGTCGTCGTCGACAGAGGTCCTTCGGCGATTTTAGTCGAGTTAGACGTCGCCGTGGACGGTTCGCCTTTGACGAAAGTTTTCGCGGATGGCATCATCGTGTCCACGCCGACGGGATCTACGGCGTATGGTCTCGCCGCGGGTGGATCTATGGTTCATCCCGGCGTCTCTGCCATGTGTTTTACGCCCGTGTGTCCGCACAGTCTTTCATTTCGTCCGCTCGTTTTGCCGGATTCTGTGGTACTGACGGTGCGAGTGCCAGAAGATGCGCGAGCAGCGCCGTGGGCTGCGTTTGACGGGAAGAATCACGCGGAGTTGAAAAGAGGAGAGACGTTAGTTATTAGGTGCGCGCAGTATCCAATCGCGAGCGTGTGTAGGACGAGTGAGAATATGGATTGGTTTCGGGCGATGAAAGACGCGCTCTTGTGGAACGTTCGGGGGCATCAACGTTCGTCTTTGCTTTCGCCTTAAAAAAATACCGGTGTATTCATGCGTGTCACGCAATACGAGTAAAAGAAGAAGCGCGTAAAAAATGCCTACTGTAATAAAGATTCGGATATATTAGCTGACGTAGTCGCCCGCGTTCAAATTAAAGAACATATTGCCAACACATCCTAGATAATCGCTTCGCATACTTGAGCAGCCAAGTAGGCGTTCTCAAGAAGCTCGAATGAACGAATATCTACCTATGAGCGAAAAAACTCCGCTCGCACGGGAGAGAAGCAGAGCAGTGTCGGTGCATTCTCTCCGCGCAAACATGAAAACTCGCTCGAGGATTTGTCAGTCGCACTTTTTCTAAACCGAGGAGACCCTTTCCAAAAAAAGAGGAAAGCTTTCCATCGAGAATAGATGCGGAGAAGGCGACAACTTCCGAGCTCGCGCAAAAAGGAGCGGCCCAACAGCAGCTATGCACCAATAAGTGCATAACTTTTGCCGTTGTTTATGATAGCTCTCGCAAACCTTCTCACGACTTTTAAAACACCGTGTGCACCCGGAATGAACGCTAACAAAATAACAGAAAACGTTCCGAATTCCCTTCGATTCAAAGGATTTTTCATTCTTTATCCTAGTCCCCTACTGTGATTCCCAGCCAGGGGTGTGATACTTAGGACTGCTCTGGGCATGGCTTTGAGCCAGTTGGCGGCAGAGAATTGACTTCCACTCTACATACCGACCCGCGAAGTCTTGAGCGTGCCGGCTTCCTTTTGATTATTGCGAACATCGCTCACAAAAGAAAGATGTACGAATGCGCATACATATATATATACATATACCGGTATACCATATATGTATCGCACCTCGTCCCTCTCACGAAAGCGCGCGCGCCTGCGTTTTCTAGCGCGCGCGTTTATATTTTTCGTGGCAAAATCTTTCGAAACTACCCTTCCCTTCTCTACCACGTGCGTCCTTATGTACAGCCGCAAAAACCAAAGATCAAACTCGGCCTCGCGCGTCGTAGCGGTACGCACGCGTCCGAAGGGAGAGAAGAGGAGGTAATTTCAGTGCGCGGGTGTTCCCCCCAGCGCACACGCGTTTATGTTTTCCGAGTTTATTTTTTAATCGAGCCTTTTTGTTTCACCTTTCTCTCTTTTTCTCTCTCTTTCGCTCTCGCGAACTCTCCCTCTGATAAACCTCTGAGAAGAAGACGAGACGGAAGCGAAAAAATATTCAGCAGAGAGAAAGGGACTTCGATCCGCCAACCGGTAGGCTTTCTTCCCACGAGAGTCTCCTCGCGTTTTAAATCGTAAGACTCTCCTTGTTGTCGCTCGTTTTGCGTCGTGTGGGTTGTCGTGTTGGCGTCCAATCGAAGTGAGGGGCAGAGGAGCTACGTAGGGGAAAATTGGACACAAAAGGAGTGAAACCCTAAACAATAGACTAATAAAAAGTTAATGGATAATCCATCCGCACAACGCCATATAACACTTTTTATTATTACTCGCGCGCGTCCGCAACCCCCCTCCTCCTCCCCAGGCTTTTTGCGCTCTCTGAACGGACGAACGTAAAGAGAGAGAGAGAGAGAGAGGAAGAGAGAGAGAGTTTCTCAGAAAGGCACACACATATTTAAGTCACGCAAAAAGCACGAAAAACAAAAAACAAAATGGGTGGAGGAAAAGAGCCGACGAGGACGACGACGCCTCTTCCACCTGCGGCGTGGAAAGGATTCGCGAGCGGGTCGCTCGGGGCGATGGCCTCGGGCGCGGTGACGCACCCGATCGATTTAGTCAAAGTTCGGATGCAATTGTACGGGGAGTGCGCGTCCACGTCGTCGTCGTCGTCTGCCGTAGTTGGTGGTGGTGGTGCGAATATGAAGAAGCCGCCGGGAATGTTTCGCACGGGGGCGATGGTGTTGAGCAAAGAGGGCGCTTTTGGCTTGTATAAAGGTTTATCGGCGTCGTTGCTGCGCCAGGCGACGTTTATAGGGACCAAGTTTGGGTCGTACGACGTTTTGAAAGGAGCGATGAGGAAATATAACGGGGATAGTTTAAGTGCGGACGAGAGTTTACCGTTTTATCAGTTCGTGGCGTGCGGGATAGGTGCCGGCGCGATGGGCGCGGTCGTCGGGAACCCGGCGGATTTAGCGATGGTGAGGATGCAAGCGGACGGGAGGTTGCCGGAACATTTGCGGAGAAATTACACGAACGGTTTGAACGCGATGTTTAGAGTAGCGAAAGATGAAGGCGTATTCGCGCTTTGGAGAGGCTCTGGACCGACCGTGAACCGAGCGATGATCGTAACCGCTTCGCAGATGGCCGTGTACGACAAGAGTAAAAACACGATTTTAGACGTCGCGCCGAGTATAGGAAACGGATTAATCACGCAAACGATGGCCAGTTTCGCCGCCGGCGTCGTCGCCGCGTTGACCTCGAACCCGATTGATTTAGCCAAATCGAGATTGATGAGCATGAAAGTGGACGAGAAAACGGGGAAAATGCCGTACAGCGGAACGTTTGATTGTTTGATTAAAACCGTTCGGAGCGAAGGCGTCGGCGCGCTCTATAAAGGTTTAGTCCCCACGACGGCGAGACAGGTGCCATTAAACGTCGTCCGGTTTGTCAGCGTGGAATACTTCAAGAAGGTCTTCGAGAAGTTTTGAACGAATGATGCCTCGCCCAATTTTGTTTTTGTATAGTATAGTCGTTAGCTTCGAGAGTCACACGTTGTCATTAGAGTAGTAGCATCAAATCCCATTTTTTCCCTATTTTTACCTGTGCACTCCCCTACTGAGAAATGCGCGAGAAATTCCCCAAACAACAACGAAAGAAAAGTGTGCGTTTAAAAAATGAAGACGAGAAGCAGCGGCGCGTTCGACCGCGCTCGAGAAGAATCTCAGTGCATGTTCGCGCCTTCTTCATCTTTCGAAAACGACGAAGATTTCAAATATAAACACTCCGAAACGACCATCTTGCAAACCGAATTGGAAGAAACCATCCGCGAGATATATTTGAAAAACAAAGAGGACGACGACGACGACGAGAACAAGGGAAATGATCAAGATGCCCCGCGCAAGTCGTCTTCTTCGTCCTCCGCTTTTTTCGCGTTAGAGCGAAGCAAACACGTCGAGTATTGCTTGCGGAACATTCGCGATTTGCATCCCACGTACGTATCTTTGAACAGTTCTCGAACGTGGATTGTGTATTGGCTGGTGCACTCGTTGGGAGTGCTCGGCGAGCTCGATTTGGAGAAAGATTTACAAACAGACGTCGTCAAGTTTTTGAGCTCGTGCCAACACGAATCCGGCGGATTTGGCGGTGGGCCGGGGCAGTTGGCGCATTTAGCGCCGACGTACGCGGCGATGAGCGCGTTGGTGACGATCGGGACGAAAGAGGCGATGGCGGTTGTGGACGTCGGGAAACTGCGAGCGTGGTTGATGCGATTGAAGACGTTGACGACGACGACGCGAAGAGACGGTGGTGAAGATTTAGTCGTGGGGAGTTTTGCGATGCACATCGATGGGGAGAGCGACTTGAGAGGTTCGTATTGCGCGCTCGCGGTGGCGCATTTGTGTAAGGTGTTGGATGATGAGTTGACGAGAGGGGTGTGGAATTACGTGGCGGAATGTCAGACGCACGAGGGAGGATTTGCCGGTGAGCCTGGAGCAGAAGCGCACGGTGGGTACGCGTACTGTGGTATTGCGACTTTAGCGCTGTGCGATATAGTCGAGAAGAAAAAGAAGGAGAACGCTGAGTATAGATTTGGAATAGATTTCGACGCGTTCGAGGAGTGGTTGGTGCATCGCCAGTGCGGCGTGGAAGGTGGGTTTAACGGGAGGACGAATAAATTATGCGACGGGTGTTATTCATTTTGGATAGGCGCGAGTTTCCCTCTTTTAGAGATGGTTCGAGGTGGAGATGTTTTGAAGCCGTTGATGTTCGAAGAGCGAACGATGGAAGATTTGACGGGCGTTGCACCCATTTCTGGGGAAGGAGGCGAAGACGATATGGACGCTGACGATGGTGCGATTGGTACTTCCACGGGTAACGATGATAATGATCGCGATGAAAGTCTATTTCTCGGAGCTTTACGCGATACTGCGGCGGAGATGTTCAACTTGAAAGAAAAAAACAAATTGCCGAACGAAATGAACAACGACGACGTCGACGATGCAAAGAAGCCACTCTGTCGCACGCGTTTATCGTTCAACGCCAGAGCGTTACAGGGTTGGATTTTAGGATGTTGTCAGAGCGAAAAAGGTGGATTAAGAGATAAACCTGGTAAATCAGCTGATTTTTATCACACGTGTTACTGTTTATCAGGTCTTTCCGTCGCGCAATGGTACGGTGAGTTACCCGTATTGGCCGGCGGTAACGATACCGCCGACGAGCGCAAAGCGAACGTGGTAGAGAAGACCAATGTGCTCGTGAACGTCGTCGAGTCCAAGTATGTGAACTGGATGAATAACTTTGACACGTGCGATGGAAATGTCGATATGGAATGATTTCTACGTCTCGATAGATAGTTCTTAGCCTAGAATTAGTGGTATAGGATAGGAATCCGGTCCGCTTGCTTACGACGCGCAAAAATTATTTTGCGAATCGCGGATGATAAAAATAGAACATGCTGCAAAAGTACAATACTACGTTACAATAATCTCCGCGTGCTCTGCGCTAAATTGCTAAATCGCGCGCCGAAAATATTCGTCGTAATACCTTCTTTTTCGGTGCGATCGGGAACGATTCTAAACTCTCCAAGAGTTTCAATTCACTACCACTCTTACTCGTTCTCTTCTTTTTCTCCTCCACCGTTTCCTCCGATACCGACTCTTCCAACGCCGAGTCTTCCTCGAACCACTGACTGCTATAAAACTTCCTCCTCCACGTTTCGTTCTTTCCGCCGCTACTCTTCTCCTTTCTATTTTTCCCTCTCTTTGCTTTGCTCTTCTCTAACATCCGTCGCACGAACGCGTCTCGTTCTTCCACTTTTTCTCTCGACGTGTTCAATATCCACTCTTCCATCTTCCTCCCTATCAGCGGCGCTCTCACTTCCACGAACACTTCCGAGCGAACTAAACATTTCGGATTCTGCGAGGTCGATTCCTCGTGCTCCGTGTAGTATTCCGTAAACGTCATGGTCATTCTGTTCGCCCCGACGTGCGGCACGACGACGCATTTGCGCTTGCTCGCCGTCGTCGCTCGACCCCCGCGTCGACTAACGCCACCAACCATATCTTCTCCTCCTTCCTTCTCGTCGTCCTCACCAGAAGAAGAAGAAGAAGAAGAACAGTAACGAGGGGGATAAAAATCGGAATACTCGTTGTAACTCTGCGCTTTTTGCACCCACTTCTTCAAAAACTTTGGAATCTTCAGGTCTGGTTCGCTGAACACCACTCGGGAGACGCCGTTCGGGACGCCGAGTAAAGGCCCATCCGACGCTCTCCACACGCTCATTCGTAATCCATCTTTCGCGGTGTGTATTTCTTCTTGCACGGACGCATCGAGCATTAAATCGAAATACTCCACCGCGGAGATGTCGAAGGTGGTGAGATAGGTTTCGGATTTACCCATTATAATTCGTGAATTGTATGAGTGTGTGTGTGGTGTGTGTGTTACTACGACGTCACCGTCGTTTTCTGGGGAAAAGAGTGCAACTTCGAAGCGTTTTTTTTCCATTTGTGTGCTCATTCTCTAAATACACGACGACGACGTGTTAAAATAATTTACGCCTTTTGGGCGGCTAACTTGGCCAACGGAACGTCGTCGTCGGAACTTTCCTCGTCTCGCTCCGCTTTAGCTCTCTTCATCGCCGATGACTCCATTTTTTTTTCCTCTTCTTCTCTCTCTCGCTTGACCGCGGACGCGGGCTTGTTCGTCGGTTCCGTTTTTACGCTCGTAGCCTTCGCCGCCGCCGGCGACGAAGAGGTCTCTTTTTTAACAGCAGTAGTAGTGGCGGCGTTGTTTTTAATCTCGTCCAAATATCGTCTCGGTTGCACGGTCCCCGCGATCGAACTCTTCGTGTTCGGAGCCGTTTTCCGTTTCATAAACGCCTTGTGCGCCTTCTCTTGCGCCTTGGCGTCTTCTAACAAACCGTGTTCCATCAACCACACCTCCGCCATGATCGAATCCGGCCGTTGGACGCGTAACGAGACGTAAAACTTCCTCAGAGAATCCTCCTCGTCCGGTGGGTCTCTCTTCTGCCCAACCAGGTCGTATTTCTTCTTCGTCGCCGCGTCCGATGCGGATGTTGGTTTCTTCTTCTTCTTCGCCGGTTTCTTCTTCGCCGGTTTCTTCTTCGCCGGTGCTTTCTTCTTTGCCGGTGCTGTCGCTTTCTTCTTTGCTGGTGTCGTTGTTTTTGTCGCTGGTTTCTTCTTCGCCGGCGTTGCCTTCTTAGCTGCCGCTGGTTTCTTCTTCCCTTTCAGCGCGGCCAGAGGAACGTCGTCTTCCGAGTCGCTCTCGTCGTACTCGTCGTCGTCGGAGGAGTCTTCCTTGTAATTCACCTTCTTCTTCTTCGCCGAAGTCGCGACCATTTTTGTTTTGTGTTTTTATGTGCGTTGTGCGTGTGTTTTCTCTCTCGATTGGAATTTTGATTTTATAACTCTCTCTCTCTCTCTCTCTCTCTCTTGTGTTTTGTTGTTAAAGCGAGAGAAAAACGAACGCGCGGCGACAACGTGAGCGCTTTGTGTTTGTGCAAAATGGAATGAACTTTCGCGTCTTCTTCTTCTTCTTCTTCTGCTTTCGCGCGCTCCTTCTTCTTCTCTCTCTCGTTCAAAAATGAGTCATTGCACACCACCTTCAACCGAAAAGGAAGGAGGTTTCAAAACAAAAACGCTAATATTTAGGGTTTGAGACCCTAAATTAAACACAAAGAAAAAACCGGAAGGGGGAAAGAAGGAAAAAAGATTTCTTCTTCAGTTTGAGAAAGTGCGCGCGCTTTCTCTCGTCATACGCACATATATATATATACACGCGAACACAGCGCGCACAGGCGGGTATAAAAGAAGACGGAGAGTAATCATGAAGGAGTTTGAATTACCGACAAACTTTACCTCTTTGTCAGAAGAGGGAGGAGAGGAGGAACCGCACGCGTATCAAATCCAAAACGCAGACGATGGAGAGTTCAACGTGGACGGCGCGAACGAGATGGTCGAACGCGTGTGCTTCGAGCTGACCGAAAACGAACCGAGCAGGTTGCTCGACCAGGAGATATTCGACGACGTGTACCATTTGGTGAAGTATTATCGAAGTTTACCGACGATGCTGCGCGTGAGAGTGTTGGATAGTTTGTGCGCGAATTTGAGCGTTTTGAGCGCTTCGATAACGGCTTTGTGCGTCGGGAACGCGTCGGAAGAAGAGGAGGAAGAGATGGCGCCGTTGCGCTCGGCTCTGAAGGCGTACTCCTTTTTCCTCGCGGAAGTTATGTCTACGTGCGAAGAAGAAGCGAAGGAGGCGCAAGCGATGGGGGTCGTCGAGAAGCAAGTCGGCGCGAAGAAAAAGTCCAACTTGGCGAAGAAAGGGCAGCTGGTCGAGTGGAAGTGGGACGAGCAACGAGAACGCGCGACGCACGTCATGAACGGCGCGTTGGACGTGGACTTATATCGCGTTTTCAGACCGAAACCAGTGGACCAAGCGTTTTGTCGGTTGTTCATTAACGTCGCGACGGCGAGTTTGGAGAATCCGACGTCGTTGAAATCAAAGGTGACGAAACGCGCGACGTATCAAATGGTCGGATCCGTTGCCAGTAAATGGGGTGCGCTAGATGACGTCGTGACTGCATTGCTGCACATTTTGAATAAGCACGACCACTTATCGACTGCGATTGCAGATTTGTGCGGAGACGCGGCGGACCGATACGACGACGCGCGTTTGGCGGCGGCGATTTTGCGAGAAGTCGGAGGCGTCGATCCGAGAGAATACAAGAGAAGGCAGTTGACTGATGCGGCTGGGGTGAGAAACGTCGGGAACTTTTTGGAAGAGATTGCCAATCGCATGCCAAAGACGACGATGCGAAACGTGTCTTTGCTGATCGCGCATTTGGACGGGGACGCGTATTCGTTGAGATCGGCGGTGGTGTCCGTATTGGGAAGGTTGCTAATCGCGCACAAAGACGTCGGCGCGGTGAACGAAGCGACGGTGGTGGACCAATCCGCGCCACTTTTGCGAGCGAAACAAGGCTTTTTGGACGCGTTGGTGGAACGCGTGCACGACGTTTCCGCGTTCACTCGAGCGAGAGTTTTGAACACGTGGGCCCAAATGGCTGAGCAAAAAGCAATTCCGTTATCGCACTGGTTGATCGTATGCGATTTGGCCATCGGGAGATTGAGCGATAAAGGTGGCTTGGTAAGAAAAGCAGCGATGAACTTGATTGGCACGATGCTGGGATTTAACCCGTTCGCGCCAGAGTTACCGACGGCGGCGTTTGCGGAGAGTTTGCGCGAGTACGAAGCCAAATTGAAGGAAATGGAACCAACGCCAGAACCGGAGGAAGAAGAAGAAGAAGGAGAAGAGAAGAAAACTCCGGAACGTTTGGAAGGCATCGACGAAGAAGGAGAAGAGGAGGAAGGAAACGCCGATGATTCCGATAACGTTCATGTGAAAGGTGCGGATGGTGAACAAGAAGTGAAAGAAGAAGCCGAAGAAGACGCCGCGCCGGCGCAAACGCCAGCCGAGAAGGTACCCCCGCAACAACCGCAGGAGGAAGACGAACACCTCGCCGGTGGTATCGAAGCCGTGAGAACTATGGTTGCTGCTTTGAAAACAGCGCTCGGCTTTTCCATGCAACTCGCGCAGTCTGTACCGATTTTTGTCGCGTTATTGTCTTCGACAACGGCGACGGATTGTGTCGAAGCGGCGCGAGTTTTGGTCAAGCTCAAGCAGTTCGGCGTTGACAACTCAACGGCTGCCGCTAGATCCGTTTTGAAGCTTGTGTTTTCTCAAGAACCGCAAGTAAAGCAAGCGGCAATTGATGCGTGCGACGAGCTTTACCTCGCCTCAGACGGGCAAGGCCAAGGACCACGATTTGCCGCGGTGAAGTTGGCGAATTTGGCGGGTACGTCCAATCTCGGCGAGTTGGCCTCGCTCGAAGTTTGCCTTCGCGAGTTGGCCAGAGATGGAAGATTATCGCCAGACGGAGCCATCGTGCAAGCGTTGTGGGTCGATGCTGCGGATACGGAGAAAAGTTTCACGCGAAGAGCAGCCGCATTAGACGCCCTGCGCATGTGCAAGGACGACGCCAACGAGACGTCGGCGCAGATTCTCGCTAAACGCGCCGACGTCGTCTCTCAGTGCTTATCAGACGCCATGCTTGCCGCCGGTACAGAGAAGATACACAGCGGTCGCGGTGCAGCTATTTTGGCACGCTCGGCGTGTGCTGCGTTGGCGCAATGCCGCCCAGCGGAAGCGGGGCCGTTTTCGTTAGACTCGGACGTGTTCATTGGTCTCGCGAGAGTGTTACATCCGAAATCGCCTTTGAGTGGTAAAGCTTGGTTCCCGTGCGCCGAGCAAGCGTTGTTGGCGGTGTATGCGTTACACCCGGATCCAGAGTCATGGTGTGCAAAATTGATTAAGAGCCACGCCGCAGCGACGTTTGGCGCAAAACCAACGACGACGAACAGCGACAGCAACAAAGAAGCCGCTGAGGAAGGGGCAGAAGAAGAGGAGGAACCCAACGTTAACGATTTCTCGAACGTTTCTGGTACAGCTTTGTCCAGGTTTCTTTGGATGCTCGGCGAATGTGCCGTGCGCCACTTGGTATTTTGCGAACGTCTCGCGCGTACAGTACGCAGATCACGAATCGCGAGAGACCGCGCTGCTCAAGTGTCGGCAGAATCTGCGGCGCAAAAAGATGATAACGCTGGAACTGGGGAGGAAGCGGCGTTAGCAGCGGCGCTTGGCCAAGGTGCAGTGGCTGAAGATGCCGCGTTGGATAACGCGAGAGAAGATGCGGAGAAAGAACTTCTCGGTTTCTCAAAGAAAAACAAGAAAAAATTCGGTGGTATCATTGCTGCGTACGCGCCGATTGTTGTCCAACTTTGCGGGAACGAACAAGTTGTGAAGGGCGCTTCGGTCGTCAGAGGTGCGGCCGTAGCGGCGCTTTCTCGATTGATGGCTTTGGATATGGACTTTTGCGAGACGCACTTGCCGCTGCTCTTCACGCGAGTCAAGGACGAACGCGACGTACACGCTCGAGCTGCAATTACCGTCGCGCTCGGCGATTTAGCGTTCCGATTCCCGAACGCGTTGGAGCCATGGACGGAACATTTGTATGGCACGAAAGAATGGGGGAACGCGCTGCGAGACCCGTCTTCAAAGGTTCGCCAACACTCCGTCACGGTGCTCGCACATCTTGTGTTGAACGACATGATGAAAGTCAAAGGTCACATCTCCGCCATGGCGAGATGTTTGGAAGACGAAGACCCGCGAGTTTCATCAGTCGCGCGTTTGTTCTTCGCAGAACTCGCGAAGAAGCACGGCAACCCAATCTACAACTTGTTGCCGGATTTGCTCTCGAGACTTTCCAGCGACGCGGAGATTTCCGAGGAGGCTTTCGAACGCATCATGCGCAGATTGTGTGGATTCATCGACAAAGAAAAGCAAGCGGATGCGTTGGCGGACAAGTTGGTACAGCGATTCCCGGAAGCCTCGAGAGCGGAGTCAGCGAAACCGGCGCGAGACATTTCGTTTTGCATCTCGCAGCTCAAGACTTCGGAGAAGGCGTTCAAGAAGTTTACGGACTCGTGGAAATTGTACGAGGAGTGCCTGTACGACGCCAAGACGACGCAGAACTTCCAATCGATGTTCGTCAAGATGAAACGATTGGCGAAATCGACCGAGTTCAAACAATTCATCGACGAGTTCGATGCGAAGATGTCCGAAGCGCACGCCGAGAAAGCGGCGGCGTACAACGTCTCCGCCAGAGCCGAAGGCAAGGAAGAGGTGGAGGTCATACGGGTAGCGGGCGAAGAGGAAGAAGAAGCCGAAATGCAAGAAGGCGAAGAGAAAAAGCCCGTCGTTGAGGAAGAAGGTCTAGAAACAAGCGAAGATGTGGCATCGGATGCTCCAGTCGAAGACGAAATGGAACAGCCGGTTAAGAAAGAAACAGAAGTCACGGAGAACGAGGAGGAAGAAGAAGAAGAAGAAGAAGACTTTAGCGAAGACGAAGATGAGGACGAAGAAGAGGAAGAGGAGAACGATGAAAACGCCGGTAATGTCAACGTCGTGGAAGACGAAGAAGTAAAACCCGCTACAAAATCGCGCTCCGGACGATCCTCTCGTTCTCGAGCGACGACGAAAGCTTAACTGTAAATATTTTAAGAGTGTGTGATTATTATATTTTTATGAAAATACAAAAGTTATATTACTGGTATGAATGAATGAATGAATGAATGAATATAAAAACGCCGTCTTGTTCAGACGTCCGTTTTGTGTCCTCCTCTTCTTCTACTTCTCTCTTTTTACTTGGAGTGATTGTCGGGATCGGTGTTATCGTCCTCGTTCTTACCCAAAGTTCCTTGACGATACAGCCGCTCTAATCTCTCTCGTGCGTTTTCTAATCTCTCTCTCTTCGCTGCTTCTCTGTATGAAGCCATCATTTCCATGCCTTGAGTCTTCCAATCCAACTCCAAATCATCTTCGGAAATAGTGCACGTCTCGTCTTCGCCTACTACTCTCCACGCGCCCGATCGTAACATGTTTGATCGTTCCCAATCAGTCACGCGTAAGCTTTCCTTGGGCGGGGCCAACTCGTAGCCTTTATTCGAAACGACGCATCGATGTCCGCCGACTCTGCACGTCAACAATAGCTCGCTCTTTGTCACCGACTCTACGATCGGTATCGTGCCTAACGAAGATTTGAGCAACTTCGCGTACCTCTCCGCATCCTCCCTCGTCATGAACGCCAAAATTGTATCGACCGGCAACTCCTCCGGTGTCGCTTTTTCTTGCAAAGAATAAATACCAGCCTGTTCCGGGCTGTCTTGACCGTGGTGAAAGACAAGAACAAACAACGGCAAAAAATCTTCCACGCAGTTCAAGTTCACCAACGCCACGTTACCAATCTTACTTCTCCTCTCCTCGGCCGCTTTTTGTCGTTTCTCTTCTATATATTTCTTATACATCTCCTCGCCCAGTCGTTTCTCGAAAATTTCCTCCACGGATGAAAACAAAGCGTTCTGGTCGCCCAAAACCTTACTCATCTTTTGAATGAACCCTTCCGGTAAAATAGACGACGCGTTCATCTTTTCCTTCAAAATGTCATCCGTCTTCCGTATGCGTTCGTCCAACTCCTCTTTCCTCTTCTTCGCCTCGATCTCTCTCTGTTCTCGACTGCGATCCTCCGTCTCCTTCCTTCCCGTCGGTTTCTCTTCGCGTTTCGGTCGCTTCTCCGCTATACTCTCCCCTTTCTTATCGTATCCGTTCCGCTCGTTCCACTCGATGAAATCTCTCGGCGTTTGCATCATTTTGATCACCATTTTGTTGTACTCGTGCCTCAGTTCTTTCGTTTGGCTTTCGATCGAACGCATCGACTCCGAGAGCAACGCGTATTCCTCCGAGTCCAAAGTGAACAATTTTTCCTCCTTTTCCTCCTCCTCTTTTTCAAAGCAATTTTTTTCGTTTTTATCCTCGTCAGCGCATTCTCCTCCCGAAGAGGAAGACGCCGCTGCTCTGACGACGAAAGACGAACGGGCAGAAGAAGAAGAACGAGCGGCGCGAAAGAACGAAGAAGAAAACGTCTTCCTCTTCGGTAAACTTCTTTTTGTCGTCGTCGCGGAGGAGACGGAGGTGAAGCGCGCCGTCGTCGTCATTTTTTTTTACCGGTTTTGCGGTGGTGGTTTACCCTCGTTTTTCACCAAACTCTCAACGACCTTTTTTTATCTCTCTTCTCTCTCTCTTTCGCGCGGCGGTGTGAGCTACAAATAAAAAGAGAAAGCTCACTTTTCGCGCCGCTCGAGCCGGTACGTTTCCCTCTCTCTGTTCGCGCGCGTCGTCTTTTCGTCGTCGTCGTCGTCGTCGTCGTCGTCGAGTCCCGCGCGCTTTTTTTTTGCAAAAATTCTTTTCCCGGCGTTTGCTTTTTTTTGTTCTTTTTTGATCCGAGAAGTGCATTTATGGCGGCGAGTGGGCGAGACGAACGAGAGATGCGAGAGATTTCGCGAGGTTCGCGGCCCAAAAGAAGATTGAGCGGCGTCTGTGTCTCTTTCGCCGAACGAGAGACAGGGAGATAAAAAAAGAAAAAAAACGAAGAGAGAGGAATGGATAATGAATTTTCTTTCTGTTCTGAAGAGCGCGCGCGAGCGCTTAATAATGATATGATAGCGTTTTAGAAGCTTTAATTTTTAAAAGCGCGCTCGAGCTAAGCGGAGCAGACGTTGATGACTTCAGCCGCGTGTAAGAGTTTGTTCACGTTTTTCTCTCCGCTCCAATCGTGCCAAATGGTGCCGGATCGAGCGCGCGCGGTTCTTCCTCCGTATTGGTCGGGCGCTTTCTCTTTTCCGGGGAAAGACCCGAACCCGTAGACGTTGACGGTGTCGCAGAGTTGCGAGAAGAGGAGGATGGCGTGCGCGCCGGACGTCATTTGGCGCCATTGGGTGAAACCAGTCAATCCTAAGCGGCTGGCATCGGTTCGGAGTTTGTTCATGGCGCCGGCTAAGGATTTGGAGAGTTTCAGAGGGAGCGCGAAGCGCGGGTTGTTCGGGAAGCGCTTTTTGCACGCGGAGAGGATTTCACCCTGCGCGGCTGGAAACCAAATCAACACGCCGGTGTCTTCGTTACCGGCTTTGCCTTCTGGGAAGTTACCGCGGCAACACAGCGCGATGGAGCGGCGGCCGTTTAACACACGTAGCGTCGTTTTCGTGCCGACGTGCTTTTCAAAACCAGTCGTCGGCAAAATATTGAAACGAACGACGACGTCGTGCGCGTCGATATACTTTCCGTACGGTTTTGTCATCAAGTGGCCCGCGTTACCGACGATCGCGCACGTGCCGAATTTCTTTCCTTTACCCAGGAGAGGAGATAAACCAACTTTCGGGAGCTTCTTTAAACCTCTCACGCCGGGGAGTTTCTTGGCCGCCGTCAACGAGTCTTTCTCTCTGCACAACGTTGGGTCACGGGTCAAGCATTCGTTCAACGTTTGCTCTTGACTAAAGACGCGCTTGGAAACGATGTTTCCGGGACCATCGTTCTCGTGGACGACTCTGACATAGAGTTCCTTACCGCATCCGGCTTTACCCATGGTAAAACCGATGCCGCGATGAAGCAAGTTCCTTCTTCTCCTTCTCGTTCCGTTGATATTGTTGTCGTTGTTGTCACTACTACTGCTACTATCGCTACTACCGCTATTCCACAACGACGACGCGTTACTATGGAAGACGTGTTCTTCCGTCGTGATTCTGCTCTTTACAAATTTATCATTATCATCGTCATCATCCGTGCCCAAATCTGCTAAAATCTTCCTCCTCAGCTGTCGCTCTTTCTCAAACGGCAACATCTCTCTCGGCTGACCTCCACACGGCATAGACGCGTCCGCGTTGGGTAAATTATAGTTCACGCTATCATCGTCACTACCACTGCTACTCCGAACCGGTTCCTTCTCGTCGTCTTCGTCTTCGTCGTCCTCTCCGCCTGCGCCGCTCGCTTTCTCCTCTTCTCTTTCACCAAAATCATCCTCATCCATTGGTGCGTGCAAGTTCGACGCGAACGCGTTCGCATCGTTCGGCACGTGCTCACCGAAATTCGCCGACGACAGCGAATATTCGTAGTTGTCCTCGTCGAAGCATCTGTATCGAATCGTGTAGAGCGTGGTGATGATGAAAATGAATCCCAGAACGGTGAATTTCACTTTCAAGTTTTTGTGCTGATTACTACTCCCGTGACGGTGATGCGACGAAGAAGAAGAAGAAGAAGAAGAGGGGGAGGAGGAATGAGGAGCAAACATACTCTCTCGCGGCGATTTTAAAATCTACCTAACGCTCTCTTTCGCTCAGATTCTTGATTCGACGCGCCCGTTGCCTTTTTTTGCGTCTTTTCGAGAAGTGCGCGTGAGAAGAAGCGTTGTTGTTTTTTGTGTGCCGATGTTTTCAAGAAGGAGATGCAAAAGGAAGGAAAATACCGCAAAAGGTTGGACGGAAGAACGCGCTCGCGTGGTGTGATGATATTATGTGGTAGATGATTATTAAAAAACGTACGCAGTTTTTTCGATTTCGAAACGCGTTATAACAGCCTGGAGATATCCCTGCCGAAAATTTTCGTGCGGACGATATCCGCGGCGACTTTAAACACGTTGTTGATGCTGACTTGACTGACGGTTTCGAACGATTTCCACACTAACCCGGCGGCTAAGCCTTTCAAGATGGCGAAACCCGGGATATCGGCGACGGCGGAGTCTTTGCCGATGTATGCGAGCGAACCTTTGTGTTCGTAATTAAACCTCGCTTCTGGGTCTTGAAGAACCTCGAATCCTTTTTCTTTGGCGCTATTGAAAACTTCGGCTAAATAGTTTCCTTGTTGTTTTGCCACCTGCGCCGTGGCAGGGAAGGCGCGCAATTCGTTGTCCAACGCTTCGCACATTTGCATGAATTCAGACATGGTCATCTCGTCTTTACTTTTCGTGTACGACTTAAAGACATCTATGCTTTGAGTGGCAGATTTGGCCATCTCTTTCAAGTGTGGAAAATCTTTACCACCTTCCTCCAAGGCTTTGATGGCGGTCGGCAGGTCGATTTGGAGTTCGCAGTTGCCGTCCTCGTCGCATTTACAGGCTTTGGCGTAAATTTCTTGCGCTTTTGCCATCGATTTCGGGCGTTCCACGGTCACGCAATCACCTAAACCAAAAATGGAACCGTCTGAACCCTTCACGCGCATGGCTTTGTCCGCGGATAAAGATCTAACGTTCGGCTGCGAGCCTTCCGGTAAGCTATTTTGTATCTTTTCGCAAATCGGGTTGAGTTTAATTCCCGAACACCACACGGACATACCGCATGGAATTTCCCTCTCTTCACCGGTATTCTTATCTGCTACGATTAAACTGTTTTTCTTGACTTCTTTCACTTGCGTGTTCAAAATGCAATTAATGTTTGCTCGTTTGAAAAAGTCCGTGGCGTATTCGGCGATTTCTCTGTCGTAGGAAGATAAGATTTTCTCCTGTAAATCGATGATGTTGATCGAAACATCTGCCAACAATCGTCTCGGAAACGTCTTTGCGACGTCTTGATATACCAAATCGTACAATTCTGCGGCTAACTCGACGCCCGTCGGTCCGGCACCAATGACCACAAATCGCAACAAATCCTGAATCTCCTCTTTCGAAATTCCCGGCAGCGTCGCTCGTTCGAACCTTTCGTTCACTTGGCTCCGAAATTTCGCGGCATCCGAAATCTCCTTGAAAAACAAGCAATTCTCTTCCACGCCGGGCACGCCAAAAGTGTTCGTCACTGCCCCGACCGCGGTGATTAAATAATCGTACTTCAACGTGAACTCGTTGTTCGCCTTGCGACACGTGACGATTTTATTCTTTGCGTCGATATCCGTCGCCGCCGCTTCGTAATATTTGAACCCTTTCTCCGCGATTGGACGTCGAATAGACTCGACGATCGACCTCGTTTCAATCGCGCCCGTCGCCACGCCCGGCAACAAAGGCGTGTACAAGAAATAATTCCTCGGCGATACCAAAATCACCTCGAACGGAATGTCCTTCTTCAAGGATTTCACGAAAGAGACGGCGCCCCAGCCGGAACCGAGAATGACGACGGTTCTCTTCGCCGGATCCGTCCCGATTTCATCGTAAGAAACGTTCGGTTTCGGTTCCGCCACCGCTTGGTTTCGTATCGCTCGTTTCGTCTCGTTGTTCCTGTTGTTCTTCTTCGTCATCATCGTCATCTGCGTTTTCCGCCGGTGCGAGGAGATAAAATCCCGAGACGACGCACACGTCGTCGTCGTCGTTAAAGTCGTCGTCATCGTATCCGCGCGTGTTTCGTGCTTCCCTCCTCCCGCGAACAAAAAAACACGGTCGTCTCAAAACGCTCTTTGTCTTTTCTTCTTTCTTCTCGCCGCTTTCGACACGTATTATCGCGCGTGGTTTTATTTTAAAGAAGAGTGAAACTTTCCCACGTGTGCGCACGCAAAGGAGGAGAACCGCAAATACGCCTAAACCCTAAACCCTAAACGTCGCTCTCTTCTCACTTTTAAAACTCTCTCGAATTTTTTTTTGCGTCGAGTCACACAACAAAACCAACAAAACTCTACTACTACTACACTCTCAAAAAGCGTTCCTTCGGTTTGTTTACGGAGAGAAGATAGAAGACAGACGGGCAGAGGAGGACGAGAGAGAGAGAGAGTCTCTTTTTTTCCTCTCCGCGCCGCGCTTTGCTTTTTCTTTTGGGAGAGGTATAATACGGACGGAGAGCGAGAGAGACAAATTTCGGTAGAGCCGCCGCCCCAGCGAACGAAGAAAAAGCGCATCGAGAAGAAGAAGAAGAAGAAGAAGAAGAAGAGCGAGGAGAGAGAAAGCTTCGAGGATAAAGAATGACGTCGGAAGGGGAAGCAGCGCTGCCGCCGAGATTCGGCTCGAAGGAGTTTAAATCGAACGGGCCGATTTCTATATTAGCCGCGGATGGGAACAGGTACCAACTGGACGATGCGACGAACGAGTATTTCGTGGAGATTGAAAAAGCGCTCGGAGAGTTTGACGAGAAGAGGAACGTCGTCCAACAAGGAGGAGAAGAAGACGATATCGACGACAAAGACGAAGCGATCGAAACCTTAGCGAACAACGCGCTGGAAGGTGCGGATGGAAGAGAGGTGGAGTTAATGATGGACGCGCGGTGTTCGCGTTTGATTGAGAGATTGGTCGCGCACGCCACGGACGAAGCGTTGGCGTCGTTTTTGAAGAAAGTTTGTCGAGGATGGAAGACGTACGCCTTGGCGATGAATATCTTTGGATCGCGAGTATTAGAGAGCGTGATAAGGCAAGTATCGAAGCGTTTGGTGGTTGATGGTGAGGGCAACGATGGTTCGAATCCTCGCCACCACGGCGAGACAAAGAGGAAAAAAAGAAGCATTCAAGAAGTTTTGAAGTTTAAGGAGATGCTTTTAGAGAAGGAAGACGTAGACGATGGATTTGAAAACGAGAATAGAAGTAGAAATAACGACTACGATGACGGCGGAGGAGAAGGAGATGGTCAACAACAACAACGTGAAAATAATAATCTTCCAGAAGCGGGACCGAGAAGTTGTTTAGACAACTTATCGTACGTTTTGAGTTCGCGAGCGAAGGACATCGCGTTTGATCAGCGCGCCTCGCCGGTTGCTCGACGCGTTTTTTTTCTCCTCGCGGGTAAGGAAATGCCTCTCAACCCGGGTGGCAGAGATAAGACGTTGGCGGTTGGCCAACAAAATTACAAGCCGCAAGGTAACTTAGAAAGCAAACTGAAGGGCGCGACGAGCGTGGAACAGTTCGACGCGTCCAAGAAGAATCGTGAGAAATACCAAGAGGAAAAGAACGAAGATAGAATAAATGCCTTTCCAGAACTTCTCGAATCGCACATAAACGATGTGTTAGCTAACGTCGAAGAAGTCCTTTGGGATATGACGGATGATCCGTGCGCGAGCGCATATTTACAAGCCATTTTGATCAGTCAAGAAGGGGACGATAAAAGTTTGAAATGGATCATTCCCGGTTTGTTGGGGTGCGCGCCTCCGGAAGATGCGCCAGATGGCGAGCTCCTCGCGGATCTTTCCTCGGAGGACATGAAAACGCTCATGCAATCTCGTTCCGGGTCGCATTTACTCGAAGTTATCGTAAAAGTTGCCCCGAAGACGTTAGGGTCGGAGATTTGGCGAAGATTTTTTCGCGATAAGTTGATGTCCATATCGAAACACCCGGTGGCCAATTTTGTGCTGCAATCGGTTTTAGGAAGCTCGAGGGATCCAGCTGTTGTCGCCTCTGCCGTCTCCGAACTCTCCGCGTTGTTCGGAACCCTGTTATACGATAACAGAGCTGGCGTTATCGCGGCACTCTTAGCTGCCTGTTTGCGATTGAAAACTAACGAAAAAGATTGTTGCAAAGCGTTGGCGCGAGGCGTGACGTTCAAGTTAGAAAAGAAAAACGCCACCAACGAGGAAGGCGGCGAAGGAGGTAGAAAAGGTGGAAAATCGCAGCTCGCGCGCGCGCTACTTTTCCTCGGAAACCCGCCACACGGAAGATGCTCCGTACTAGGTGCCGCCATGATGCAAACGCTCGCCAAATACCCAGCCGACGCGACCATCATGTTCCTCGAATCCTTATGCGATACCGATCCGAAATCTCTCTTGCAAGCCTCCCGAGACGCGTCTGGTTCCCACGCCATCGAAGCCATCTTGAACTCGCGATTGGTAAAAGCAAAACACAAAAAAGCAATAGCTGAGCTTCTCGTCGACAACGCCGTCGCCTTAGCCGTATCCTCTGGAGGTTCTCGAGTCCTCGAAGCGTGTTACCGCGAAACCGACAACAAAACCAAGAAAAAAATAGTCGAACTCTGTTCCGCGCGAGAGAAAGAAATCGTCGCCACTCGGCACGGCATGGTCCTCTTCAAGCGCCTAGGCGTCAAACAGTTCCAAAACAACGCCAGCGGATGGGAAAAACGCGAAGAAAAATCTGCCGCCATCCGCGCCGAGTTTGAAAAAGAGTTCGGCTTCGATTCTCTCGAGGAGGAGAAAAAAGTCCGAGAGGTGCCTCCGCCGCCGTCGAGGAAGCGGGACGAAAAGGAGCGAGACCCCGAGGACGAGAAAAGGGACAGAAAGAAGAGCAAGAAAGAGAAGAAAGAGAAGAAGGATAAGAAAGAAAAGAAGGAGAAGAAGGAGAAGAAGAAGAGGAGCGAATAGATGATAGTAGAACACTTGTAAATCCACGCGCGCGTGAGAGAGAGAAGCACATTAAAATTCGCCAGCACACGAAAATCAAAAAAACTTTCCCCCCTTTTTTCGTCCAAATTTAGAATACCTCTCTTCATTAATTTACACGCGCTCGCGCATACACGCAATACACAAAACCAAACACACACACACGCGCGCACGAAAGCAACGCACATGACGCTCCGTTCCAAAAGAACGTCCCGCTTGTCTTCTTCGATGCGACGTTTCATTTTTTCCGCCGCGCTTCTCTCGATGGCGATGAGCACCACCGCCGACAGAAAGAAAGGCGTTATACCTTGGGAGAAAATTACGACGGAAAAAACAATGACGATTTACGGCGCGTACGACGCCGATAAGACCATCAAGTTTGAATTTAAAGCAGACAGTGGTCACGACGTGTACCAGGTGGCCGATTTGACGGCTTTTAACGCGTGCAATTTGACCGGCGCGACGAAAATGGACGAGGTATGTCCATTCTTACGCGATGCTTTTTTATTGTGTGCACCTCCTTAAAATCAAAAAAGGGTGCCTTTCGGATTCCTTCGACCTTCTGCGTATGTCCCTTTCGTCGACTTTGCACTCACATTCTTCAAATCTTCTCCTTTCCTTTTTACCGCGCACGACGCACGGACAGGTTCAAGTAGACTTTGGTCGCAAAGGCATATTATCGTACGTGTCGGTGACCCCGGCGGAATCCTCGACGCTGTACTTTGTTTGCTCGGCGCACTGCGCGACTGGGCAGAAAATTTCAATCACGCACGACCCGACGGTGTACGAAGAAGGCGACATCGACCGTGATGGTGACGTGGATGAGGACGATGCCGCTCTCGCAGCGGATAAAGACGACGATGATGATGTCGACGACAAAGACGATGACGATGACGATGACGGCCAATTTGATCTCGAAATCGACGAAGACGAGTGGGAGGAAGAGAAAGATTTTAAAACGGGATGTCCCTTCGAGTGCGAAGCCGGATGGGAGTCAAACACGATTGATTCCGCGTGCCCATGCGGAAACGTGAATTGCACGGAAACGAGCAAATCTGTGAACTCAATTCAATCGATTGGCGCAATCACACCCGGGTGTATGTATGTCGTGAAGAACTTTTGCATTGCGGAGAAAACGGCTGCGGAGGCTGCGGACAAAGACCCCTCAAAAGTATGCAAGAAATTTTTACGAAACAAGGGCCGGTCGGAAGAAGTGATCAGAGGTCAAGAGCACGTCTTCGAGGATAACGATGATGATGATGATGACGACGACGACGATCTTTATAAGTTGCCGAGCCGCGGCAACAATAAGGTTAAAATCACTTTTAAACCGAACAGTTTACGTGCAAACGAAACGAAAATAAACGTTGGCATCAACGGGGTGGACGAAGACGAGGTGAAAGAGTTGCGACGTCCGGAAAAGTTCAGAGGAGAAAATGCGACTGAAGGTGAAATCGGAAACCGCTCAGTGTTCATCGGTGCTATTTTATCCTTAACGCCGCACGGTACAGTGTTTGACGAGTGCGTTGAAGTTGCTATCCCTTTTGTTCGAAATTTAACGGACGTGAACAACGCGACGATCGCTTGCATGAAGGCTGCCGATGAGAACTCTCCTTTTGAGTTGATCGAATGCGTCGTTGAGAACACGAGCGGTACCGAAGGTATCGCGACGGCATGCGTTGACTCCTTTTCAATCGCAACCGTGATGGAATCAGACATTTCAACGACTTCTTCGTCCGAAGATCCGACGGGCGGCGCCCTTGCCAAGTCGACTACTTTCGTTGCGATCTTAGTTTCGGTCGTCTTGTCCTTGTTCTAACGAGACTGTAAAGAAGACGTGACAAAGCGCATTTTACAAAAATTTACCTCCGAAATGGAGCTCGAAGTCATGTTAGCACTTAAACTTTTTTTTTAACGACAGAGAGTTAATGACACTTTCGATTAAAAAACATTTTGTCTCTTTTCTTTCTATTTATATTCTTTTTTCAATTAATTCTCTTCGTATTCTTCTTGCATTTTCTTTGCGCTCATCCCAGCTTTACTCGCTTGCGCCGCCGCAGCTTCTCTCGCTCGCGCATCGTATAAAGTCGCCATGTTACCGTCTCTCACGAAAGAATAATCATCTCTCCCTAACAAGTCGCACTGCGCGTATTGCATCATCAAATGGTCAATCAATACCAACGCGACCATGGATTCCACCATCGGCACCGCTCTCGGGACGACGCACGGGTCGTGTCTCCCTCTCGCTTTCAACTCAGTCTCTACGCCGTCGCGGTTGACCGTGTTTTGCGGTCGAGTAATCGTCGACGTCGGTTTAAACGCAATCTTCATCTCGATAATCTCGCCGTTGGAAATGCCGCCTTGAATCCCGCCCGATTTGTTCGTCGTCGTTCGCAAACCTCTTTCTGCGTCCATGTAAAACGGATCGTTGTGTTCGCTTCCTTTCTCTAAAACGCCCGCAAAACCACTACCGATTTCAAAACCTTTCGTTGCCGGTAAGGACATCATCGCTTTCGCTAAATCAGCCTCCAACTTATCAAACACCGGCGCGCCTAAACCTCTCGGGCAATTTCTCACGATGCACGTCACCACCCCACCGCACGAATCACCTTTAACTCTCACCTCATCGATCGCCTCGATCATCTTCTCCGCCACGGAATCGTCCGGACATCTCACGATGTTCTTCTCAACGTCTTCCATGGTAAAATTCTCGTGATCGACTCCGCCTTCGCTCGTTTTCACGTCTTTCACTTGACTCACGTACGCCAAAATTTCCGTGTTTCCGATTTGCTTTAAAATCTTCTTCGCGATCGCTCCAGCCGCGACCCTCCCGATCGTTTCTCTCGCGCTACTTCTCCCACCCCCGGCAATCGCTCTCACCCCGTACTTCATATCGTACGTCGCATCCGCGTGACTCGGTCTATACGCCACCGCGATCTCGCCGTAATCTTGCGATTTGTGGTCCTTATTCCTCACCAGCACTGCAATCGGCGTCCCGAGCGTCACCCCATCTAACCCAACCCCGCTCAAAATCTCGCACGCGTCTTCCTCGTTCCTCGGCGTCGTAATTCTCGACTGCCCCGGTCGACGTCGATCCAACTCGAACTGTAAATCTTCTCGCGATATTTGCAGCTTTGGTGGCACCCCATCCACGACGCACCCGACGCCGCCTCCGTGCGATTCCCCGAACGTCGTCACGCGGAAGAATCTCCCGTACGTGGAGCCGACGTTGGCGACGTGCAACTGCCCTCTTCGTCCTCTCTTCTCGTTAGCCTTTCTGCTCTTCAAACGCACGACCGATGCGCCGTACCTTCCTCTGGAAGAAGAAGAAGAAGAAGAAACAAAGCGCGACATCCTCTTCGGGGAAAAAGACGTCGACGCGACCGCCGATTGCATCTTCTCTCTCTTTTCCTTTTTTTATCGTTTACTCTCTCGATCAAAAAACTTCCAACCGTTCGTGCGTCTGCTCGAGTCCAAAAGATATATATGTGTGTGTGTATCAGGTGTATGCGTGATCGCGCGCTCGCGTTCGTGTGCGTTTTATCGCGCGCGCGTGACTCTCTTTTGGAGCTAAAATCGGAGGTTTTTTATCCAAAAAATTAACCCAAAAGTGCTCATTTTCATTACTTTTCCAATTTGATATCCTCCGGGATGATGATGATGCACTCCGCGCGGCAGCAGCGGGGGGCCCACGACGGCGTCACCAATACCACCACGCTTCGTGGCTGTCGCTTCTGCGGTTCTCGCGGTCGTCTCTGTCGTCGTCGTCGTCGTCGTCCTCGTCCTCCTCGCTTCGAGAAGAATGAAACGTCGACTTTTGTCGTCGTCGTCGCTTCTTCTTCTTCTTCTTCTTCTTCTTCTTCTTCCCCGGGAAGACGGCAAATGATGATGACGACGACGATGACGATGACGATGACGTCTCCTTTTGTGGAGCGAGAGAGATTTTTTGCTCGCGCGGAAGGAGTGCCCGCGTTTCCAAACGACGACGACGACGACGACGCGTCAAAGACGAGTTCTTCTTCTTCTTCTTCTTCGTGCGGAGTGAAATCGTTAACCGTGGGCCAAAATCCAGGTGAGTTTTC
>Ga0255765_1000366_pt1 | contig 60676 bp, 37 predicted proteins | sample 041ome_8_FD_179965 | JGI IMG/M metagenome (GOLD analysis project Ga0255765, IMG submission 179965) | Coastal salt marsh microbial communities from the Groves Creek Marsh, Skidaway Island, Georgia - 041407BS metaG (version 2) | ecosystem: Environmental > Aquatic > Marine > Intertidal zone > Salt...
AAGCGCCCGTCATCGAAGCGCCCGTCATCGAAGCGCCCGACGAAGGCGTCGACGTCCAAGTCGACGTCGCGCCATCCGACACGAGCGACGTCGCATAGACGCGCGCGGTCTCAATCTTTAATTGAATTCATCCGCAATCACCCCTCGCGCCTTCGCCCTCGCGCGCGCGGCGGGGGAACCAAAAGCTCGCTCGCCCGCCACCTCCCTCACACCCACGCGCGTCCCCGCGCCGCGATGGCCCTCGACCTCGCGCGAGAATTCGTCGTTCCCGACGCCTTCGCCGACCTCTGCGTCGACGCCGACGACGACGACGCCCGCGCGCGCGACGGACGACGACGCATCGTCATCGCGCGCGACGCCAGCCTCGACGTCGCGTCGTGCGATCCGTCCGAACGCGCCGACGCGGTCGATGACGTCGTCCGCATCCTGTGCGATGGCGAAGCCGAGACGTTGGTGAACGATTTGAACGCGTTCGGGGGGGCGTACGCGCTGTGCAGGTGCGCGGAGCGAAGGAATACGATGCGACGCGTGGGCCGTTTTCAACGAACTTTGATTCCGGGGCGAGCGAAGCGCGCCCGCGCGAGCGCGCGACGAAACGATGAGGGCGTGGTCGGAGACTGACGATGGTGCGCGAACGCAGAGATTTCATCGAGTTGACGCCGATCGAACGCATGCGCTTGATCGATGCGTTGTGTTCGAATTTGAGCGTGTTGAGCGCGAGCGTGACGGCGGCGGTGGTGAGCGGCGCGAGCGCGGATGAGGCGCACGCGGAGACGATGTTTGGGTATCGACAGGCGTTGAAGGCGTACGCAACGTTTATATTCCACGTGTGCGAGGTGTGCGAAAAAGAATCGAAGGAGTGCGCCGCGATGGCGTGCGCGCAAAAGCCCGCGCCTGGCGCCAAGGGGAAGAAGAAGCAGACGAATAAGGCAAAGTTGGCGGAGTGGGCGTGGGACGAACAGCGTGAGCGCATCGTGCACGTCATGGCTGGTGCCTTGGACATCGATTTGTGGCAGGTATTCCGTCCGAAGCAGCCCGAGGAGGACTTCTTGAGGTTGTTTGTGCGTCTCGGGTCGATGTTGCTCGAAAATCCCGCGGCGTTGAAGAGCAAAGTGACGAAGCGCGCGGCGTTTGAAATGATGGGCTCTTGTGCGCTCAAGTGGGGCCAGCTCGAGCAAGTAACCACAGCGTTGATTCATCTACTGAACAAGTGCGAGCATTTGTCCGGCCCAATCGCGGAACTCGCGAGCGCGGCGGCTGATAGATTTGAAAACGCGCACCTCGCGGCGGCACTTATTCGCGAGGTTGGGCGCGTCGATCCTCATGATTACAAGCTGCAGCAAGCCAGCGACGCTGTCGGCGTGCGTTGTGTCGGTGCTTTCCTCAGTGAAATCGCAGAACGTATGCCAAAGACGACGATGACGAACATGTCCGTGCTCATGCCTCATTTGGATGGCGAAGCGTACTCTTTGCGTTCTGCGATAGTCTCTGTATTGGGACACCTCTTGATTTCGCAGAAGGATGTCGTTGCGGTGAGCGATCATCACGACAACAGCACTGCGCCACTTCTACGCACGAAACAAGGGTTCTTAGATCTACTCGTCGAGCGTGTACACGATACGAGTGCGTTTACGCGAGCACGAGTATTGAACACGTGGGCGACCATGGCTGAAGCCAAGGCGATTCCGTTGTCGCACTGGCTCGTCGTCACGGACCTCGCAATCGGGCGACTGCACGACAAGGGCGCACTCGTGCGCAAGGCGGCTATGGGTCTACTTGCATCGCTTTTGGGGTTCAACCCTTTCGCTCCGCAACTTCCGAGCGCGACGTTTGCTGAATCGTTGAAGGATTACGAAGCCAAGCTCGCGTCGATGACTCCGCCCGAAGAAGAAACGCCCGAGGAGAGCGCCGAAGGCAAAGAATCGAACACCGACGACGGATCGCAGGAACCTCCGAAACAACAAGAAGGCGATGCGAACGCCGCAATCCATCTCAATGGCGGTCTCGAAGCAGTTCGCACCATGGTTGCGGCGCTGAAAACCGCCCTCGGGTTCACGGTGCAACTCTCTGGCACGGTGGCAAACTTGAGCAATCTCCTCACTTCCTCTGTCGCCTCCGACGTCACCGAAGCTATTGGCTTGCTCGTTCGCATGCGTCAATTTAATGTCGATGGTTCTACCGAAGGTGTTCGACGATTGCTCGGCCTCATCTTCTCTCGCGATCAAGCCATCAAAGACGCCGTTGTCGAAGCTGTGGATGTGTTGTATCTTTCGAACGCCGAGAGCCCGATGCTCGCAGCAGCGGGCTTGAGCGAACTCGCTGCCACAGCCGCACTAGGTGAACTAGCGTCGCTTGAAGATGTCCTGAAGGCGCTCGTCTTATCGGGTCGATTGCCGCCGACTGGCGCGGTGATGAAGACTTTGTGGTCAAATGTATCGAGTGATGAATGTTCGAATAACCGCAAGGCCGCGGCGCTTAATGTACTCACGATGTGCGCTCGTACGAGTCCTGAAATCGTGCGGGGACATCTCGGAACTGTGTGCGCCGCGATCGAGGCTGCGCTATCGGGCGAAAAGAAATCTCCAACACTGTGCCGAGCCGCGTGCTGCGCGCTCACGGTGGTCCGAGGAAAGGATGGCGAGCCTTTGGAGCTCAGCCACCCGGTATTCGCTGAGCTTGCCAAGGTGCTTCATCCGGCCGCTCCGCTCGCGGGTCGCGCGTGGTTTCCATCCGCCGAACAAGCGATTTCGGCTCTCTATTCGCTCCATCCCGACCCTGAGCATGCGTCTTCGGAAGTCATCAAGGCGTTCGCCGTTGCTACGTTCAATGGCAACTCTATGGACAAAATACCTACTGCTGTGTTGGCACGGTTCTTGTTCGTTCTCGGCGAGGTTTCACTGAAACACTTGGTACACATCGAAAAGCTCGCGCGCTCTGTTCGTCAAGCCAGAGTCGTTCGTGACCGCGAGGCGGCCGAGGCAAAGGAAAAAGGTGACTCGGGTGACAACGATCTCGCCGCCGCCATGGGCGAAGGTGCCGTCGCAGAGGATCTCTTGTTAGACGCCACTCGAGAAAAGGCCGAAGCTGAGCTTCTCGCCACGAAAAAGGGCGCTGCGCGTGGGCTCGTCGCCATATATGCTCCATTTGTCGTGCAGCTTTGCTCTCACCCAGCAGTGGTGCAAGGGCCCGAACTTTTGCGCGGCGCTGCGCTCGCCGCGCTTACGCGCTTCATGGTTTTGGACGCCAAATTCTGCGAGGATCATCTCAAATTGATCTTTACTCGTCTCAAAGTCGAGTCCGACAAGGGTACTCGCTCCGCGCTTCTTGTCGCCCTTGGTGATCTGGCGTTCCGATTCCCCAACGCCGTCGAGCCGTGGACTGAACACTTGTACGGTATCAAGGAATGGGGCAACTCGTTGCACGACACCGACGCAAGCGTTCGACAACACGCCATCACGATGTTGTCCCATTTGGTTTTGAACGATATGATGAAAGTCAAGGGTCATATCAGCGAGATGGCTCGATGTCTGGAGGATGTCGACCCCCGAGTCGCCGGCGTGGCAAAGCTGTTCTTCCACGAACTCTCTCAGAAGCACGGTAATCCGATTTACAACTTGCTGACAGATTTATTGTCTAGGCTGTCCTCCGACGAAGATATTTCTCCGGACGCTTTCAAGCGCATCATGACTCGTCTCGTCGGGTTCATTGACAAGGAGCGTCAGGCTGAAGCAATATGCGAAAAGATGTGCGCGAGATTTGCCGAGGCGTGTTTGGCTGAAACACCGAAACCTGCGCGCGATATCGCCTTTTGCATCTCGCAACTCAACCTCAGCGAGCGTGCTTTCAAGAAGTTCACAGAGAGTTGGAAGCAGTACGATGCTGCCTTGTATGATCACGAAGTACATGCGTGCTTCATCGCGATGTGTCACAAGCAGAAGCGCGCGGCAAAGCCCGAAGCAAAACAGTTTGTGGAGGCTTTCGAGACTAGGCTTAACGACGCGCACGTCGAACGAGCGGCAGCATACAACGTGTCGGCGCGAGCTGAGGGTAAAGAAGAGACTGTTGTTGCAGAAATTAAGAAAGAGGAAGAAGAACCTAGCGAGGAAAAACCTCAAACAGTGGACAACGACGAGGAAATTCCATCGGAAATTGTCCGAACAGACAGCAAGACTTCCGATGAGCAAGAAAACGTTGCGCCCGATTTACCCAAGGTTGCGACGCCACCGACAAGTCCGCCGCGACGATCGCGCCGTGCGGCCGCATAAGACATTTATGTCGTTGGCTACAGTAATAAGAAACCAAACATCTTTTCCAACCATCTTTCTAAAAAAACAAGTTAGCGGCGAGCGACGCGTGAAGTACGATGAGATTTCATTTCAACACGAGTACAGTATGATGCTGTAGTGAGCGGCTTAAATCACTTCGCTTAAATGCTATTGATGCGAAGCTTGACTGTTTAGTTGATGCGCGAAATGTCGCGACCAAAGATCTTGGTTCTGATCATGTCGGCGGCGACGAGAAGAACGTTGCGCGGGGAAACCTGGGAAACTGTCTCAAACGATTTCCAAATCAAACCGGCAGCAAAGCCCTTTACGATGGCGAAACCGGGAATATCAGCGACAGCCGCGTCCTTGCCGATGTACGCGAGCGAACCTTTGTGCACGTAATCGAATCGCGCGTCACCTTGTTTGATTTTATCCTCATCGCCCGCGCAAGTGTTGAAATACTGAGCAAGGTACTGGCCCTCTTGCTTAGCTACCTGCGCCGTCGCCGGCAAAGCGCGAAGGCCTTTGTCAACGTCTTCGAGCATGACACGGAACTCGGGGAAAGACATACGATCACTACCACCCGTGAACGTAGTGAAAACATCATCCACGCGGTTGTAAATTTCTTCCAAGTGCGGAAACTCGTCGAAGCCGTACTTCAACGCCTTCTTCACGCCGTCCTTGCTGAGATCGATTTCGCAGTCACCTTCTGGGGTGCATCGCGCCGCTTCTCGATAGAGTTCTTCCGCTTTGGCGAGCGAGCGCGGACGTTCGATCGTGGCGCAATCGCCCAAGGCAAAAATCGTCCCGTCGCTTCCCTTGACTCGAAGATTCTTATCGGTGAGTAACGAACGCTTGTTTTCTTGTTGGGGTAAAGACTCGATCAGCTTTTCGCAGAACGGGTTGAGCTTGATACCCGTGCACCAAACTGCGAGCCCGAACGGAACTTCGCGCACGTTCGAACCATCACGATCAGAGATGACGACGGCGCCGTCCTTGACCTCCTTAACGGCGGCGCCGAGCAGGCACTTGATGTTGGCCCGTTGAAAGAAATCCGTCGCGTACTCTGCGATCCGCCTGTCGTACGCCGACAAAATCTTTTCTTGTAAATCGATGATTTCGATGCTCACGTCTTCGAGCAACCGACGAGGGAATGTCTTCGCCACATCTTGGTACACGTAGTCGTACAGCTCCGCGGCGAGCTCGACGCCGGTGGGCCCGGCGCCGATGACCACGAAACGCAACAACTGCTGGATGCGCTCTTTCGGCACCCCCGGAAGCGTGGCACATTCAAATCTTTCGTTAACCTCGCGTCGAAACCGCGCCGCGTCGTTGATCTCTTTGAAAAACATGCAATTTTCCTGCACCCCCGGCACGCCAAACGTGTTCGGCACCGCCCCCACCGCCGTGACCAAGTAATCGTACTCCAAGTCAAACTCCTTCCACGCCTGGCTCTTAGCCAGATCCTCCTCATCTTGAAACGTATGATCGCTCCCTCGGCACCGCACGGTTCGCTTCGCCACGTCCACGCTCAGCGCGTTCGCCTCAAAGTACCTGTACCCCTTGCTCGCGATGGGGCGTCGAATCGGCTCCACGATCGACCGATCCTCCACCGCCCCCGTCGCCGCTCCCGGCAACAACGGCGTGTACAAAAAATAATTCCTCGGCGACACCAGCGTGACGTCGTACGGCCCGCTCGCGTCGAGGCTCTTCACGAACGAAATCGCCCCCCATCCGCTCCCCAGCACCACCACCCGTCGCTTCCCCGGCGCCGCCGCCGTCACCCGCGCCTCGCCGACGTCGTCCGCGATCACCGCCGCCGTCATCGCGCCCCGCCGCGCGCCCGTCGTCGCCGGCGCCGTCACCGCGGCGCGCGAGCGTCTCGGCACGAGCGACGCCGTCTTACATCGCACCGCGACGCTCAGCGCGCGCGCGCACGCCTGCACGGACGCGAACGGCATCGCGAGCGCGACGAATTCGAGTCGCGCGTCGCGCGTCGCCGTGCGCGTCGCGCGCGCGCGTCGGCGTGCGACGCCGCGGCGTGCTTTGGCGCGGCGCGGGAGCCCCCCTCGTGAAAAACCCGCGTGTGCGAGGGGGCCGCGCGCATCGTGTATTCGCCATCGCGTCGCCATCGCGTCGTACTAAGCGCGCTGTTTCGTCGATGTGCGATCGCGCGGACGGCGTCGAAAAACGCGTTCGGACACTCGAAGCGCGCGCGACGTCGATCGACGATCGCGCGTCGATCGACGCGCGATCGATCGACGTCGCGCGTCCGCGATCGATCGATCGCGCGTCGGCCATCGCGCCGCCGGCGCGCGTCCGCGCGCGCGGCGTCGCGCGGCGGCATCGCGCGACGGCGCGCGATGGACGACGCCGCGCGCGAGGACGCGCTGGAGAAGCGACGCGCCAAGTCTGGGTACGACGGCAGCGTGCAGGGATGCGACGGGCGGCGGTACCGCGTCGACGAGGACGCGGTGGCGTACTACGACGAGATTCAGCGCGCGCTGGACGCGTGCGAACGACGGGCGCGCGAGACGGCGCGCGAGGACGAGGAGGAAGCGCGCGCGATCGAGGAGGAAGCGCGCGCGATCGGGTCGAACGCGCTGGAGGGATGCGAGGGGCAGGAGTGCGCGCTGAGCATGGACGCGCGGTGCTCGCGGACGCTCGAGGCGTGCGCGACGCGAGCGACGCGAGAGGCGGTCGAGGGGTTCATGAAACGGTGCGGGGAGGTGACGGAAGCGAACGGTGGGGGGTATTACGTCATGGCGAAGTCGTTGTTCGGGTCGAGGGTGCTGGAGAGCGCGATGGGGGTGATGATGGAGAAGCACCTGAGGACGGAGGGCGCGAACGAGGCGGACGAGGCGAGGACGGATGCGTTTCGGAGGGATGTGTTGGAACCCATGGGACGCGCGTTGGTGGAGAATGCGGTGGATGTGGCGTTCGATAAGCGCGCGAGCCCCGTGGCGCGGAAATTTTTAGCTTTACTCGCGGGAAGGGCGGATTTGAACGCGAGCGGCGGCGGCGGCGGCGGCGCGCGAAGCGACGGTAAGAGTCTGGCGGATAAGCTGCGTGGAGGGACGTCCGCGGCGGGGAAATTTTCTAGTTCACACAACGCGTCGTATAGATTCAATGAGGAGCTGAGGAAGTTCTCTGACGCCATGTTGGCCGCCATCGAGGAGGAGTTGTGGAATTTGGTCGAGGACACGTGCGGGAGCGCGTTGTTGCAAGCCACGCTCAAAGCGCACGAAGGCGATGGCGAGGCGTTGAATTGGATCATACCCGGCTTACTCGGCTGCGCGCCCGCCGAAGGCACGACCGAAGGCGAACTTCTCGCGGACGCCCAGGAGTGGGATATCAAGAATATGATGCAGTCGCGCGCCGGATCGCACTTGATGGAAGCCATCCTGGGTGTCGCGCCGAAAGGTTTGTTCAACGAAATATATCGACGTTTTTTCCGTGACAAGATGATTTCTACCGCGAAACATCCAGTGTCCAACTTTGTGCTTCAGGCGTTATTGGCGGCGACGAAGGATCCCGAACACGTCTCGAGCACGCTCGGCGAGCTCTCGCAAGTGTTCGGGACTTTGCTTCACGAAAAGCGTTCGGGCGTCGTAGCCGCAACGTTGGCCGCGTGCGCGCGATTGAAAGTGGCTGAAAAGGACAGCGCCAAGGCGCTCGCGCGAGGCCTGACGCTCAAGATGGAGGCTCGAAAGGAAGGTCGTTCGCAGCTCGCGCCGGCGCTGTTTTGGCTCGACACGCCGAATTACGGTCGATGCTCGGTACTCGGGAGCGCGATGTTTCAGACGCTGTTCAAGTTCAACGCCGATTGCGTGCCCATGTTTTCTGAAAGTTTGGTGTCCATGACCGACGTCGAGGTCTTCAAGGTGTGCCAGGACAGCGCCGGATCGCGAGCGATAGAGGCGTTTTTGGCGTCGCCGTCGCAAAAGCAAAACTTGAAGAAGGAATTCATCGCCAAGCTCAACGGTCGATGGGCACAGCTCGGGCTGTCGCCCGTTGGTTCGCATGTACTCGAAGCGTGCTATCGAGAAGCCGACGCGCGAGGTAAGGAGCTCATATTAAGCGGGCTTGCCGGACAAGAAGGGCCGCTCAACGCGACGAGACACGGCCCGATTCTCATGCGACGTCTCGGCGTCACGCAATTTAAAGCCGCACCAGATCAATGGAAGAGTAAGCAAAAGACTGCAGAGACGATGATGAGTGAGTTTGAGAAGGAGTTCGGCGCGGATGAGCCGACGAAGAGCAAGAGCTCGAAGCGCAAGGATCCACCGGTCAAGGAGACAGTCATCGAGAAGAAGGTGAAGAAGGAAAAAACCGAGAAGAAGGCGAAGAAAGAGAAGAAGGACAAGAAGGACAAGAAGGACAAGAAGGACAAGAAATAGCTGGGTTATCAATAGCTGATATAATAGAAATCAAATGTGGTAATGAACGTGAGTGTCATGCGTTAATCTTCGCTGAACGCGTCAGACATGTCCTTCGTGGTCATTTGCGCCTTGGACGCCGCGGCCGCAGCGGCGATGGCTTCGGGGTCGTAAAGAGTGGGCATGTTTCCTTGAACGAGCTCAGTCAAATCTCCAGCGTCGATCAAGTTGCATTGTGCGTGCTGAAGCATCAAGTGATCCACGAGCGTGAGCGCGACCATGGCTTCCACCATCGGCACCGCGCGCGGGACCACGCACGGGTCGTGTCGACCGCGAGCCTTGAGCTCCGTCTCCACCCCATCGCGGTTCACCGTATTTTGCGCCTGCGTGATCGTCGACGTCGGTTTGAACGCAATCTTCATCTCGATCATCTCCCCGTTGGAGATGCCACCCTGGATACCGCCGGAGCGGTTCGTGCGCGTACGCAAACCCTTTTCGCTATCCATGAAAAACTCGTCGTTGTGCTCGCTACCCTTTTGCAACGTGCCGTCGAAACCGCTACCGATTTCGAAACCTTTCGTCGCCGGTAAGCTCAACATCGCCTTCGCCAAATCGGCTTCGAGCTTGTCGAACGCGGGCGCACCCAAGCCTCGCGGTGGGTTGCGCACGACGCACGTCACCACGCCCCCGCACGAGTCCCCCTTCACCCGAACCTCATCGATCGCATCGATCATCTTTTGCGCGCAACTCTCGTCCGGGCACCGCACGATGTTTGACTCAACGTCATCCATCGTCATAGTCTCGTGGTTCACCGCGGTGGTTTTCACGTCGCGCACCGCGCTCACGTACGCCAAAATTTCCGTCCCCGCCACCTCCTTGAGCACCTTCTTCGCGATCGCACCGGCCGCGACGCGTCCGATAGTTTCTCTAGCACTGCTTCGTCCACCACCGGCGATCGCTCGGACGCCGTATTTCATATCATACGTCGCATCCGCGTGCGACGGTCGATACGCCACCGCGATTTCTCCGTAGTCTTGGCTTCGCTGGTCTTTATTCCTCACCAGCACCGCCACGGGCGTGCCCAGCGTGACGCCATCGAGCCCGACCCCGCTCAGTATCTCGCACGAGTCCTCTTCGTTTCGCGGGGTCGTGATTCGGCTCTGTCCCGGGCGTCGCCGGTCGAGCTCGAACTGCAGCTCCTCGCGCGTGATGCGCAGTCGCGGCGGCACCCCATCCACGACGCACCCAACGCCGCCACCGTGCGATTCCCCGAACGTGGTGACGCGGAATATCCGTCCAAACGTGCTTCCCGCGCGCGGGATCGTTCGAGCGCCTCGACGCGCGTCGCCGGCGTCGGGACACCGCGCGGGGCGCGTCCGCCCGGTCGCCGTTCGAGTCGACTTCATCGTCGATCGCGCCGCGCGCGCGCTCGGTTTCGACGTCGCGCGCGCGGTGCGCATCGCGCGCGATGTGTTCTCGGCGTTCGGGCGCGGTTTCGAGCGTCGCGCGCGCGCGTGTGCGGCGCGCGCGAATCTCCGATCCTCGTCGAGGGTTTCGTTCGTTTGGATAAAACGCGCCGCCGCACACGCGCGCGCGTCGCGCGTCCGAGCGCGCGCGGGCGATGCGCGCGATTCGCTCGACGACGCCCGCGCGCGGTCGAGCGGCGCGCGACGCGCGCGCGCGATGCGAACGCGCGTCGAAGGTTTCGATCGCGGTGAAGTTGAACCGTCGCGACTTTGTCCGCGCCGTCGTCGTTTTCGAGTCGCTCCGGTCGCCGCGCGCCGACGCGAGCGACGCGACGGCGTCGGGAAACTTGGCGTCGACGGTCGCGGTCGACGGACGGGCGTACGCGTCGCTGCGAGAGGCGCTGGCGAACGCGCGGAGTGGGTCGACGGTGACGCTGGCCGCCGCGAGCGCGCACGAGGGAACGTTCGCGGCGAACGTCGATGGACTCACGATCGACGTCGCGGACGGTGGCCGGGCGACGTTGAGTCACTTTACGTCGAATCCGTACGAGAGCGTGCTGGAGATTCGCGGTCGAGGGGTGGTGGTGAAGAATTTGGACGTCGCGCACGGGTCGAAATCCGTGGCGAACAATTACGGCGTCTTCGCGGTGGAGGGCTCGAGCGCGACGTTTGAGTCGTGCGCGGTGAAATCGACGACTGGTTCGGGATTTGCGGTGGAGGGTGGGGAAGTCACGCTCGTCGATTGCGTCGCGAGCGGGTGCGCGTCGCACGGATTCGTCGGTTTGGGGGACTCGACCGGTTTGCCGGGAAGCGGTCGAGCAACGTTGGAGCGGTGCACGTTCGATGGTAACAACGCCAACGGGGCGTTGATCCGCGGAGGGGTCGTCGTGCACATGCGGCACTGTACGTTGAACGGTAACAAGCGTTACGGCGTGGAGTTGATCGATTGCGAGGGCGAAATAGAGTCGAGCGAGCTTCGTAACAATGCGAAAGGCTCCATCAACGCGACAAACGGTGCGGAAACATACGTCGTGGTCTCGAACGACGTGAGCGTGCTGTAGCGCACGAGAAGTGAGCGCGCTCTAGAGCGCGAAACGTTGTATCAGTTGTATCCTAGCGCTAATTTCTATTGCATTGTGAGCTATCAATTCGCATTCGCGTTTGCGCGATTCGTGACGGCGGCGGACCACTCACTTAATCCCCGGTATCCATGTTCGCACGCGTTTGGCGTACGCATCGTACTCTGAAAACATATTCCTTAAATGCCGCTCCTCGTATGTGATCCTACGTTTAAAATACACCCACGTCACGACGGCAAACGCCGCCACGCTCGCCACGTTTCCGAGGACCAACTGCGTCCCGAGCGCCCATATGAACCATCCGAGGTAGCCCGGATGCCGCGCGTACGCGTACGCCCCCTCGGTCACCAGCACGTGCGTCGCCCGTCGTCGCGTCTGAATCAAGTGCGTGAACGCCGCCCCTGCGGTGCACATCGCTGACTTGCGCAGCCATTCGCCGAAGACGCACATGAACGCGCCGAGGTAAAACGTCCCACGAACCAGTGACGCCTTACGCTCGGGCATCAGCGCGCTCGACGCGGCGAATTCAATCACTCCACACGTCATCGCCGCGGCGTAGGGCCTGGAAAGCAGGAACGAGCGCGTGCTGACGTCTTGGGGGTTGAAGCGCAGGGCGAATGCGAACTCACTCAGGTGAAAGTGCGCGAGGAACGCGGCGAAAAGACGAAGTGCGGCACCCGTCGTGGGCGTCGGAAGCGACATTATCGCAAAAGACGTCATCCTGTCGCGAGATTGGCGCGGTGTCGACGCCGTGCGGTCGACGGCGCGACGACGAGTGCGGCTCGACGGCGTCGACGGTCGCGTTTGCTACGTTTCTATGACAATTGTCATCTATAATGGCTACGGGTGCTGCTAACTAATGGCTAATTTACAAGCTCATGAACTCTGATTTGAGCACCCACGCGCTGGCGGCGCCTTGGCGAGAGCTCGCGGTGTTGCGCTCCAAGTCGGCGGCGAGCTTCAAGAGTTTGCGAAACAGCGCGTGCTGGTGACTCTGGATGCGGTCCTGGAAGGCGTCTATGACGAAGTTTGTCGGTGCTCGTCCGCCTCGAGATTTGAGAAGTAAGATAATGTCGCGCATGAGCTCGTTAGCTTGAGTTTCGTCGAGCTCTGCACTGTCCAAATCGGCTTCGACTGCTCGAGCTGTTTCTTCTCGTCGAGCGGCTATACGGTCAAGGAGTGCGCGAGAGCCCACGGCGGGAGCGTCCGTAGCTAACGCGCAGGGTGCCGTGCTCGTGCGACCGAAACGTCCGAGCGGGCGTGCTGTGGTGTTGGCGGACACCCCAGTCCGCGCGCCACCAACGGCGCCGCGATTGCCCGTCCACGTCGGTACATGAACGGCCAAACCCGCGCGAGCTGTTTGCGTAGACAAGCGAAGCGCCTCGGCCGCGCGACGCGCGACGCGATCCGCCTCAGCATTATGTGACATACGGTCGACACCTGCGGCGTTCATGATCTTGTCGTGATTCATCGCGACTTGAATGTTTCCCGAATCGAACAAACCGCGCAAAATTTGCGAATCGCCAGCGCCGCCGTCACCGCTCGCTGTTGACGCGGTCTCGCGCGCGGTTTCCACACGAACTCGGTTACTTTGTCGAGTAGGACGCGTTCTAGATTTCGGTGGCGGTGCCTCGTTGTCGTCTGGGTCCCACGCGTCGCGCTCTATTTCGCCATCCTCGGACGTTGCCTTCGTTTCGTCTTCGTCCTCGACGTCGCCGCGTAAGATCTGACCCTCGACTTCGGAGAACAGCTCCACGGTTTCAATCGTCGCCTTATCGTGCGCGTCTCCGCCTCCGGCGGCGACTTCGTCAAAGGTGAATAGATCAGCCATGTCGCGCGCTTTGAAAAAGCGTCGCTGCTTGGGATCTTTGAGCACTTTACTCGTCAAAAATTCCTTGTAAATTTGCCTGTGATACACCTTTTCTTCGATCGTCCCCGCGGTGATGAGTCTATAAATCGTGACTTCTTTCTTCTGACCAATACGCCACGCGCGTTCGCGCGCTTGCGCATCCGTAGAAGGGTTCCAGTCGGGATCGTACAACAACACGCGATTCGCCCCGGTGAGATTTACGCCCAAACCGCCGACTTTGGTGGTGAGCAAAAACACAAACACGCCTCTGTCGTCGTCGTTGAAGTCATCGATGAGAGACATGCGCGAAGCGATAGACGTGTTTCCATCCATTCGGCGGTAATTGTACCCAGCAGACGCCACTGCGCTCTCCAAGATATCGAGCATCTGCTGCGTCTGGCTGAACACGAGGCATCGGTGACCTTGCTCGCGCCAAAGTGAAAGCACCTTGAGCGTCACCTGAAGCTTACCACTGCGCACAGAGTCGCCGTAGCCTTCGTTCGCGGCTTGCGTTCGACGCTCGAGCAAGTCTGGATGATTGACGATTTTGCGCAAGACATCGATGCCCCCCAAGGCTTCGCGCGAGCCATCTAATATTTCCTCCACCTCGCGACTGGCCAAGTACGCTCGGTACGCTTCTCGTTGCTCGCAAGTCATCGGACAGAACAAAACTTGCTCAGTTTTGTCCGGTAACTTTACGTCTACGTCACATTTCATGCGTCGAAGTAGATACGGCGCGATAAGATCTTTTAGAGTCACCGCGCAGCGATACGCCGTCGTGACTTGCTGATTACTCGCGTTCGTGTAACCGCCGATTTGAATCGGTACCGAGAATTGCGCTTGAAACACGGGAAGCGTGCCCAGCTTTCCAGGGAACACGAAGTCAAACAATGACCAAAGTTCTGACAGGCGGTTTTGAATCGGCGCACCGCTCATGATGATGCGATGGACGGTTTGAAGCTGCTTGGCGACGATGGTCACGTCGGCGTCTGGATTGCGAATTTTGTGTCCTTCGTCCAAGACGGCGTATCCCCAGCGCACGGCGCAAATTCGATCGCGAAACATTCGCATGTGCTCGTATGTAGTGAGTAAAACTCCGTCACCGTCGGAAATGCACTCGTTAAACAATCGCTCTCGCGCGCGTTTCTTCCCGCCCGCCTCGCTGGAGATGGCTGAATCGTGCAAAATTGTCGTCTTCAATTTAGGCGCCCAGATTCGAAGCTCTCGACGCCACTGCCGCAACATCGTCGCCGGGCAAACGATGATCGAGGGCGAGTACATGCGCGAATGATGTAAAGCGGCTAAAAACGACGCCACTTGTACCGTCTTACCGAGTCCCATCTCGTCTCCAATGATGCCTCCGGCGCGTTGGCAGTGCAATTCCCACAACCACTTCAGGCACGTCTTTTGGTGTGGTAACAACCTTTCGTACGTATCGCCCGGGATCGATAATCCGCCCGCAAACTCGACGTCCTCTAATGGTTCTTCATCTTCGTCTTCGTCTTCGTCTTCGTCATCTTCCGCCGCTCGGTCCTCGTCGCTGTCGTGAAATCCGTTACGCCGCGAGCGCTTTGCGACGCCCGTCGCGTCTTCGTCGTTCTCGCGCATCTTTGCCCGCCACTCTGCACGCTTCGCTGCCATCTTCTGCTTCGTCGCCGCGCTCGTCGCGTTTCTCATCGCGCGGCTCGCAAACGGCCGCGCGTTCGGCTCTAACCGCGGAGTTTCCTCCACGGTCAACGTCTTCGCTCGACTCCTCGAATCTCGCCACGCCTTGGTCGCCGCGGCGGCTTTAGTCGCCGTCTCCTTCTCCTTCACCACGCGTTCGAATCCATCGAGCCTATCGAACGGCGTCAAAACTCCAATCCTGATCAACCGCTCGCGCTCCGTCTCCGTCGCCGCGGCTTTCGCCGCCGCGGGCTCGTCGAAGAGCTCGTCGAAAAAGTCGTCGTCCGGCTTCGGCCGCGCCGCCGATGTCCTCGCCCGCCCGTTCGTCGCGCGCCCGTCTCCCTCCGTCCCGCGCGTCGTCGCCGTCGTCGACGCGACCCTTCCTCTCGCGCCTCCCTCTCCCTCCGCCGTCCCTCCGTCGTCCTCGATCGCCCGCGCCGCGCGTTCCGCCGCGCGCGCCGCCGCCGCCTGCGCCTCCATCTTCCCTCGCAGTCCCTCCAACCGTTTCTTCCCCACCGCCGCGCGCAGCGCGTCCCGCGCTTCGTCGCACTCCTCCAGCGCGCGCTCGACCGCCTCGTACTCCGCCCGCGTCGCCTCGGCGTCGCGCTCGAGCCTCGCGCGCAGGCGCCGCGCGTCGTCGACGTCCGCGTCGACGTCCGCATCGTTCGCGTCGTCCTCGCGCGCCGCGCGCGCCGCGCGCGCGAGCACGCGACGACGGACGGCGTCGACGTCGTCCGCGGCGACGCCGAGCGCGGCGTCGCGCGCCATCGAGCGGCGCGCGTCGCCGCGGCGACGGACGACGTCGACGCCGCGATGTCGTTCGCGGTGCGAGACGCGCGCGACACACGGATCGTGTCGACGCCCGACCCCCGATCGCGTCGAGTCGGGACCCGTCGTATCATCCGAGGCCGCTCGATCCGTATTCGAGCGACCCATTCGCCCAGATGGAAGCACGACGACCGATAAAAACGCGATCGACCCCCCCTCGACGGCCGGAACGCCTCGGCACCTCGACGCGGGTCGCGCGCGCGCGCGCGGCGACGGCATTACTGAACTCAGAACGACCCGTCGACGCCCCGCGCGACGACACGGCGACGCTTGAAATTTAAGCGTTACGCAGCAACTCACTCACACACAACAAAACTCGACGGTCAAATGTCGGTCAACGTGCAAACCTCGCTCGATCAACACGGGCTCACCGCGGATGAACAAATGGCGGTGTTCGCGTACATGAACCGGTCGCAGCAGGTGAACGCGTACGAGGTGCAGCAGCACATCGCGGTACGTTTTGAGCGGCGTGGGTTTTTTTGTGAATCGTTCGGGGGGGCGGGACGGAGGGGGGGGGGGGGGGGGCGGGGGGGCGGGGGCGCGCGCGCGCGGGCGCGGGATCGATGGCGCGTGTCGGCGATTCGCGGATGCTGACGCGGATGCTGACGTGGCGAGACTGACCTCGGATGATTCTCGATTCGCGCCGAACAGAACGGGACGATTAAATCGTTCGGTAAGGGTATCTTGGGCGAAGCCCAGACGAAAAAGTTGAACGAGGCCAGTCGCCAGAAGAGCGCGCTCGAGATCATGGGCGAACACGAACGCGCGAAGCAGCGCGCGAAGGCGGAACGCAGAGCGGCGAAGGAGGCCAAGGTCGCCGCTCGCCTCGAAAGAGAAGAGTTCGAACGCACCGGCGGACAGGTCAAGATGAGCAAGAAGGAACGAAAAAGGATGGAGATGGACATGGAGGACTAATGTAAGACGTAGTCCTCCTCGCGATGGAAACGCGTCGAGCGACGATTTGTCGCTCGTCGCGCGTCTTCGCGCGGCGTATCGTACGTCTTCAAGAATATCCTCACATCAACCGCACATCTATTCACGTTCCAACTTGCAACACATCAACTTGGTACCTGGCCGTTAACGGTCGTTCGAACCGTCTTGCGCGACACGTTTTGCATAGCCTTTAAGGCGGCGCGCTCGGAAACAGAGATTTTTTAGCCCGTACGTACCACACGGGATTGTTCGAATTTGTATATCAAATGATTAGTTGTACAGTATCAGTCAAGCCGCGATAGCGATGCGATGCGATGCGGTGCGCACGAGTTTGAGCGTTTCGCGCGCGAGTAAAACTCGTCTTCTTAGGATAACTGGACAATTTACAACTTAATTATTCCTCAACGCAACGGGATTCCAAACACCGTGCACTCCATGCGCGTGTCTTGGAAATCGAGCGTGAACACGCCTTCGTGCCCCCCCAATTTACCCTCTCGCATTCTAAAGCACAAACGATCGCCAACACTCAAGACAGCGGCCTTGCCGACTGGGAGCATCTCCCAACGACCTGAGCTCTGGCGCCACACCCCAGGTCCTTCGTGCAGAGACTTCATGCGGATCCTTTCCTTGATGACCGCGATTGAGAACTGCTGTCTACTCACGCCCTTGTTTTCAATACCCCCCATGCCACGACCGATCGTTTGCTGACCGTCGTGCAATAAAATCTCTGGAGGAACGTAGGACTTGTCGTTTGCCTCAGTTGAGAGCGGGTCAGGGACGTAAATCAAGCGCAGCTTTCTATACTCTTCTTCCTCAGCATGGCCAGTAGTGATAGCGCGAAGCTCATTTTCATCTTCCGGCAGCAGACTGAGCTGTTCCTGGATTTCCCGCACCTCGTCGAGTAACTGCTCGAGTGTCTTTTCGTAGCTCAGGCCAGGGTCGCCGGCAGCGTCCTTCAAGCGCAAGTCGTTGGGATCGAACGGCACTCCCGGGTGATCATCGTTCTCGATGTTCGCTAGCATCATTTCTAAACCGAAACGTTCGCCGTCGTCTTCGTACTTGTCGTCTAAAAACGTTTCAGAAGACATGACGCCAACAAAATCTACGATGGTCGTCGCCATGCCAATTAGCACGAAAGCGTTCGTGATGGCGAGAGCCAAGGCGAACAAGTCGAACTTGCCGATTCGCCCGGACGACACAAACGTGACGGTTGACGTGGCCCACGTGTGGAAGTACCGCGATATGGAATGTATCCCGGCATCTGTTGGGTGAGGCAAATACGTCACCGTCGTCTTCGCGTTGAAGTTATTCGTCTTCACTTGTTCCGCAGACAAAGTCGCCGTGACCGTCGTCTTCAACGGTTTACTAAAATAAGTGTTCGTAAACGACACCTGCACGTTCAGGCGCAGGCCCGACATGCGATAGGGCAGCCCTGTCACGGAGCCTCGGTCGCCGACGATTGAGGGATTTGTTTCGTCGAGCGAGTTGATCCCCGCCATGGCTAACAACTGCGGAAACGTGACCGTCGGCTTGGTTATCGAGGTGATATACTCTACTCCATTTACGTCAACGACTTCCGCCTCGTTAAGAGTTCCAGTGGCTGTTTGGTACCGAATATCTAACTGCATGCTCAGCAAGTCTACGCCGACCACCATGTACGCTTGCGGCGACGTCTGAGTCTCCGTACACCCTGCCGCCCCGTACGTCGACGCGTCCGGTGATGTACACGATCTCGTCACGGAGTGTACTTCTGCAAACGTGCCGATGGTCATCCCATTCCCCGCATCGAACGGCCACACGTACTCAGCCGGCGCGTGCTGCGCCGTACATTCGAGCGCCGTCATGTAAGCGTCGTCAAACACCTTCCCCCCTCGACGCCAATTCACGTACCCTGTGTTACAATAATCCACAGTCGCATTCTGCGCGATTTCACGCGCCAGCACCACGTTGCTCGTCACCGGATCCGGTCCGAATTTCTGATACGTCGTCGTCACGTACAGCGCCGGAAGCTCGAAAAGCATGTAGTTATGACTCAATAAGACCGACACCAGCGCGAACGTCGCGATCAGGCTCATGAATATGAAGTGCAGCGTCACTAAGAACTTATCGTTCGTCTTCACGAGCTTCGTGGTGCGGTAGGTGAAGACCTCCGTGACGGAGTCTTTGAGGAGCTCTTTGAAGCCCATGGTTTCTGTGCGTTATTTCGTCGCCGCGTCGCGCGCGCGCGCGTCCGAGTCGCGCTCTGAGCGCTTCGGAACGCGCGTCGAGGATTTCTTTCTCGCGTGCGCGCGTCCGGCCGGCGAATCACGTCGCGCGCGCGCGCACGAGGCGCGTTATGCCGATGGTTTCGCCGCGGCCCGAGCGGGGTGTTGCGCTCCCGTTCGGTCCCCTGGGCGCGGCGCGGGGAGACGCGGCGGCAAAAATGTGATTAATAAGAACTACCAGTCTTTCTGTGGTGGATGCTCGTCACGCCTTCGGCGTCTAAGAGAGTCCCGCGCTCGACTTCGGCGAGGACGACCCAGTGGTCGCCGGCCTCCATTCGCTTCGTGACGGTGCACTCGACGCACGCGAGGGCCTGTTTCACCACGGCGCAGCCGTTGGTTTCGGAGATGTCTACGTCGAGCGCGCCGAAACGGTTCTCACCGGGAGCGAACGGTTTGAGTAGGGCCTTCATGACGTCCTTTTCGCCGCCGGACTTGAGGACGTTGAGGTTGAACTTGCCGCCGGTCATGAGGAAACTCTCGACGGCGCGCTCCTTGGCGACGGCGACGGTGAGCGCCGGCGGATTGAAGCTCGCTTGAGATACCCAAGACGCTAACATGGCACTTTGCGTGTCTTCGTTCTTCGTCGTCACCGCGCATAGCGAGCCGACGATGCGCCCGACGGCGGCGGCGGTGTCACTGACGCCGTCCGCGGCTTGGCCGACGGATTTACGCTCGAGCACTTGTTTGCGGCGCTCGATCTTGCGCACCGCTTGCGCGAGATCCGTCCCGCTCTCTTCACAAAGCTGCAGCGTCTCGGCGGTAGGTTTGAATTTACACCGCAACGGCTCGAACGCACTTTTAAAGCCCGCGTCTGTCAAGCGTTTGTCGATCATCTCCACCGCTTCGCCAGACCAGCCAAAGGATCCAAAGGAGCCGCACGGCTTCTCCAAATCGCCCTCCTTCACGATCGCCCCGAGTGCGGTCTGCACGGGCGTCGGTAAAGTGCCACCGAGCGTCGGTGCACCGAGGGCGAACCCCGCGCTACGTTTCAACACTTCTTCCACTTCGATCGGTGACGCGAGCTCGCAGTTGAACATTTCCGCGCCGACGCCTGTCTTGGCGACGCCTCGCGCGATGGCTTGCGCCATCGCGCCGGTGTTCCCGTACGCACTGGCGTAGATGATGGCCACGGACAAGTTATCCCCAGCGGAAGTTTGCATTTTGCACCACTCTACGTACTCTCGATACAGCTCCGTGACCGAGGACGCGACGACCGGGCCGTGCGCCGGGCAAATAGTCTTCGCGACGCCCTCGAACGCTTGCGAGCTCGTTTTCCCCGCCATGGACTTGCCCATCGCGCGCAGCAAAACCTTTTTCAACGCGCCGCTCTTTTCCCACTCCTCCATCCGTCGTCCCATCCGTTCGTCGTACGCGTTCTCTTCTTTCACGGTAAGCTTCTCGAGCAAAGGCGACACTTGCCTCGCCATCGGCGCGAGGAGGCAGTCAAAGTAAAACCTCCAATCCTCCCCGAACGTCTCCAACCCGCCCTCATCGCCGTATCCTTCCATCGTGCCGACGTGTGCGGAGAAAAACTTCGACGTAAACAGAGTTTGCGACTTCTCATCGCGCGCGAAGATCAAATCCGGCCAACGCGGCGTGGGCGCGAGCGTAAATCTCAAAGTCCGCCCGCCCAAATCCAACCGCTCGCCGTTGCGCACGACGCGCAACCGCGCCCTCAGTTTCCCATCCGTCCCCTTCCACGCCGCACACAGCGCTTCATTCGTCAGAGGACTATTCGGTTTCAGCGCCTGTTGAATCAACTGCGCCCCCGGATTCGAGCACAGCACCTCCACGCACGCCGCGCCCTCGCTCCTGTTCGCGATCGCCGCCGCGAGCGCGTCCAACCGCCGCGGACTCACGTGCAGCACCGCGTGATACGCCGCGTCGCGCGCCCACGCCCCCAGCCCCTCGATCTCGCGCGCGTACCCCTCCGCGTGTCTCCCGTCGACGCAATCGATCAGGCACGCATCCTTTTCGCCTCGCGTCGCGTACGCGTTCTCCGTCGTCCCTCGCCGCGCGCCGTACTCCACCTCGAACGTCCGTCGCGCGCGCGTCGCGAACGACACCATCGCCACCCCGCCGACGACGTCATCGCGCGTCGCGACGCGATCGTCGCCGTCGTCGCCGTCGCGCGCGCCGTCGTTCGCCGCGAACAGCGCGTCGCGCGCGCGCTTCGAATCCGCCGCGCGCGTCTCCTCGCGTCCCGTCTCGAGCGCGCGTCGCGCCGTCGCGCGCCGTCGACGCGCGACATCGCGCGCGCGTCGCGTCGCGCATCGCGTCGCGTCACCGCGCGTCGCGGCGCGCGTCGCGGCGCGCATCGCGGCGTCGTCGAGTGCCGTCCGCGTCAGCGCGTCGCCATCGCGCGACGCGCGCGCGATGGAGCGCGTCGACGCCATCGCGCGCGCGCTCGGCGCGACGCGCGACGACGTCGTCGGCGAGCTCCTGCGCGCGATGGGCGTCGATCGGTGCGCGCGGCGAGCGCGCGCGCGACGATTCGGTTCGGTTCGGTTCGGTTCGGTTCGCGACGACTGACGACGCGTCGCGCGCAGGGACGAGCGCGAGGGCGGCGCGCGCGTGCGCGAGGCGTTCGCTCGAATTCTCGCCGATCGACGCGCGAGCGGCGACGCGTCGACGAGCGACGACGACGACGACGACGACGACGGACCGCGCTCGGCGCTCGACGCTCGGCGCGACGGCGACGACGCGTCCGAGAGCGAGATTCCACCGCTTCGCGAGCGATTAAAGCGCGGCCGCGACGCCGCGACGACGGGAGACGCGCGATCGAGCGCGACGCGACGCGCGACGCGACGCGCGGCGACGGATTCCGAAGTCGCGAACGCGCTCGCGGCGTGGCTTCGCGCCGACGACGAGACGTACGAGCGCGCGCTGCTGACGCGCGGCGTCGACGTCGACGACGCGCTGGCGCGCGCGCGAGTCGCGGGCGTGCGGGCGAGTCGCGCGGTGTTCGTCGAGTGGCTCGAGGGCGAGGGCGTCGCGCTGGCGCACACGAAGACGCGCAGAGCGCGCGAGCGCCGTCGTCGAGCGCGCGTCGGCGCGCCGTCGCGATAGTCGTCGAGCGTCGCGTCGCGTCGCGTCGCGCGGGTAGTCTAGCGTTAGTTTTAACGCGGCGCTCGAAATGAATCGTTCGCGCGCGTCGTCTTCGCGTCGTCGTCGTCGTCGATCGGTCGCGAACCGTCGTCGCGTCACACCATGCCTCGCGTCGTCTTCGCCTCCGTCGCGCCCGCGCGCGACGTCTCGCGGCTCCACGTTCGCACCCCGCTCGTGAAGTCCGCGCCGCTGAGCGAGATAATGCGTCGCGACGTGTACCTCAAGCTCGAGTGCGCGCAGCCGAGCGGGTCGTTCAAGCTGCGCGGCGTCGGACGCGCGTGCGCGCTCGCCGTCGAGCGCGACGGCGCGCGCCTGCTCGTCTCCTCTTCGGGCGGCAACGCGGGACTCGCGACGGCGCACGCGGGACGCGAGCTGGGCGCGCAAACGGTGGTGTACGTGCCGGAGACGACGCCGGAGCGCGTGCGGGACGCGCTGCGCGCGTACGGCGCCGAGGTTGAGGTGCGCGGGACGCAGTGGAGCGAGGCGAACGCGGCGGCGACGGCGCGCGCGGCGGCGTGCGGAGGGGCGATGATACACCCGTTCGAGGGCGAGGACACGTGGGACGGGCACAGCACGATGATCGATGAGATCGCGGAAGATTTGGGCGGACGAAAGCCGGCAGCCGTCGCGACGTGCGTCGGCGGCGGCGGATTGCTGGCGGGATGTCTGCGAGGCATCGAGCGGTGCGGATGGGGCGACGACGTCGTCGTGGTGGCGATGGAGACGATCGGGGCGGATTCGCTGAACGCGTCGATGCGCGCGGGAGAGGTGGTGACGCTGCCGGCGATCACGAGCGTGGCGAAATCTCTCGGCGCGGCGTCGCCGTCGCCGGCGGTGTTTAAGATGTGCGTCGAACTCGGCGACGCGCGCGTGCGCGTGCGCGCGTGCGACGACGCGCACGCCGTCGCCGCGTGCCTGCGCTTCGCCGACGATCATCGCGTGCTCGTCGAGCCGGCGTGCGGCGCCGCGCTCTCCGCCGCGTACTTTCCGGAACTCGGCGCGCTCGACGGGATATCGTCCGACCCGCGAGCGCCGATCGTCGTCGTCGTGTGCGGCGGCTCCGTCATCGATCGAGCGTCGATGAACGAACTCGCGAAAGCGTTTAGTCTGGCGTGAGTGATTCGGACGCTGCTAGCTAGTTCTAGTCGTATTCTAAAAAGCGGCGAATCGTTCAAGAAACGTACAACCCGTCGGATTCGTTTCGACGCAGCGCGGGGGCGTAGTACACTCGTAATTCCGCGAGCGTCGCGCCGGCGCCTTCTTTAAAAAGTCCGGACCCGTCCTCGAATGATTCGTAATGGGTGCCCAACCGGCTCTTACACTCGCGCGAGCCCGTGGCGTTCGCCTCGCCGAGATCGAACGAACCGCCGACGCCCGCGTACGACGACCCGTTCGGTGGCGCGAAACCGAGCGGCACGCGCAAAGCATCGACGCCGAAGCACGGTCCCTGCGCGCCAAAATCAAAGATCGCCGCATTTCCCCCCGGCAAGACGTTCGCGACGTCGCTCGGCGCGTCTCCTCGTCGAAACGCCGCGTCGCTCCGCCACTTGCACAAAAACGCGTTCCCGCTCTCGCGATAATCCTCGACGGAATAAAAACCCAGCGGATTGAACCCCGCGAACCGCGACCCTTTCGTGGTTTTCCCGATCACCAGGCACGGCCCGCGCCCGTCGACGTCGGCGTGAAACGCTCGCGCGTTGTACCCTCGCGTCTCCGCGTCGTACGCCACCTCCAAAACCCTCCCCTCCAGCACCGTCCCGCGCACCGCCGCGAGCACCGCCGCGACGGACGCGTCCTTCGCCGTCGCCCGCGCGGTCCACGCGTCGTAGGCCTCGCGATTCGGCGCGCTCGAGTCGGAATCCTTCGGCGTCACCAAGTCCAACAGTTTATCCATGAACGACGCCCGCGCCGCGCTCGAGCGACGCCCGCGTCGCGCGCGCGCGCGCGTCGACGCGACGCGATCTCGCGCGCGCGCGGGCGCGACGCGCGCGCGAATCATGGCGCGCGTCGCGCGTCGCGCGTCGTCGTCTGACGCGACGATTCGCCGACGCGACACTTGACGACTCGACCGATCGTCGAACGCCCGCGCGACGCCCGCGCGACGCGACGCCTCGAGTCCGCGCGCGTCGACGACGCGCCGATCGTCGCGTCGGCGCGCGCGAACGCGCGCGCGCGCTCGAGCGACGCGCGAGCGACGCGCGAGAGAGGATCTCGAGAAGACGCGTCGGCGCGCGATCGACGACGCGCGATGGACGAACCGAGCGAGGAACGAAGCGGGGACCACGCGGCGCCGGTAGGGGACGACCCCTCCACGGCGCCCGTGCCGGAGAAGGTGCGCGCGAGGGCGAGAGACGCGCGCGGGCGCGGAAACGCGCGGCGCGCGGCGAGGCGATTCAAACCCGAGACGCGCGAACGACGCGAACGCGATTCGCGACGGCGCGACGGCGCGCGGCGACGCGACGACGACGCGAGATTGACGAGTGTGTGGTTTGTGAACGATGCAGACGCAAGTCGGGGGATCGCCCGTGTACATCGTGGAACGGAAACTCGGAAAGGGCGGGTTCGGGCAGGTGTACGTCGGACGGCGGTTGAAGCCGACCGACCCGAGCGCGACGACGGGGCCGAATGCGAACCAGGTGGCGTTGAAGTTTGAACACAGGTCGAGTAAGGGATGTGATTACGGACCACCGTACGAGTGGAGCGTGTATAACTCGCTGGGGGGTATTCTCGGGGTGCCGAAGGTGCACTATAAGGGGAGTCAAGGAGACTACTACGTGATGGTGATGGATTTGTTGGGGCCGTCTTTGTGGGATAAGTGGAACGCGAACGGGCAGATGATGTCGCAGGAGATGGTCGCGTGCATTGCGGTGGAGTCGCTCGCGATTTTGGAGAACTTTCACAGTAAAGGGTTCGTGCACGGCGACATCAAGCCGGAGAACTTTTTGCTCGGACCTCCGGGAACGCCGACGGAGAAGAAGTTGTATTTGGTTGATTTAGGTCTGGGGACGCGTTGGCGCGACCCAATTTGTTCGGCTCACATAGAATACGACCAGAGACCAGATATTTTCCGAGGAACAGTGCGTTACGCGTCCGTGCACGCGCACTTGGGCCGCACCGCATCTCGACGCGACGACTTGGAATCGCTGGCGTATACTTTATTGTTCCTCTTGAAGGGGCGATTACCGTGGCAAGGTTACCAAGGCGATAACAAGGGGTTTTTAGTATGCAAGAAGAAGATGGCTACCAGTCCCGAGGCGCTTTGCAGATACACTCCGAGCGCATTCAGGCAGTTTATGGAAGCCGTCATCAACTTGAAGTTTGACGAAGAACCTAAGTACGGAGCCATGTCCGGACTCTTTGAGCCTCTGTGCGGCGCCGTCGCGAGACGCCCGATCTCTACCGAAGGCGCGAAGAAGGTTGGCATGAAGCGTAAAATTTCTGACATGCAGTTTGACACCGACGATAAGGACCGACTGAAGAAGAAGGTACGCGTCGGCTTGCCCGCGCAGCAATGGATCACCATTTACAACGCCCACCGACCGATGAAGCAAAGATACCACTACAACGTGGCGAACTCGCGCATCGAGCAGCACGTGGAGAAAGGTAACGATGACGGTCTATTCATCTCCAGCGTCTCCTGTTCGGCTGAGCTCTGGGCGCTCATCATGGACGCCGGTACGGGCTTCAGCGCGCAGATTTGGAACTTGTCCACGCATTTCTTGCCGAAGGACTGGATCTTGGAACAGTGGGACGATGGATACTACATCACCGCGCTCGCGGGTTCGTCCGCCGGCTCTGCCATCGTCGTCATGTCGAAAGGCTCGACGTACACGCAGCAGTCGTACAAGGTGAGCGACTCGTTCCCCTTCAAGTGGATCAATAAAAAGTGGAAGGAAGGCTTTTACGTCACCTCCATGGCCACTTGCGGGTGCCGCTGGGCAGTCGTCATGTCCCGAAACGCCGGTTTCGTCGATCAATGCGTTGAACTGGACTTTATGTACCCGAGTGAAGGCATTCACCGACGCTGGAACGGTGGTTTCCGCATCACGTGCTGCGCGGCGACGACAGACCAAGCCGCCTTCGTGCTCTCCATCCCTCGCCGCCGACCGGGCGACGAGACGCAGGAAACTCTTCGCACCTCGGCCTTCCCGTCCACGCACGTCAAAGAAAAGTGGGCGAAGAATCTTTACATCAGCGCCGTCGCGTTCGGTCGCACGGTGAGCTAACGCCGCTCTCCGCGCGATTCCAACCACTTTTTCCGAGGAGATCGAGCGATCTCGCGCCGGCGATATCGTCTCTCGCGCCTCCTCCAGCTTTCACCGCGCGCTTTCACCGCGCGTTCGCACCGTCATAGTTTTGTATAGATATCAACGCTCGTACGAATCACGTCTCCAGAAGTCGAGTCGCCGCTTTTCAGACAATCTCCGTCTCGTTTTTCAGCCGCGTCCTCTCGCGCGTCCTCGCGCGCTGACTAGGCGCGGCGTCGCCCTCGTGGCTGGATAATTCTCCCCACACCGCGCCTCGTCTTCGCGCGCCCGACGCCGCGCGCGCGCGGTGACGAAGAAAAAGCGCTTCGCGCGCGAAGTGACGCGCGCGCGTCGCCATGCTGCTTCCGCGCGTGCCGCCGAGCGCGTTTTTCGACTCTCACCGTCGCCGCGTCCCGAAGCGACGCGCGACGTCCGCGGACGACGCGCCGACGAGCGACGCGTCGTCCACGGCGCGGCGCGCGAAGAACGATGATCTCGTCGCGAAGCTGAGACTCGGAGATTCCGTGGACGCGGGACGCGCGGTGAAACCGACGCGGTTGGAACGCGCGGCGGCGAGGGTGAATCGCGAGCGGGACGCGGCGACAAAGGCGGTGCTGGCGTTCGCGCTCGGCGTGGTGAGCATGATGCCGACGATGACGACGGATGCGCCGACACCGCAACCGGTGGTGAGTGGAGTGAAGCGGACGATGGTGGCGGGGACGGTTAAGAGCGCGACGAGCGACGCGACGCGAAGGGGGGAGACGGCGGCGGAGGCGCAATTCACGCGCGACGTGGAACGCTTCGTGGGCAGGATGAGCATGTAGACGTGCGCGAATTGATTAGAAAGTGCTGGAACGCTCGCACGTCGCGACGTTTGTTGTATTGAAAGAGCCAACATTTTTTGTTAAGAATTACATGCGGGGTCGACGGCGCGTCAGTAGTAAGAGCCGACTTTGCGATGATGGGACGCCGTTCGTACGTCTTGGTTGAACACCTTACCGTTGAAAACTTCGCTGTACACGATCCAGTGATCGTTGGCTTCCATTCGAGACACCACTCGGCACTCCATGAACGCCACGGCGTCGCCGAGGATGGGCGCGCCGCAGTTGGCGGGCGCCCACTCCACGCCCTCGAAGCGGTCGGCGCCGGGTGGGAATCGCGTCAGAAAGTGCTTCATTAACGGTTCGAAGCCGTTCTCGGGAAGGCAATTCAGGACAAACGTGTCGTTGACTTGCATCAGTGATTCAATGGCGCGATCTTTCGCCACCGCGACGGTAAAACCGAGAGGTTCGAACGAGGCTTGGGCGACCCAAGACGCGATCATCGCCGAACGCGCGGTGCCCTGCGCGGCGGTGACGACGTACAAGCCTCCACTGACACGACCGAGCGCCTTAGCGACGTCAGGTGACATGGCGCTCTTCATGTCCGCCAGTGTCTTCTTCTTCGTCAAAAGTTGACCCAAATCGGTGCCAGCCTCTTCGAACAATTGATACGTGCCCTCGGTCGGGTCGCTCGTCACCTTGAGGGGCGAAAAAGCCTCGATAACGCCGAGCTCGGCGAGTTTCTTCGCCAACAAGTCCACGGGCTCGTCTTCACCACCATACGATTCCGCGATGAAGAACTTTTGCTTGGCGTCCACGGCGCCGATGATGTTGGCGAGCTGCTCGTTGGCTGGACCGGCGCGCGGCGGCGAAAGCAAGACGATGCCAGCCGCGTGCTTCGTCGTTTCGATGAGTTCTTGAGAATCTGCGGACAATAAATCCATCATGACAACCTCTGTTTCGGTCTTCGTCAACCCGCGCGCGATGGACTGCGAAAGTCGATCGCTGAAACCGTACTCGGCGGTGTAAAATACCGCCACGTTTGCCTTGGCCTTGGCCAACGCGCTCTCGCTCCATTTCTTGTAATCCCCCACGAGTTCGTCCACGTTGTACCGCAGCAACGGTCCGTGGCCGTTACAAATGCCCACAAAATCTGCGCCTTCGGACTCGCACTTGCGAAGCGCCGTGAGCACCGATCGAGCGTTCGGTTTCATCAAACACTCGTAGTAGAAACGATAGTGCGGCATCAACGCGCTCAAGTCCCCGTCGAACGGGTCCTCACTGCAATAATGCGACCCGAACGCGTCGCACGTGTACATCAATCGTGACTTCGGATCGTATGTGAACATCGTATCCGGCCAATGCAAGTTGGGCGCCATGATAAACTTCAGCTCGTGTCCGTCGCCCAAATCCACGACGTCGCCCCCCTTGACCACCCTCGACTCGAACGGCTCGTGAATCAAATTCTCCAAGAACGCCAAGCACACCTTACTCCCGAGCACCGTCGCATTCGGCGCAATCTTCAGCACGTCTCCGATCAATCCCGAGTGATCGGGTTCGGTGTGCGAGCACACCACGTACTTGATCTCCAGCGGGTCGATTTCTCCAGTCAGCGTCTTCATGTACAACTCCCGAAACTTTTCGTGACTCGCGTCGATCAGCGCCGCCGTCCCGGGCGCGCCGCGAATGATGTACGAGTTATACGTCGTCCCTTTTTCCAACCCAAACTCGATGTCGAACCGATCGCGATCCCAATCGAGCGACCGTATCAGCGTGGTGCCCTCGCCGAGCGCCGTCGCCTGCGTCTGCAATCGCTTCTTCCCCTCGAACAGCTCCACGTCCGACGTCCTGACCGCCTCGCGCGTCACCGGCGGGTCCGTCACCGCGCACTCGACCCATCTCGCGCGCCGCGCGCGCCGCGCGCGCGTCGTCGCACCGCGCGAACCCTCCGGGCGTCGTCCGAGTCGGCACCTCGACGCCATCGCGTCCGCGCGCGTCGCCGCGCGCGCGCGCGCCGCGTCGACGCGCATCGCCGCGTCGCCCGCGCGTCTCTCACCGCGCGCACGGCGTCGATCGCCGCGCGCGATTCGCCGTCGACGCGTCGCGCTGTGACGGCGCGCGGCACTCCGAGCCTCGCCATGACGCGCGCGGATCTCCCGCCCGAGACCGTCGCCGAGGCCGTCGAGCGCGTCTGGACGTGCTACGGTGCGCCTCGAACGACCGCGCCGAATCGCGCGGCGCGAGACTGACGACGCGCGCGACGCGACGCAGATCCGATGTTTCAGTTGAGTCGGTACTACAGACACGGCGAGCTCGACGCGTGCGACGAGAAATGGAGCGACCTGTGGGAGTGCTTCGCGGTGAAGCGCGCGCAGCGCGAGGGATTACCCGCGCCCGAGCGACGGGCGGCGCGCGCGCGCGCGGAGACGGGCGAGGGAGACGCGAATGGGACGTCGCCGCTGACGCGCGAGGACGCCGAGCGCGCGGGACGCGCGTGGCGGAAGCTGTTCGGCGCGAACGTGCCGAGCGAACGCGAGCTGCGCGACGCCGAGCGAGAGACGCTGGCGAACGGGCGAGCGAGCGAGCGGGAGACGTCGACGTTCGGAGGCGGGACGGGGTGAAGGCGCCGCGGAGGGACGAGGACGCGCGCCGCAAAACGCGGCGGATGCGCGCGACGACGACCTGGACGCGTCGGTGCGCGTGGATCGTTCGGACGCGCGCGTGTGGGCGGAACGAAGCGATCGCGCGCGCGATGAACGCGAAAACGGTCGCGGAAAGATTGAAGGAGACGTCGACGGCGGTGATCTTGGGCTCGGGCTCGGCGACGCGACGCGCCATCTTGTCGGGGATGAACATCGAGTACGTCATCGAGAAGCCGGATATCGACGAGAAGGCGATACGGTTTGATGATCCCGAAGTTTTGGTGCGCGCGCTGGCGAGCGCGAAGGCGACGGCGGTGCGCGAAAAGCTCGCGGAGCGCGGTGAGGGAGCGCGGAGATTGTTGATCACGTGCGACCAAGTCGTGGTGCATCGAGGAATCATCCGCGAGAAACCGACGAGCGCGAGCGAGGCGCGAGAGTTCATACGCGGGTACGGCTTGGACCCGCCGTCCACGGTCGGGTCGACGATGGTGACGGATTTATCGAGCGGAAAGTCGGCGTCGGCGGTGGACGTGAACACCGTCGTCTTCGACGAAATTCCCGATGACGTCGTGAACGCCATCGTGGACGAGGGCGAGTGCATGTTTTGCGCCGGAGGTCTCATGGTCGAGCATCCGCTGCTTCAGCCGTATCTAAAGCGCATCGAAGGGTCGATGGACGGCGTCATGGGTCTCGACGCGCAAACCGTAGAGCGTCTGTTGAACGAGTTCGTCTGATGTTCAAATTGAATTGAATTGTAATTGCTAATCGCTAGGTATAGCTAGTCATCGTGTTCACTTCACGTCGTCGTTTTCTTTCTGCCATTGCTCGAGAACGGTGGCGAACGTGCCGAGTTCGCTCGCGATGACTCGACAGCGCAGCGCGTCGCGCCCGCGCTTGTCCATCGCGAGTAGTTTGGCCGCCATTTCGGCGACCGGCAAATTCTCAAAGCTCGCCAGCGCCTCGAGCGCTTTGTGGGCTGTCGTAGCGGAACCGTCGGTGCCTTCGACGTCTGGTGCGTACTGTCTAAACAGTTGCGCTTCGCCGATGCCCGGCGTCATCGCCGCGGACAGATGCACGTGCAATTCGCGCGTACGTTGTTGCGCGACATCCGTGTGGACATTTCTATGCCCATCGTTGATCGGCTTGACGAAGTAAGAGTCGTACAGGTTGCGATCGCCGAGTCGCCAAGGCACTATCCAGTTCATCACGCTCCAAAGCTCCGATGCGTTGCAGTTCGTGAAAAGTTGGTCGGACAACCCGACACGGAAAACCTTCTTGTGAAGCAGGTGCGCCGCTTCGTACGCTTTACTCTTGTCTGACTTCAAACGGTGGACTTCATCGTAGACGCACATCGCCCAAGGCACCTGGATCACGTCATGCACCGCGTTTCTATACGTGTCGTGCGACATCACCAGGGCGCACGCGGCGCCGCTCTTGACTCGAGTCAACGCCCTTTCGCTCTGCGTCACGCCTCGCGCAGACTCTAATCCACTGACACCATACGTCTGCAGAGTCTGCGACCACGCCAAAATCGCGTTCGGCGCGCACAAGACTAGCAAAGACGCCTCTTTGTCGGCGTCGCCCCGCGCCGCCAACATCGCCGACGCGAACGCGCACACCCCCACGATCGGTTCCAGCTCATCCGCATCGCGCACCACGCAGCCAGAGTTAATGTGATGTTTGGTGAACCTCTCGTGGAGCGCGCGCACGACTTCAATCTGTCTCGGCGTCATTCGCGTCGCGTGCGTCGCCGGCAGCGTCATCGCCGTCGTCGCTCTGCAGGCGCCCTCGGGAGGCCAAAGCACGACAGATCCAGCGCTCGGCGCGCGCGGGACCACCAAGGCGCGTTTTATTCCGATCGACTCGGCGTCTAGGTGGTCCACGCGGCGCTTGGCGTCAGCGTCGGCGGAGCATTCGAACGCGCGCGCTGCGAAAGAGCACTTTGACTTTGCGAGACTTTGCGTCGCGTGCGGCGCCGTCGGCTGCGTCGCGAGCGCGTTCACGAACGTGTCTTCGTCGTTCGCATCGAGGGACGCGGACTGGGAGTCGAGCAGGCGCGAGGCGAAGGAAGCGCGCTCGGGAGGCATGGCCTCGACGGCGCGGCGGTTATATACGCCGCCGCGCTGTGCGGATGAAACGCTTGCTCGTTGGTTTGCTGTTCCTATAGAATACAAGATTATTGGTACGCACGACCGCCGTCGTAATCCTCTTCCTTTCTACTGGCGAGAGGTCGCGAGCTCGAGCGCTGGCGATCGTAGTTGCGCGCGAAGGATGTGGTCCGATCTGCGCTCGCGACTTCCTTCTCGACTAGTCTCGTCCCGCTCGGTCGCGAAACGCTTGCGTTGCGATCTAAAGTTGATTGACGTCGGAGCGCGGCGCTGGGGTCGGTGGCGTCACCGCTCGTGCCGACACCCGCCTGCGCTTGCGCCGCGCTCGCGCTGGGACGCGTCAACGCCTGCGTCTGCTGGTACTTTAAAATCGTCCAGTCGAATACGTAATCGTACTGATAGCCTTCGCGAATAAACAAATCGCGGAACAGCTTGCGAAGGTACGAGTAATCCGGCTTGTCCGAGAACCGCAGCGAGCGGACGACTTGGAAGTACGTCACAAACTCTGGCGGATAGCCTTTGCACAACACCTCGATGGGCGTCGTCATCTTCTTTTCGCTAATCTTTTCATATTTTTGTTTCTTCGTCGCCGCTTTCAAGCCTTGCCAGGGCAAAGATCCGCGCAAGAAGTAAATCAAAACGTACCCGAGCGACTCCAAGTCGTCCCGTCGCGATTGCTCGATCCCAACGTGCGTGTTGATACTCGCGTATCTCGCCGTTCCCGTCAAGTTTTTATTCTCTCGATACGGAATGTGTAAGTGCGTCTTTGGATCTCTATACTTCTTCGCCAGCCCGAAGTCGATGATGTTGACCTGATTCGCTCGTTTTCCGAGTCCCATCAAAAAGTTATCCGGCTTTATATCGCGATGGATGAAACTTTTACTATGCACGTACTCGATCCTCGACACGAGCTGATCCGCCAGCATCAACACCGTCTTCAGGCTCAACTTTCGGTTACAAAAGTTGAACAGATCCTCCAAGCTCGGTCCGAGCAGATCCATCACCATGATGTTATAATCACCCTCCACGCCGTACCATCGCACGTTCGGCACGCCCGTGCCGCCTTGTAAAATCTTGTACAACCTGGACTCGTACAGCAACTGCGGATGCTTCGTCTTGCAGCTCTCCAGCTTGATCCCCACCTCTTCATTCGTCTTGATGTGCGTGCCGAGATAAATGTCTCCGAACGACCCCGATCCAATCTTCCGTCCGAGCCTGTACTTATTCCCCACGCGCAGCTCTAAACCGCTCTGCGACGCCATCGCGCGCGCCGCGAGGATACCCTCGGTCTCCAACCTTTCCCTCGCGCGCCCTCGCGTCGCCCTCGCGCCGTCCTACGTCCCTCGCGTCGCGCGCGACCGACCCACCGAACGTTTCCGTCCGTACCGAGCGCGCGCTCGACGCCCTCGCGCGCTCGCGCGCGCGTCCAGCGCTCGCAATCACCACGCGCGCGCGGAGATCGTTCCGCGCGCGCCGCGCGTTTCACGCCTCTCGCGCCTCTCGCGCGTCGCCGACGTCCGCTCGCGCGCGCGATTCTCGCGCGCGCGATATTTATCGACCGTTTCCGCGCGTTCGTGCGTCGAGAGCGACGTCGCGCGCGTCGGCGTATCGCGATCGCGTCGCCGATCGCGGTTCGCGCTGACAAAGACACCGCGGGGCGACGCGCGCGACACTCCGCGACGCGATGCCGAGCGCGCGCGGCGCCGCACGATCGACCGCGAGCGAGCGAGCGCGATGACGAAGGACGGCGCGTACGACCACGTCGTTCGCGGCCGGTTGGCGCTCAAGGCGACGACGACGACCGCGAAGAAGGCGAAAAAGACGAAAAAGGACAAGCGGGAAAAGGTGCGCGCGGCGCGCGACGAGCGACGCGCGGACGCGGGGCGCGCGGCGCGCGACGAGTGACTGACGACGTCGACTCGCGCGCGAACGGACAGGGCGATCGGGAGCGGTCGGCGAGCGGGAAGGCGACGGCGAAGGAGGAGACGCGAACCAAGGCGGAGCTGGCGTACGAGGCGCACTATAAACGCGCGAGAGAGGCGCAGATGATCAAGGAGATGGCGAGTAAATCGCACAAGGATAAGGTGCGGGAGTTCAACGAGAAGCTGAGCAAGCTGAGCGAGCATCACGATATTCCCAAGGTTGGACCGGGGTGAGGGACGAACGCGCGTCGTCTAGAAGTTTTGTTGTTACACCGCGAATTACGCGCTCAGAGTCGCCGCGCGCGTCGAGTCTACGTCTCGTTCTCGTCCTCGTTCTCGTCGTCGACGTCGATGACATCTATGTCTACGTCACCGTCGTCCACGCGCACGAAATTCACCGCGCGTTCGCGCGTCGCGCTCGCTCTGTACGTGAAGCGCTCGCTCGCCGTCACGGGTAACTCCTCGAACGCGTCGAGCGCCGTCCCATCCCTCGCGCGTCGCATCGCCCGATCGCGCTTCCACATCTCCCGCATCGCGACGATTGCTTCCGTCTTGCGATTACACGCGCACAGCGTGTCGTACTCGTCCGGCGACACCAACGCGAAAAAGTCGTCGGCGTACACGCTCACGCGCACCTCCGCCAAATCCTTCCAACTAAACCTCCGTCGCACGCGTTTGGTTTGTTCGTCCAGCAGCATGACGCCGACGTCCGTGACGACGAGAATGCGGGCCTTGAGCTCGTCTCGATGGTTCAGCTTGAGCGCGCGCGCGCTGAAGACGACGCGCGTGGCGCCGTACTTTTCCAAAGCCTTCGCGCCGAGCGCATCCTTGGCGACGCCGAGATCGTCCCCGAGCGCGCGCTTGGCGAACGAACTTCGTCGACGCTCTTTCACGCCGAGAAACGGGCGCGTGACGGCGTCGTCGGCGTCGGCGCGAGACATCGCGCGAGGCGCGAAGTAAAGCGACGCAACCGACGCCGCGGGGTCGGTCGAGCGCGACGCGGTGTGTCGAGCGCGCGTTAATAAATGGCGTGAATAAATATTAACGGATGAATCGTGCGCGTCGAGCGCGCGCGACGGGGCGCGCGCGAGATTACCCGATGGTGGCGCCCTTCATGGTGGCGCACTTCACCGGACCGGCGGACGTCATCATCGGCGCGCCTTCGTACGTCGCCACGCAATCTTGATTCGTCACCAAAAGCGGTTGGAGTTCCTCCCACGTCTTCTTCTTTTGAATCTGGTTCGGAGTTTGCGGCTCGGCTTGCGGCTCGTCGGATTCGCCGAATCGAACGCGTTCGCCGACGACGGCGCCCTCCGGCGCGACGAGCAACTCAACATTTTCGTGCGAAGCGTCCGACGCCGCGAGAATCATCCCGTGCGAGGGAATGCCCGCCAGCTTACGCGCCTGCGTCGCGTTCGCATTCGCGTCTCGTCAGTCATCGCGCGTTCGATCAACGTCAAACTTTGTCTCGCGTTCGCGTCGCGCTTCGCTCGCCGCGCGTCGTTCGCGTCCTCGCACCTTCAGATTCGCAAACACGATCACGCTCTTCCCCTCGATGTCCTCCGCCGACATGTACGGCACCAGTCCGCTCAAAATCGTCCTCGGCCCCTCGGGCTCGCCCAGATCGATCTCCTCGATGTACTGCGGCGCGCGAACGGATAAAGCGTCGTCGTCGTCAGTCCCGCCGTCCTCCCATCCCCGCCTCCGCGTCCGCGCCCGCGCGCGCGCCGCGATCGACCCCACGCACCAATTTCTCCGCGTCCTCGTGTCGCTTCGCGCTCAGCACTCTCCCCACGCGCAGGTCGACGCGCTGTTCCAGCGGCGCGAGCTCATCCGCTTTCCCGTTCGCGCGCGTCTCTCGCGCCACCGTCGATCGCGCGCGCCCTCGCGCGCGCGCGCCGGGCGCTCGGGCGTTCGATCGCGCGAATCGCGACGCGCGAGACGCGAGCGCGGCGGCGGCGCGCATGACGGGCGCGAAGTGACGTCGCGAACCGAACGGCCCATCGCGACACATCGTCGCGCATGCCGAGCGATTCCGACGACGACGACGACGACGCGCGCGCGGACGCGCTCGAGGACGACGCGTCGCTGTCGCCGCTCGCGCGCGGGGGCGACGGCGCGCGCGACGGCGCGCGGGCGAAGACGGATGCGATCGCGGCGACGTCGACGGGAACGGGACGACGAGGCGGCGCGCGCGCGACGCCGAGCGCGCGGAAGCGCGCGGGACGAGGGCGCGAGGCGGCGTCGGCGGACGCGAAGCGCGCGAAGCCCGCGACGGAGGGCGACGGGAGCGACAGCGAAGACTGGTTGAAGAACGCGCTGGAAGAACGCGGGCTGGCGACGACGAGCGGAGGACGGAAGACGAGCGCGCGAACGCCGAAGAAGAGGGCGTCGGGAGGCGGCGAGGTGGTGAAGGGCTCGTTCGAATATCTCCTCGCGGAGAAGGCGGAATTGGAGGCGGGCGTGAAGCGGGACGCGGAGACGCGGGAACGGCGGCGGTTGGACGACGAGAATTTGGAGGCGAGACGGCTCGAGGAGGCGGCGGCGATGAAGCGAGAGGCGGAGATGGAGGAGGCGGCGGCGTTGAAAGCGTTGGATAGTCACGAGGAGTTCTTGGACGCGCACGGGGAGGCGTTCGAGTTGAGGTACGACGCGGAGACGTTGGGAGCGAACGCGTTCGCGTCGTCGCGAAGCTCGGCCGCGACGACTTCTTCGGAAAGTGACGCGAAGGTTCTCGGGCAGTGCGCGTCGAAAGCGTTGCGCGCAGTCGTGAAACGCGGACTTGAGAGCGTGTCGAGCGCGCGCGAAGAAGACTTGTGGCGCGTGCTCTTGCTCGAGCGGTGGCTGCCGATGCGTTGGGCGTCGGCGAAGCGCGCGTGCGACGAGCACACCATGGAGTGGTTATGGGACGTAGCTACGACGTGCTCGCGTCACGACGTTCGATTGGCGGCGCGTGACTCGTTTTTGGCCGCGCTCGGTTTCGATTGTAAGTGGGGTTCGCTGTACGACGCTCGAGAGCAGAGGTACGACTACAGACTCGGCGCGCCCGCGGATGGGAGATCGCAGTGTCCGCCTCCGGCTTGGGTACTTTGCGCGAGCACCGTGTGCGATACATTGCGCACTTTCGGTGCGCGAGACTACGTGAACTCGCAGCGTTCATCACTATCCGCACCGGCGACCCCTGCGAACGAGGACGACGCGCTTTGTTTGCGCCCAGAACTCTTCGTCGTGGCGGAGATGGTGACTGCAGTTTGCGACAACGCCTTCGCGCGGAACGTCGAAGCGTTCGATAATGTCGATGGATGCGCTAGGATACTGCAAATGTTTGTGTCCATCGCGATCGACTATCGCGCGCAGGCTTTGGGATGGGTTCTCCAAGACGCCGCGGCGGCGCTCCTCGCGAGCGTTCCGCAAAAATCGTGGGACACGTTCAAATCCAAGGCGATCCGTTACCTGCTCGAGATCAGTTCCAACATAGACTCAAACGCAACGGAGGAGGACGAGTATGCGAACGTCGGTGTGTACGCGCGCGTCGTGCAATGGTTGCCGAACCTCACGAGCCGCGACAGAGATTTGCGAGACGCGCTCGCGGCGGCGTCCGCCGTCTCGATTCGACACCTCCTACCATTTGCCAAATCCACCGCCAGCGTAGGTAAGAAGCCAAAAAGGATCACACCCGCGGAGCTGATGAAGATCATCCCGAAGCTTGCTCGCGACGACGCGCAGTCAGTTATTGCCCGTCGACGAGCCGCGATGGAACATTTGTCCGACGTCGTCGTCCGACAAGACACCCCGGCGAAAGAGGTCTGGTCCGTCATCGTGTGCATGGATCTCGTTGACGTCACTCTGAACGGCGGTCGCGTCGTCGATGCCGAGGAAAACGACCCAGAGGGCGGTCTCCAGCTCTTCACCCGTTTCCTCTCGCGCAAGGTGTCGAAATCGAACCGCCGGTCGCTCGGCGAACTCCGCACCAAACTCTTCTCCATGGGCACTCGATACGAACGCGCCGTCAAGGAACACGACAAGCGTGCAGTCGCGCGAAAAGAATCCATTTACGCCGTCGATTAGCGACTTTTCCCCGAGTTTGTAACTCTCGCGCTCGCCGCGGCTCGACGCCGCGACTTCACAACTATGCCCGCCGCGGCTCGTTCCATCGCGCCGCACTCCGTCCTCGCGCGCCACCATCGCTTCACGCGCTCGCACCGCGCGCGTCCCCGACCGCGCGCCATGTCCACCGCCGCCGCGGACGCCTTGCGCGCGCTAGAACTCGACGAAGACGTCTTTCTCAACCTCTTGTCCCGACTCATCGGCGAGTCGCGACACCTTCAAAACACCGGCGTCGGCACGGCGCACGTCCCGCGCGAAGATCTGGCGGTAAAACACGTCCTCGAGACCCTGAAGCCGTACCGCGTCGAAAACGGGGGCGTGCTCGAGGTCGAACACGTGACGTACGCCGAAGGACGGGGCAACGTGGTGATTCGGTACCCGGGACGCGGCGCGAACGCGGCGAAGGAGAAACAATTGACGTTCGCGGGGAGTCACATGGACGTCGTGCCGGCGAATCCCGAAGCGTGGAGCGTGGATCCGTTTAAATTGACGATGGATGGGGATAAATTGTACGGTAGAGGGACGACGGATTGCTTGGGACACGTGGCGTTGATGACGACGATTTTCGCGCAGCTCGGGGAGCTGAAGCCAGAGTTGGATACGTCGTTGACGTGCGTGTTCATCGCGAGCGAGGAGGCGAATGGACCGGGGATCGGCGTCGATGGACTCGTCGCGGATGGAAAATTGGATCACTGTAAACCGGGGCCGGTGATTTGGGTGGACTGCGCGGATAGTCAACCGTGCATAGGCACGGCGGGGGCGATTACGTGGGCGCTCAAGGCGAAAGGACATCGGTTTCATTCTGGATTACCACACAAGGGTATCAACGCGATCGAACTCGGTATGGCTGCCATTGAACGCGTGCAAGAAAAGTTTTACGCGACGTTTCCCGCGTGTGAGCAAGAACGGGACTACAAATTCATCACCTCGAGCACGATGAAGCCGACGCAAATCTCGTGCGCCCCGGGCGGTTTGAATCAGATCCCGCCGGACGCCACGATTTCAGGTGACATTCGTTTGACGCCTTTCTACCCAGTGGATGATGTCAAGGCATGCATCGAAGCCGAAGTAGCGGCGATTAACGCCGATGTTGAATCGCTTCCGACCAAGGGAGACTACAGCAAATTTGTCATTCCGGACGGCAAAGGCGGCACGCTTCGCGGTTCGCTCGAACTTGAATGGGGCGAGCACTTACTTACAGGAATCGCGTGCGACTTATCGAGCCCGGCTCTCAAGACACTTTGCGACGTTATCCAAGAAGTCAAAGGTCAAGCTGAGCCGTACAGTTTGACCGGTTCGCTTCCTCTCGTCGCGGAAATGCAACAGAACGGTTTCGACATCCAACTCATCGGTTTCGGTTTGATGAGTACGTACCACGCGGATGATGAATACTGTAGCTTGAGCGATATGAAGGATGCAGCGAAGATCATCGCTCGCACGATCGCGACATTTGGCTAACGCCCTCGAATTGAATTGTAAAAATCCGTCTATTCTACTAAAATTTCTAAAATTTCGAGCGGACCGCAACGTATTAAGCTTCGATAGGTCTGCATGGTTTGCAGTATCCGCCTTGCAAGAGCAAGGGCGGTCTTTTCGGCAATTCTTCGCGTTGTTCGGGGGTGACAGTCGTCATCAACGTTTCTCTTCCGTCTTCTTCTACCAAGTTGATGTCAACTTCGAGTTTCATCGCGCGGTGCTGCAAGCGGAACATCCCCGTGCCGATGGGCATTGGAATGCCCATGATGATGCACTCGGAGACGCCGTCGATGTAATCCGTGCGCCCGTGCAGCGCTGCGTCGAACAGATGATCCGTAGTTTTCTCGAACGAAGCCAACATGAGTACAGAGTCTTTCATCTTTGCCATGCCGAAACGCGTGATCCCGAGAACCTCGCCCTTGTACGTCATGACGTCGGCGAGCAACATCGAGTGTCGGTTGTCGATTGACATGCCGTGAGCGCCCATCGTGCTGTCAATCTCTTCAATGATGCACGCGCGCGCCGCTTCGATGCCTAGCGTGCGTTCACACTCCATGACATGGTTTGTTCGTGTCTCTGTTCCCTTGATGCCCTCGATACCCATGACGGACTGCAAGTTCACGCCTTCCACGATGAGGTTGTACGTTCCGTCGCCCTTGTCGTTGATGACGGCTCGACCGACGGATGGGATGCCTTGCACGATGACGGCGGGAATGGCCAGTCGCATGTGCTGCAGAGTGAACAACGCGCGTTTTTCTATCAGTGCTTCTTCCGAGGGTAAGACATGCAAGATATTCTCGCCGGCGATGAGCACGTGTTGAGGCTTGAGCTTGAGCTTTGGCGCCCCGAGCACAGCCAGGCGCACGGAGTGAATGGTGACGTCCAACTGAAGTTGATTGATCGCCTCCATATCTAACATAAGCTCGAGGTAAAGATCGTGCGGACGAACGACAATATTGATTTCGGAACAGATTTCGCCCAACGTCGTCTTCTCCACTCTACCCTTCACCACGCGCGCCGCCTTGACGTCCCTGTCGCTCATGAGCGACGCCGTGATGATTGGCGTACTGATATTCTTGGACGCGTTGATGATTTCCTTAATTCGAGGAACGCCGAGGGTGATGTTCATCGACGCCACACCGGCGAAATGGAACGTCTTCAGCGTCATTTGTGTGCCTGGCTCGCCGATGGATTGTGCGCCAATGGCGCCAACTGCGGTGCCGGGCTCAATTCGTTTTTCAGTGTATTTTCGCGCGCACGCGTCCAAAAATGCCTTCATCTGTCGATCCGACATGTATACGCCATCCGAAGGCGACTCCACTTCGTTGATGATGAATGTTCTCATGTTTTCGTAGAATAATTGCGAGATACCAGCGCTGTACACGAGTTCGCGCGTCTCGGCGCTTTCGCCTTCTTCGTCGACATTGATAATTCTGTTGTTTCGCTTGAACTGGTCCAGCGCCGCATCTAACGCCGAGCGAGTCGCTGGCGGTTCGCCTCGTGCCGAGTTCAGACCTCGCACATTCATCAAACACCGCTTAAACTCGATCGGTTGGGCGTCTTCACTCTCCATCATAGTCGGTTCCATGCCGTCGTCGCCGTAGCGCAGCTGCACAATGCCACCCATCGAGTTGCGCACAGTGCCGTCGTACTGAAGCGATAGGTCCTCTAGCGCCTTCATGAGACGACGAGACATGTATCCAGTCTCTGCAGTCTTTACGGCAGTATCGACGAGACCTTCACGACCAGCCATGGTATGGAAGAAGAATTCCGTCGGTCGCATGCCAGAAAAGAAAGAGTTGGCGACAAAGCCCTTTGCGGCGGGTGTCTTTTCTCCGCGCCTGAAATGCGGGAGCGATCGCTCGGCGAAACCGTCAGGAGGTCGCGAGCCTCCCACAGCTTGTTGACCAACACACGCGATCATCTGAGAAATGTTGATCGTGCTACCCTTACTGCCGCAAAGAGCCATGATAAGTGGTGCGTTGCGACGCGGCAGCGCCTTTAAACACGCGTTCCCCGCGGCTTCGCGCACCGCAGACAAGACCCCGAGAACTTCAGCCTCCAACGTTTCCTCCGCGTTGCAGCCCGCTTGAAGAGGTAAAGTACCTTTCTCATACGAAGCGATTCGTTCGTCGCAAGTTCTGTAGCCGTCCTCGATACGTCGGCCCTTTTCGGCTGACAACTCCGCGGCCGGTGAGACGTCGTCGATGCCAATGCTAAACCCGCGCGTACCCAGCCATCGAGCGCTCAGCTTGGCGAGTCTATTCATCGCATTTGCGGCGGCTTCGGCGCCGTATTCTATGTTGAGCACGTAGAATAGTCCACTTTTATTTCCACTACCGAGTGTCGCCTTGCCGAGTTGCCCTGAGATTATTTCACTATTCTGAATGCACACGTACCCGTCGTCGGGACACATTGTTTTGTCCTTCTTGTTGTACAGCTTTTCAGCGACTTCAAGATTAACATATATGTGATCGGACGCTTTCGGTCGAATGAGAACGCTGAACACTTGCTTTCCAGTCCACAGCTCAATGGGTTTCAAGATTGCTGGCGTCGGAAGATCCACGGAAAGGAGCGCATCACCCATGTACGCGACGAGCGAGCCAAACTGAGAGCGATCAAAAAACGCATCCTTAATGGTGAGAAGAAACGCTGCAGTTAGAAAGTCCTGCGTCGCTGCGATGAGAATCTCGCCGTTTTTCGGTGTGCACAGGTTGTGTTGCACTCCCATAAGTTGCATCGCTTCGGCGCGCGCTTCTTCCGTTTGAGGGCAATGAATATTCATCTCGTCACCGTCGAAATCGGCGTTGTACGGCGTACACACGCACTCGTTAAAACGTAGAGTTCGGCACTCCATGATACGTGCCTTGTGCGCCATGATTGACATCTTGTGTAAACTCGGCTGACGATTGAACAACAGAATGTCGCCGTCGTGCAAATGTCGCTCAACAATGTCTCCGAATTTCAACTCGCTGGCAATCTTGCGACGATCGCCGTACTTCAAGTACTGCATACCACCAGACGCAAACTTGACAAAGTTCGCTCCAGGATGCTTCGCCATACCATTGCGCACGCGCTCTCTCAGCATCACCATGTTGTGTTTGTTGACGACTTCTGGGTATGTCATTGTCTTCGCTATATGTATTGGTACACCAACCTCGTCGATCCGAAGATTCGGATCTGGTGAGATCACAGTGCGCGCACTGAAGTCTACGCGCTTACCGCTGAGGTTACCGCGGAAGCGCCCTTGCTTACCCTTGAGTCTTTGCACAAAGCCGCGCAGCGGCTTACCAGGGCCCTGGTACTGCAGAGATAAACCGGGAAGCTCGCTGTTGATGTACATGGCGCATTGAATCTGTAAAAAATCCCAATTCTCCATCATATTGTTAACAGCGAGCCCTTTCTCTAAGCCTTGCCGCAAAACATTGTTGACTTCGATGATTTGTATGAGCTTCATCGTGATATCGTCTTCGTTTGACCCTGACACGCCGTCCATCTCCACCGAAGGCCTGATGCAACACGGCGGAACGGGCAGGTGCGTCAAGAGCAAGTGTTCCGGTCGATCTGCGATGTCTAGTAATTCGCAATCGGCCGAAGTGACGCGCTGTAATATGCCCAACACACGAATGGGATTCAAATCGTCTTGCACCTTTGGCAGTGACGCTCGAAGCTGCTCGTTGTACTTCAAAGCTGTTTCAAACTCCTTCATAAACTCCTCCAACAACGCTGGGTTTTTACTATACTTTTCGTGAACGATCTTCAAAGTCTGCCCCGCACGCTTGGTCACGCCGTTGTAATCTCCGCAATGCGGACACGTTCGGCATCGTTTGCACTTTTCCGTCAACTTTTTGTACAGCAGACGCCTCTGCGTAATCTCAAGTCTTGGATTCCGATAGCGCTTCAAAAACATATCTTGATCATCCTCGTTCAGTAAAATCCGCGAGCAATTCTTGCACACGCACTGCAACACGCTGATGATGTTTTTAAAGTATCCGATGTGAAACACCGGCAGCTCCAGCTTGATGTACCCAAAGTGCCCCGCGCAATCCACCATGTTCCCTCGACACGTCGCGCACTCCCCACCGCGCTTATCCGTCGTCCCCATTCTCGGATCTAATATCCCGTTCGGCATCGGCGTTCGCTGCGGCATCTGATACAAATTCCGTTCGAACACGTGAAACACCCCCGCGCGTCCGATTTCGCTCGAGCTCATCAGCGAAAACCGCACCGCGCTAATCTTTCTCGGCGTCGACGCCGGCGCGAACGGCGTCTTCGTGAAATCAATCGCCGCGGTGTCGTGCGATGACCCCGCCATGTCGTCCCGGAACGTCGGCATGGCGTTCGACGCGCGTTTTAGGCGCGACCGCGCGCGTCTGCGCCGGCGGCGGCGATCGCTTTTCGGCGACTCGGACGGCGCGCGCGCGTCGACGACGCGCCGCGAGAACGCGCGCGCGCGGTGATGGCGACAATGGAGGGTTTCGCGTCGATGGGCGCGAGACGCGCGCTTCCTCGCGGCGCGCGCGCGTTTGACGTCGCCGAAAAGCGATCCTACAGCTTGACCGAGGGTTGGCGTCGGGCGCGCGTTTCAACCGCCGAGCGCGACGCGAAGGAATTCGGCGCGCGAGGACGTCGTGACGTCGCTGTTGAAGGGCTAAGCTATGATGGTGTGCTAACGAACGACGCACGATTGCGCGAAGAGACGAGCGTCGTGGAATTGCTGGTCGACGCCGATAAAGTTGGCGTCGTTGGAGGCGCCGGCTTGCGCGGCGAGCATGGGCTCGAGCACGAGCTGCTGGGGAAATCGTTGAAAGACGTTGAAGTCGATCACCTTGGTTTGCGTGCGCTTTTTGCTCAGCACGGGCTCGAGGAAGAGGTTGAAGGAGTCTCCGGAGAGAATGTAGGCGTGGGAGCCGCGGAGGTCGCACTGCGCTCGGGTGACGACGCAGTAGGAGTCGTCGGCGCCGTCGGCGCCGCGGCGACAACCGCAGCCGTGAGGGCACGCCACGACGCCGCGCTCAAACTCCCACGCGCGATAGCCGAGACGAATGATGGTGAATGGATCGTCAGAATCTGCGGCCGTGTTACCATCGATGAGTTTTGCGATTGACTGAACCGACTTCGCGGCGTCGTAGTCGGGATAGTTGGATGGATCCGGGTCGACAAAGTTGACGTCTACCTCCACGACCGCGACGTTCCGAAACTTTTCCTGCCTGGCGTGTGCGACGATCGCTCCATGCGAGAGCGTGGCGCGGCGGAAATGGTTCTCGGTTGCTTGTATACCGAAGCATCGGTCAATCTTGGCGCCGTCGACAACGCGAACCTTGGTTTCCCAACTCTTCGGCACGCACAAGTTTTCGCATGCGTCTCGGGCACAGAGAAGATAAATCGAATCCGCTAGGCCCGTCATGGCTTTACCGACGACACCGTCGCCTAAAGTCGCGTTATCGGCGCAAAATCGAACCTCCGAAACCATTGCCACCCCGGCGCACGAGGCCGCCTTGGCGGTACCATACGACTCTGGCGTCTCTTGCTGTTTGAAAAAACTCGCCAGTTCGGCGGTTCGAGTCCTTTTGTAGTGCAAAAGCCCGAGATTTACCAATTGACGACTGAAACAACCGTAGTTCTCAAACATGCACTGCTCGCTGGCGTGTCGGCGCTTCTCTTCGGCGAGGAACTCGTCAGCGTGCTCTTCGAATACGGTAGAGCAGTCATCCTCGTGCCCTGACGGGCACACTTTTGCCACTCGAGGGCTGCTTTGCGATAACTCTCTCGCCGCCTTTAGGCTCTGAGTGTTCATCAATTTCGGCATGACGTAATCGTGCACAGATTCTCGCCACGCCAAGTAACTTTCGACCACCTGATGCTCCTTCCACATTCTTAGCAGCCGCGCGTTTGCGGCGTCGTACAGCTTTTGATCCAGCAAGTTAAGCCTGTTGAACCTCACTTTGAACGCCCGACTGTTGACATACTCCAACAAAGGTTTCGGTAAAACGTTTTCCTTATCCTCGACGTCGTACCTCTTAAACCCGAAGCGATCGAGCCTCGCGTATCCGACATCTGGTGGCGTTAAAATTTGTCTTACGGAAACGACGCGGTACAGCATCTGCTTCACAAGCAGACGGGCCAAAAGGTCGTGCTCTGGCGTCACGACGAGATCATACGTGTTCAATACACGCATGATCTCCGCATCCTTGATCGGAGGTGCTTTTGCTTGAAGAGCTTCACGCTCGAGCGCCTTTTTCACCAACTCCTCCGGAGCGAGCATCTTAAACTGTATGTTCCCCACGTGCGCCAGCCGCCCGTAGCGCCCGAACACGAAATTTTCAAAGCTCTCCACCGTCGGCTCCCAGCCTCGACGAGCAACGCCGTATTGCATGTAAGCCTCGATGGCTCGCTTGAGCGGGTCGCGCACGCCTGCGATGAGAAAGAGCGATTTGGATTCGTCTAAACGTCCGTTGTCGCGAGCGCTCATCGTGCCGAGCATCGCGGATAAACCTTCGTAACTCAGGCCGTCGCTCGCACCCAAAACAAAGTTAGGACCCTTAGGGTTCATGCGAACGCTCTTGAGCGTATCCATCGTCCCGGTCGTCGTCCCGCGCAAACCGTGCGCGAAACCGAGCTGGCGCACGGTCGAAGGCCACGTATGACTCGCGTATTCCGCACCCAAGTACACTAAACTCGGACACGAGTTAAAAATCATCGCCTCACGATGCGCTGGCGAGTGCGCCAAGTGCTCTTGCAAGCTCAAGGCTGCCGTCGCCGCTGGGTCCGTGCGCGCCCCCACCGAGGCGTCGTTCGCGTCCCCCAACGAACTCATCATCCAATCCCCTTTATCTCGCTGCGTCAACGTCCGCGGTCGCCACCACCCTCTCTTATCCATCGCTACATTGGCGTACTCTGCCGTTCGCACCATCCACATGACGTCGCCGTCCGAATCCTCGGTTCGCCGCGAGCGCTCCTCGAACCGTCGCCACTCCTTCGCCAGCTCCGTCGAGAACGCCTTCGCCTTCGCCTCGTGCGCCTTCGTCACGCTCGCCGCCTGCGACTCTAAAAATTCATCCCGCATCGCCCTATCGTCCACGTCGTCGCGCTTCCACGCTCCCATCGCCGCCGTCTCTCGGCCCGCCTCCATCGTCGCGTTCGCGTCGGACTCGCGCCCGATCTCGAGCCCGAGCCGCGCGCGCGATCTCGCCCGTGCGTCGCCCGCGCACGCCGCGGCGATCGCGCACGCGATCACGCACGCTGCGGCGACCGCGCACGCCCGCGAACGCGTCCGCGTCGACGGTGACGGCGCTCGAGCGTCATCGTGGGTGTCAACACCCCCGCGCGCCGACGCCGACGATGACGGTGCGTCGCGCCCGCGCTCGACGTCGATCGACGTCGACGACGACGCGAGAAGACTCGCGCGTTCGCTCGCCGACGCGCGCGACATCGCGCGTCGCGCGCGCGAGTGCGGAAGTCGCGCGCGCGAGAGGGACGGGTGTTCGGCGCGGCGCGGAGACGACGCGGATCGCGCGCGAGCGAGCAGACGGCGCGTGATCGATCGATGCGTCGTTATATCGTGAGATGCGTCATTATAAACCTCGATCTCTCGAATTGTTGCGTGTGCTATTTGTCTATTGCGCCTCGAACGGCGCGCCCGCGAACGAAGTCGCGCCGCCGAGCGCGCCTTGCGAGGCGCGCTCGCCGCGACGATCGCTCGCGCCAGCCGTTCTCGGTTTCACCCACGAGGTGCCCACTTAGTACTCGATCTCATCGAGCGCGTAGTTGTTCGTGGAAACACCCGCGTAGTTGACCTTTTCGAAACGAACGACAACCGGGTACCGCACGCCGGATTGATCGACGGAGATGACCTTGCCGTAGTCGTTGAACCAGTACGATTCCGGGCGCAAAATCTTAACCTACGTCCATTCGCAAACCGCACACCGCGCGCACACATCGTCAGTCACAGTCCTTCGCTCGCCAACGCGCCTCTCCCGTCCCGATCGGTCGCCGTCGTCCGCGATACCGCGCGCGCGTCGTCGCGATAAGTCTCCCCGCGCGCACCTTCGAGCCTCTCGGCGGTCCGATCGCCGGCGGCGCCGCCTTCGCGGGTTCCTGCGTCGTCCCAAACATTTTTCTTCATCGTCAGTCGCGCGTCTTCGTCGCGCGCGTCGCGATCGGCCTCGCGAGACGTCGAATCACCGCGACGCGTCGCATCCACGATACGCTCGCGTATCTCGAGACGCACCGCGGCGTCGCCCTCCGCGCGGACGATCGTCGTGCGGCGCTTCGTCGCCGTCGGCCTGCGGGTTCGAAGAAGCGAAATGATCGCGCGCGTTCGTCAGTCACCGCTCGCCGTCGTCGCGTCGCCGCGCGCGCGGCATCGCGTCGAACGTCGTCGCATCGCGCCGCGATCGCGACGCGAACGATCCATCGCGCGCGGTCTTCGCGTCGCGTCGCGTTTTCCGACGCGCGCGCGCGCGCGAGATCGCGACGCACTTGGAGACGAAAACGGCGCGCGCCGCGGCGGTTTGCATCGTGGACATCGCGAACATCGTGCGCGTGCGTGCTTGTGTGCGGACGCGCGCGCGGGCGACGACGGGCGTCCACGGATCGGGTCGCGTTCGATTTCATGGCGCGCGATCGGCGTCGCGTACGCGCGGATCGGGGGGGGTCGGTTTATTTATTTTGTATGCGCAGACAGTGTGCACGTGTACATGTTCGGACATTCGGTCACCATACATCACGTGGTACTGTTTACCTACACGCGGGACACGCGGTCGGTCGCCACGGTCGCGACCGGCGCGCGGCGCCCGCGCGCGCGCGCCCGCGCTCGCCGACGCGCGCGGGCGCGCGCGGCGATGCCCGCGCGCGAGTCTTCCGGCGCGCCCGTCGCGTTCCCGTGGCTCGACGCGACGTACGCGCCCGTGACGTTCGCGCCGTGGACGACGGACGCGCGGCGCCGCGCGTGGGTCGGCGTCTTTCGCGCGTCCGCGGCGTCGTTCGAGCGCCGAGCGGCGCTGGACGAGGCGTCGGGCGACGGCGCGACGGCGCGCGCGCGGGCGTTCGCGCGGGCGTTCGAGGCGGCGTGCGCGCGGTGCGAGGCGGGGGACGAGGACGCGCGCGAGGCGTGTCGAGGCGAGGCGAGCGGCGGCGCGTGGTGGGCGCCGTGGGAGGGGGTGAATTGCTTGGAGATGTGCCGCGCGCGCGATGGGATTTTACGGCGATGCGGATTCGCGGATTGCTTTCGCGGCGTGAAGGCGGCGGAGAACGCGACGGCGCTGCGAGCGCTGGCGGGCGCGCTGGCGGCGACGGACGGGATCGAGGACGACGGCGAACGGCTTTTGGCGCTCGTGCGAGGGGTGTTCGCGGGAAATATATTTGATTTGGGCGCGGCGTCGAGCGCGGATTTATACGACACCGACGGCGTGGACTTTGCGTCGACGGTGAACGGATTGAAGCCGCGACCGTGGTGCGTCGACGATTTCGACGCGCTGCGAGCGCGATTCGCGACGAAGACGCACGCGAAGGCGATCGTGTTCGTCGACAACGCTGGTGCAGACGTGTGCTTGGGGATGATTCCGTTCATTCGCGAACTGCTTCGACGAGGCACCGAAGTCGTCGTCGCGGCGAACGAGACGCCTTCGATCAACGACGTCACCGCTCTCGAGATGCGTGAACAAATAATTCCAGCTTTGCTCGAGATGGGCGATAGCGTACTGCGCGATGCGATCGTGGGAAAGCGCATGCGTGTCGTGTCGTCGGGGAGCGACATGCCGGTGATCGACCTGAGGTACTTGTCCGCCGAGGCGTGCGCCGAAGCTGAGACTTGCGATTTGCTCGTGCTCGAGGGCATGGGACGCGGCATCGAGACGAATTTATGGGCCAAGTTCGTAAAAATAGACGCCTTGAAGCTCGGTATGGTGAAGCACTTGGAAGTCGCGGAGCTTTTAGACGGTGAGCTTTACGACTGCGTGTGTAAGTTTGACGTCGGGCGCTGAGTGCGAGAGCGATTTATAATCAAAGGTAGCAAATGGTAGGCTTGTACGTTAAAACGTGCGATGAAATGATAGTATACTAATTATTCGTCGCCCGCGAAGAACTCGCCCACGCGTTGGAATAAGCCCTTCTTCGGCTTGTCGAGATCGATGAGGAAATCACTCTTGCCAGAGATGCGTCTCGCGGCGTTTTCGTACGCGATGCCCGCCAAGGTGAGCTTCTTCTTCAACACAAGCGGCTCCCCTCTGTTCGTGCTCACGATGACTTCCGTGTCTTCCGGAATCGCGCCAAGAAGCGGCACGCCGAGCATCTCCTGCACGTCCTTCACGCTCATCATGTCGTTCTTTTTGATCATATCCGCTCGCACGCGATTTACCAAGAGCTTGACGTCGTACACGCCGTTAGCCTCCAACAACCCAGCCACGCGATCGGCATCACGAATGGCCGTGATTTCCGGCGTCGTCACAATAACAGCGCTGTCCGCACACGCGATGGCGTTGATGAAACCCACATCGATCCCAGCCGGGCAATCGATGATGATGTATTGAAACTCCATCTCCTTCAACACCTTGATGAGCGTCTGCATGTTGTTCTTCGTCACGTTATACCTCGCTCGGTTCTTCGAAATCGGCAACAACGCCAACGTGCGCCACCGTTTGTCGCGAATCAATGCCTGTTCCATCCGGCACTCACCCTCCAGCACCTCCATCGCCGTGTACATCACTCGATTTTCCAACCCGAGCAACAAGTCGAGATTACGCAATCCGATATCCGCATCGATGAGCGCCACGCGATACCCCAAACGCGCCATGCTCATCCCAAGATTCGCACTCGACGTCGTTTTCCCGACGCCACCCTTCCCGGAGGTCACGACGATGACTTGCGCATCGCCGTCCCCAGTCGGCGTCTCGCTCGCGCCGCTCGCTCGTCGCGCCGTCGCCCCTCTGCGTCCACTTTCCGCGCGCTTCACCGTCCCTCGCGTCGCGGCCGCGCACCCAGACGTCTTACGCACGTTTCTCGCGCGAACACCGCTCGTGTGCGCGGCGCGCACGGCTGTTTGCGACATCATTCGTGGCGATCAAGCTTTCGGTATCTGTCGATCTCGGTTTGAAATAACGACTCGCGATCGTCGCGGTTCGCGGCGCCTCGCGAGGACGTGCGCGGTGCGTCGAGCGTTCGTACGATCGAGCGCGTTCGTGCGTCGCGATCGGCGAGTTTCCGCGAGACGTGCGTTCGCGAGCGTCGTGGTGTGCGGCGCGATGGGTTCGGCTCGGCCCGATCCTCGGCACGCCCTGGCGGTTTGGTGTGGTTTGGTTTGGTTTGATTTGGTTTGAGAAGTGGTCTGAAGTTACACAGCGCGCGCACGGCGAGCTGAGCGCGTGGAAATAAATGGATCGGTCGTCGTGTCATCGTTCGTTGTGAACGTCCCAGTGCACGCCTTGAGGATGATCGAACTTGCACGTGGCGCCGAACTTGCAGCGGCCAGTTTTCATGTAGAATTCGCACGGCTCGCGGCCGGGACGGCTCGGGAAGACTTGGGGGGCTATTAAGGGCTTGTCGGGGATGGACTCGGCGCGCGCCAGCGGTGGAGCGAATGAAGCTTTCGACGCGGCCTCGATGCTGAGGAAATATTTCGCGAGGGTGGGTTCTCGCGCCGCCGAGGGGGCGAAGAAATCGCGCACGCCGAGGAGCAGGGCGGGGAATCGGATGGAAACGTATCGCCACAAGCCGTCTGGATACGACCCAAGCGTGCGTTGGAGCTTGGGAGGAAGCTCACGGTAGTGATTCGCCTTGTTGCGTATGACTCGAAGCAAGTCGCGCAGAGAAGTTCCGTCGTACTCGCGGTATCGCCCAAGATTTTCGAGCAACGCGGCGTCGAGCTTTTTGGTCCAGTCATCGCACGCGATCGAGGACTTCGCGCGCGTCTCGAACGCGCGCAGCAACGATCGATCGCTCATGCGATCTTCTAGTTCGACTCGGTCCGAGGCATCGATAAGGAACTGAAGCTTCTTCTCGGCGTCCCACCACATCGGGTGCGCCAAGATTTCCGTCGCCGACGGCCGTTTGGATGGATCGGCGTCGATGCACGCCTTCACCAAAGCCTCGGCTTCGGGGAAATACTTCAGCTTGGACACGTCGTAGCTGTTTGCGACGACATTGGCGTCGCGCTGGAGCCTCTCACCGAACGGGTGAGCACCACCCGTGAGACAGTAGTACATCAAGCAACCGAGACTGAAGACGTCGACAGAGCGCGATTGACGCCCCTGCGTCAATCGCTCGGGGGCTTGCCAACCCGACGTGCCCGCCGCGTCGTTGGTGTTCAAATTTCCGTTCGTGTGCGTGTAAAAAGACGTTCCCTCGGACACGTTCACGCGCTTGGCGAGTCCCATGTCGGCGATTTTCCCTCGTCCAGACGACGTTATCAAGACGTTTTGTGGTTTCAAATCGCGATGAATGATGCCTTGCTCGTGGAGTGCGGCCAAACCCGCGACGACGTCGTGTAGAATTCTTAAGCATTCTGCCGTCGGATACTTTGTCGCCTCGTCGATGCATTTGATGTTTAACGCTTTCGCGTTCGTCTCTGCCGCGGACGATTCGCTCTCGTTCGCCGCCCCGACAGGATCGACGACGCGAGCGAGTGACGACGCGCAGAGCTCAAGCGCCATATACACGAAGTTCGAGTCTTCCTCGAGCGCAAAGCATCTCAAAATATTCGGGTGCTCGTCTGAGGCGATGAGAGCCTGAAGCTCCTTGCGCGCAAGTTCGTGAAACTGCGCCAGCAAGCGCTTCACCGCGACGCGCCGTCCATCCAGCTCGCCTTCGAACACGATCGTACCGCACGAGCCGTATCCCAGCACGGATGGTTTAATGAGCAAGCGCCCGACTCGCGTTTCCTCGCGCGTCTTTTCTTCCATGACTTCCTGAATCTTCGCCGCGAGCTCCGCCTCAGCGGCTCGCGCTTCGGCTTGTTTCGCCCGCTTTTTCGCTCGTTTTTTCGCCGCAGCGGTGCGTTGATGCTCTTGTTCTGCATCCTCTACTCCTGTCACCACGCTCGACGGTGCGTTCACGTCGTGGACCTCTATATTTCGCCTCTTCAATTGCGTCAAGTACACGAAGACGATGGACAAGCCGCCGACGAGCAGCACGTTGAGCGCTCGTCGCGACGTTCTCGAACCCGGTAACCTCGACGAAGTCTTATCGAGCGTCGCCTTGACCAAATCTTCAGGAATGCACGACCAATCGTCCTCGTCGCTCCCTATATCGACGCGAACGAAGTCTTCGCTTTCGCTCGCGGCGACGAGGGCGTTCGAGCTGTCGGATCCGTCTCGTAAACCTTCGCCCGCACTGGCGGTGTACGGAAGCGCGAACAATCCTCTCTCGTGCGTGCCGACAATAATTTTATCGTCGCTTTCGGCTGGAATCTGCGCCGCGTTCTCCACGATGACGCGCCCGCTCGCGTCGCTCACGCCCAAAGGCAACGACGCCATTCGCTTTGACCACTTAATCTCCCCCGTTTCCTCGTCCACGCTTCGAACCACGTTTCCTGGCCCGATCACGAGCGATCCCGCATCGCTCGCGCGATCCGTTCCTATGCGCAGCGCGCCCGTGTCCGAGTCTCGACTCAGACTTCGCAACTCGCCGTGCGTCACGTTCCATCGCTCCTCGCCCGTCTCCGCGTCCACGCTCCGCACCACGTACTCCGTGCGCCCGACGTAAATCAACTCCTCGTCCGCCCCGTTCATCGCGTCGCCTCCCATCACGCTCGTGATCGTCCCATCGACGTCCACGCTCCGCACCAGCGCCCCCGTGCTCGCGCGCAGCGCGTAAATCGTCGACGACCGTCGTCCCACCACCAGCGCCCCGTCTCGCGTCGCGCTCGGGCTCGCCTCCACCAGCTCCCGCGTCGTCACCGGCAACCTCCGCACGACGTGTTTCGCGTCCTGATCGACGTGATGCGCGTACAGCGCGCCGTCGACGCCCGGGAACACGTTTCGCGTTCGCGTCCCGCTCGCCGCGCTCCGCGGCGTCAGCGCCCGCGCGTCCTCGCCCGCGCTCGTCCACGACGCCCCCGCGAGCGCGCCTCCCGAGTCGAACGCCCACACGTTATCGCCCGTGTCCGCGTCCAGCGCGCGCACGACGCCGTCCAGCGACACGACGACGAGCGGTCTTCCGCGCGCGCGCGAATCTCCAACGCGTCTCGTCGATTCCCCCCTCGCGTCCGCGCTCGACGCGCGTCGCGGCGCCGACAGCGCGAGCAGCGCCAGCGCGAGCGCCGCGCGCGTCGTCCACCGCGCGCGCGCGCGCGCCATCGCGCGACGCGTCGCGCTCTGGCGAATTCCCGACGCCGCGCGTCGGCGCCGCACAATCGCGCGCGCGAATCGTCGCCGACGCCGCGCGTCGCGCCGTCGCGACCGCGAACGCGCGGCGCCAACGCGCCATGTCGCAACCGTTCCGCAAGGCGGCGCACAAGCTCAAGCGACTGGCGAGAAACGCGATCGCGGATTCGTCGTGGAACATCTACCGCGGCGATCGCGTCGTCGTCACGCGCGGGCGCGATCGGGGGCAGACGGGCGTCGTGCGCGAGGTGGACCGAGAGAGGTCGTTGGTGTACGTCACGGGGGTGAATCTGGTGAAGAAGCACGCGAGGGGGGACGGGGAGACGCCGGGGCAGATCGTCGCGAGGGAGGCGGCGCTGCGGTACTCGAGCGTGGCGCTCGCGGATCCGGCGAATGGACACCCGGTGCGAGTGACGCGGATGTTTTTGGACGACGGAACGAAGGTGCGGGTGTCGAGGGGGCGACTGGCGAGCGGGAGCGTGATACCGATGCCGGGGGAGGCGATGGGGCGGAGGACGGTGCGGGCGACGGGACGAGGGCCGGCGGACGCGGCGAGCGAGGTCGCGGCGAGGACGAGTCGGGAGGCGACGGGGAAGACGTTTTTGGAGGTGTTCGGGGGAGGGAGCTCGGAGTCGTAGTTTCGAAGGGAGGGCTCGCGCGCGGAGGGGGTGCGATGTTAATTAATAATAGATACGGGAAATTTGTCGTCGACGACCCTATCGAAGCGCGCCGTCGTACGCGTCGACTTTTTCGTTGGCGCTGAGCACGAGCAAGATGCCTCGGAGACATCGGGACCAGTGCTTGGAGCGCGGGTCGTTCGGCGTTTTCGCGGCGTGAGACTTGGAAGCAGCGCGCAAAGCGCGATCGCGACCGCGCTCGCGGAGCAGGGCGCAGACGCGCTGTCCGTTTCGCGTGAGCGCGAAGAGCGCGCCACAGGACGCAGACGCGCACTGTAAATCTTCGTCGCGCACGCCTTGAACTAGACAATCGATGGCGACTTCATTCGCGGCGTAATGCGACTTTGCGTCTGGGTGGAAGGCGAGGTTGTGCATGAGCAGAAACGTCTCACGACGGGCGTCGTCGTTAGGGTCCGCGGCGGCGGCGACGACTTCCAGACAAAGCTCGAAAACGTGTGCTCCAGCGTTAGCGCGCAAAACAGCACGCTGACCATCGCCGAACGACGCTACGTTGCACAGTGCACGGACGCACGCGGTCACGGTCGTCATCCAGCGCGCGCGCGGGACGTCGTTGGCGTCGCTGTCATATGCGCGTACCTTGGTCAACGCGTGCGCGAGCGTCAGCGCGACGTCGTCTACGAAAGACGAGCGGATGAGCCAATAACGCGCCGGCCCTTCGACCGTGGCAAGCGACGACAACGCCTTCAACGTCAAGCATAGACTCGAAGACCCAGGGGCGTGCTTGGAGTCAAAAGCGTGATCCATCAAACGTTGCGCGAAGGATTTGGGTTGTTCGCCATCCTCGCCGGCGCCGACGGCGGTGATTGCCCGTTTCGAGTTCGGACATTTGGCGACAAAGTTCACCACGAGGGACAGTAACTCGTACATCACCGTCTGATCGAGCGTTGCGTACGGCCAAGTCGTCCGGAACATGTCCACGATGCCCGAATCCACGGCGTTTTCGCGGATTTCGTTGACGATTTCCTCTAGCCAAGCGTCGTCGCTTGTGCTCGTCGGAAAAGAGTACATCATATGTCGCAAGCACGTGAGGGATCCGAGGGCGACGGTTGATGGTAGTTCTTTCCCATCGGCATCGAGTCCGAATTCCATGGCGGCAGCGAGGGCATCCCTACGATTCGCCCTCATCGCCGAGGAAGCGACGTAGACGTCCATGGCGGTGGGCACGCTCTTGAACGATCCATCCGGACTCATTGAACGTCGCACCGCCGCGACGGTCGTCTGAACTAAACTGCTTACTAGACCCCACTCACAAGCCGCGGCTTTTGCGCTGACGTCGTGCGCGAGCACGTTCCGCGTGGCGCTGATAATGATAGACATTGTCGGGACCGAGCGTTGTTGCGTTGAGTTACCGAGCAAGCGGAAGTGCCACAGGACAAGTAGTGATTGTAATATCGACGCTCCAACGTGTTCAAAAGCGCCATCGATGGCGCGCTCGGAGGTCGATTTCGATCGGAATACTGTGGATGTAAGCAGACACGCGCCAACGGAAGCTTTGATGCATTCTGGACTCGCACTCGGCCCGACCGCGTTGGCGAGAATTTCTGCGCACATCGCCGCGACGCCGTGAGACGGGAACACGTCTTCATCGCCGTGCGAGTGGGCTTGTAATACAGTTGCGAGCGCCTCGGCACATCTGGACGCCGCTCGGGCAGCTGCACCACCGCCGCCAGAGCGCAAGGTGCGCGAAGCGTTACGCAGGCAATCGTATAACGCCGACGCTGCGAGTTTGACGTCAAAGCTCGTCACACCGGCGACGACCATGACGCCTAACAGAGCGGCTACATTCGATGCAGCCGCGGCCGCATCGGTGGAACCGTAGCCGACAAACTTGGTCCTTCGCAAGACTGCGAAAGTACCGTGCCACATCGTGCCATCCGTCTCATGACTGGGATTAAAGTCAAACGCTTCAGCGATGCCGAGCGCGTCGACGCGCGCGGCGGCGAGCAGCGCTGAAGAGGCGCCGCGATGCAAAACAGCAACACGTTCATCGTCACCACTCACATCATCCATAAGTACTCTGGCAAAGTCTCGCCACACGTCCTTTGCGGCGAGCATCGGGATCGATGGGAACGGCACGGAGGACTTCTCCCCCGAATAGAAGCCGTCGTCTGGAATTTCCAGTGAAACTTCCTGCGCAAAGCTTCCCGCGATGAGCGCGGCGACGCATCGGAACGCTGCGGCGCGCGTCACCGCCGCCTCTTCTTTGTCAAGTGCACATGCCGTTGCACGCTCGAAGATGTCAGGGAATTTGGCGGCGATAACGTCCGCGATTGGAGAGCTTGGTCCTACGGATGCCGCTACGATTTGCCATGCCCTCTCACGTGCGCGAGAAGACGCATCGACAAGCATGTCACTCAACCAAACCAAGTCGTCGATTTCATAGAAACCGTCGGCCCATTTATCAGATCTAGAACTGTCCATAATGAGCAGTAAAACACGCGTCGCCTTGTTCATGAGTACAGAGCCGCGATGATCCGAGGACGAGTATGACGGATACACCCTCGTTAACATCGACTGAACCAGGTTGAAGATGTCTTCGGATGGAACCCCTCCGAGACGCAGCGCCGCATTCACGGCATCGATGGCGACACACCTAGCCGTGTAATCGCAACTTGGCTCTCCGACTAACGTGTTTGTCACCACGCCGACGCAATCGATATCGAGAAGTTCTGCCACCACGGCTTCCGCGTCAACGTCGGGTACCGCATAAATTCTAAATCTCCTCGCTGCTTCGTACACGTTCGCAAGCAAGCTCATCGCCGCACGTACAGCGTCTGCGCGCGCCGCGCAAAAAGCGCCACCATCGTCACCGAGTGCTTTACCAGCCGCGATAGGATGTCTAAGCACTGGTGGGTCGCGTAACATATCACCGTCGCAGCTGACGCTCAGCGCCGCGCCTGCACTCGCGAGCGGAACTATGACGTCATGGACGACTTCGATCATTTTTTTCATCGCCAAAGGAGGGAGAATACTATCTTCCACGCGCATGAATGACTCTAAGCACGATGTAAGAACTTCAGCCATCCCAACCCATAATGAAATGTCAGTAGTCGACCGCGGCGGGCGCCGAATGAATCGCTCACTCGTTTCGTCCCATCGTCCTAGAGATGCTAAAAAAGCCATGGCGTTTAAACGAGTGGATTGGACGTTTGTCATCAAAGCGTCGACGATTCTCATCGCTTCTTCGTACGATTGAGCTTCACCAAGGGCACTGACTAGATTTCCAATGACGACCGGCGCGCAAGAAATTCGAGCGGCGTCGCGCATCACGCGCAGCTCGCCACTTTCTGTTTCTGCCTCTTCATCCAGCGCAAACGCGAGGAGCGCAGATTCATCGTCGTCGACCGCGTCGTACGTGTACATGAGTGTTTGACGACGCTTAAACATGTACAAAACTCGATTTCGGTCGACAACATCCGTCATCAATGGATCGGTATCGCCAACCGCCGGCGGGCTCTCGAGCTCGGGAACGAACTGAGGAAACCTGTAGGTCTCCAGGAAAAGCTTTGGAAGGCTCAAATCGGGCGTTTTTACCGCACCCACGCGCGCCGTGACGGTCTCACAGACAGGGGAAAACAGAAAGTACGCGAGAAGCGACGCCATCGCCTCCCGAATCCGACGCTGAGGATGGAACACGAGTCCGAGCAATTGCGTGACTCTTCCACCTCGCCCATCTTCGCGGCTCAAAATATCGCGAACCAGAGTCGATGCCCCGATCGCAGCAGCAAGAATTCGCAGCGCGCCGGCCACGACGTTCACATGCGAACCCTGATCGAGCGTTAACTTTATCAATGACTCGAGCAAACTCGGGTCGGCGAGAACAGTCGCGAGTCTCTCGTCTCTCATCATGATTTCTAGCTCGGCAAGGAGCTGGTCACGGTGTTTCGCGTCATCGAAGATGAAACGTCTCAAACAAGCGCGCACATCGTCAAACGTTCTCAACCGCAGACTCTCTTTGAACGCCACAACGCGCGAGTCCGCGTCTTCTTGACGCACGTACTCGTCATCCGTGAGTAAGACAGAATCGAAAGGATCGTCGTGAGACGCCAGGAGAACTTGCGCTGCCGAGCTGAGTCCGTGCGCTATACCGTACGCTAAATCGGTCGCACTCCGCACACGAACTTTCTCGCTTTCGTGAAACAACCCGCGCAATAGAGGCGCAAGTTTGCTTAATCGTCCGCCTACGTTCGCTTCTTGAATCATCTTTTGCGCTTCTCTCGCCGCATGTCCAGCGTCTGCATCGTCGATGAGAGCTTCAATCCAGGCGGAGTAGAGCGAAACCTGGGTCGCGACTGCGCGCCGATTCAAGGTCGAATTGCATAATGATTCCAAGCACAAAGCCGCATTCCGAACGGTGGACGAATGGTTCAAACCGCCGACGATGAGTTCTCCGATGATCGTAGAGTGCTCGAGAATGGCTCTCGCCGCGGTGTGCGGCGAGCTTGCTGTAGCGAGTGTGGCGTAAGCAGACGTCCGAACGTCATCGATGCCATGTGACAGTAATGCAAGCATCGCGCTGACAACCTCATCGAGATCGTCTGCTGATTCGCTCGTAGAGGCGAGTGCGACGAGCTTCGCGGTCATGCTTGAGCAAAACGGCGTCACATTATCAGTCGCGCCCATGATACTCAAAGCCGGTGTCGCCTTGCTGACGATACGTGCGAATGATTTAGCGTCTAAACCAGAAACCGCCGCCGACATCGCGATGCGCAGACACTGGTCTGCGTCTCGCACGAGTGAAATATCAAGAGAAAGCGTTGGGCATATGTGCACGAGCGCTTGCGCACAGTATTGCCGAGCCAACGGATTCGCCGCGGCGATGACTTCGTCGACGCAGACATCGTACCAGCGTGAGGACAGTCTCTTGTGCGCCGCACCAGCACCTCGGATCGGTGCACCGCTCGCCACTGCAGCTACTTCCGCGCTTACTTGAACGCACGTGAGATACTCGCTTGCGGCGCCCGATTCAAACTCAATCGTCGCCAACGACGACTCCCACAAATCGAGATACTGCCCGAGACGCATCAACGCATCGCCGTGTGGCTGAACATCCTTGTTCGTAGGGTCGATTTGAACGAGCGGCAACAGAAGGCGCACCGCTCGGATAGCGCTCGCTCGAAGAGCAGGATCGCACACTGCGGGAATCACGTGTAGCATAAACGCGTGCGCGATCGGAAGTACGCGCGTCGGTGCTCCTCGAGACGCGCCATATCCGTGCCCTCGCTCGCTCGGTGGAAAGTTTTCGGCGATCGGTGAGTTCGGCGACTGCGGGCGCGCCACTTTTCCCGTCGCTCTGACGGGCGTCCCATCCACCGTCAGCAAGCACTCTCGAGAAACGTCAATCAACTCTCTGTGCAGCGCCTGCGCGCACTGCCTAACGACGCTCAACGCCTCTCGTCGAGTCTCCAGAGTGCACAGTCGTGGCTCAGACGCCGAGAGAAGTTCGCAGACGCGTTCGAGCGCGCGCGACGCATGTTGCACCACCGCCTCGACGGGCAAATCCGACAACGCGCGTCCTAGTTCTCGAAGACCACCGAGCGCCAGCGCGTGATGCGTGCACGTGTCCAGGTGTGTTGTCAACACGTACAAATACTGTGCATCAGTCTCGTTCACGTTGACGTACGGTAACGAAAATCCCGCGTCGCCCTCGGCGCTCGCGACGTTGCGAGCGTCCACCGCGAACGAAACGCGCGCCGCCGAGCCCACCTTCGTCGACGTCGACGTCGACGTCGAAGCATCCCCATGAGTGCTCTCGCGCGCGCGCCGAACCCGTGCATCTTGTACTGCGTCGTACCTCCCGAAATCGTCCTGATCCTCCTCCCCGAGTTCGCCCGCGCTCGAGCTCGGAATTTCAACCGCCGCGCGCAACCGCGCGAGCGCCTTTTGATCCCTCCCGCTCTCCCGCACCACCGCCTCCATGTACTCCACCGCCCCGATCTCTCTCAACCACACTCTCGCCATGGGCTCCTTCGCGCACAACCACGATAGAAACGTCGCCGGCGACCACTCCGCGCAGCTCGTCGCCGCGCTCGCGTCCAGCGCCTCCGCGCGCGCCGCCGCCCCGCGTTCGTCGTGCGCGTCATCGACGCGGTTGTACAGCTCCAGGACCGCTCTCAACACCTCTGGATCGCGCGCCGTCGCCGCGGGCGCGCACGCGCCGGCGACGTTGGCGAGAATGAGCGCTCGAAGCGCGCGTTTACGAACGTCACGAATGTTCGACGAGAGTTTGCGTCGCGCGTTGGCGAGCGCGCGCGCGGACGCGTCGCGCGGCGCATCGCGCGCGAGCATGGCTTCGCGCTCGTGCGCTCGCGCGTCCACGCGCGGTGGGATGTGCGGTGAGGCGCGAATCGACGCGCGAGAGACGACACCTGTCGCTGCGTTTTGAATTCTCTCGCGCGGGCGCGCGGCGCGAAGGTGAATACGAATATCATTGCACGATGATAATGCTGAGAAATTGCGTGGACATCACACGAAATACACGGGCGAAGAGGCGCGCGGGGA
>Ga0255765_1000368_pt1 | contig 60566 bp, 45 predicted proteins | sample 041ome_8_FD_179965 | JGI IMG/M metagenome (GOLD analysis project Ga0255765, IMG submission 179965) | Coastal salt marsh microbial communities from the Groves Creek Marsh, Skidaway Island, Georgia - 041407BS metaG (version 2) | ecosystem: Environmental > Aquatic > Marine > Intertidal zone > Salt...
GCGCGGCTGTCTGACGCCCCACGGACGACGCCTCCGACGATTACGCGCGCGCGCGCGGGGGGGCCCCGCGCGGGGCTAGGGTACGGGCACCGTGTGTATTGAACACCGATACGGGCCTATGTCATGGTGTTGGTGGTCTATCCTTGGGTGCTGCATGAGGTCATGTGTGTCTCATATACGGCTGTTTTGTCATGTTCTATATACACGATCACCACCCATATGTCCGAGAATATTGAAAATTATAATGTTGGTATTTTAGACAGTTTCATCCTCGTTTGATAGACTTATATACACGTACACGTAGGTTAATACAGTATGTACTCGTGACCATGATGGATACGACGTGGCTGTGGTGCACGCGATGCGCGATGGGTGATGATGGGTGGTGTGTCGCGAGGCGTGCATACCTCGACGCGGTGCGTGCGGCACTCGTGATTGTCACGGATACACCCAGTGTGATGGCATTCACCGCGCACGCGTCGTCGTCGTCGTCGTCGATGATGACGACGACGACGTCGATGACGACGTCGATGACGACGTCGATGTCGTCGGTGGGGAAGACACAATCGTCATCGTCATCGTGGATGATGCGTGCGACGGTGATGCGCGGGAGACGCGGGAGGAGGATGGCGGTGGCGGTGGCGTCGTCGGTGGCGTCTTCGGCGTCGTCATCGTCGGCGTCGCTCGTGTTTGGTACGGGATCGAGCGATGCGTTCGATGCGCGAGGCGTGAGCTCGCCCGTGGTCAAGTACTTTGCGAGCGACGACGAGAGCCGATGGATGATGTGGTACACTGGGGCGTCGGCGGATGACGCCACGGCGATTGGTTTGGCGACGTCTGTGGATGGTATTGAATGGAAACGCGGTGGGTCATTCACGGAGACGTTTAGGAACGATGCGGAACAATCGATTAGTGTAGGTAAAGTGTTATGGCCCAACGACGAAGATTGGTGGACGTTTGATACGGCGGGCGTGAGCGTCGGGGACGTGCAGTTGATTTCGAGTGATTCCATCTCTGGTGGGTCGGTGTATTGGATGTTTTATCATGGTAACGATAGAGAAGTCGTGGATGGCATCGAGGGCGCGCGCACGCGACCGGGTTTATGCTTGAGTCAAGATGGTAGAAATTGGGCGCGCGTCGAAGGCGACCATCACACGGGGGCATTGTTTGACGTCGGCGAAGCTGGGGCGTGGGATGCGCGATGTATTCGTGATCCAAAGGTTTTACTCGCGGGGCCGAGTGATATTCGTTTATATTATACGTCGATTGATCCGAGCACTGGCGCGCGTTCGATTGGTTTGGCGCGCACAAAGGATGGATTCAACTACACCAAGCACTCGGGGGGCGCAGTGTTTGGACCCGGTCCCGCGGGCGCGTTTGATGATGCCGGTGTCGCTTCTCCGTGCGTCGTTCGCCTTGGACGCGAAGAGTTCATCATGTTTTATGAAGCATACTCTTCGCAAAACCCTGATGTGGCCACCATCGCGGTGGCGACGTCTAAGGATGGTGTGAAATGGACGCGCGCGTCTGCGCCCGCGCTTGCGGGCGGCGCTCCGGGCGCGTGGGATGCCGGCGGCGTCGGTAAGCCCTACGCCGTACCCATGGCTGGCGATCGCATTCGATTATATTACGAAGGCCGTGATGCGTCTAATCCACTCCATGGTGCTGGTGTTGGTGTCGCGTTGAGCGTTGAAGGCGACCGCTTCGCCTTTACTCGTCGCGAATAAATTTTTATGTTGTTGTTGACAAAATTTCAAGTTTATCCACTCTTCACTTGCCGACGCACGCGTCATCATGCGCGCGGCGTTGACGAACACGTCATCCACGATCGCGGCCACGCGGGCGAAGCACCATCGTCGCCCATCGCGCGCGCGTCGCGCGTCGTCGTCGTCATCTGCGTCTTCTTCGCCCGACGCCAACCCGGTGCTCATCTGCCCAGGATTGGGAAATCAGTCGTCCGACTACGACGAACTCGTGGAGATTCTTCGCGCTCGAGGTCACGCCGTGGTGGTGGCTAATGTCGCACGCATTGATTGGGCGCGCAACGCCGCGGGAGTTGTTAAGCCGTCGTATTGGCAGGGTACTTTAGAGCCGCGTCCGACGGTGGATTGGTATTTAGAGAGGTGCAAGAGCGCGGTGCGCGAGCTAAGAGAGACGTACGGTGCTCAAGGTAAGGTGTCGATGCTCGCGCACAGTGCCGGTGGATGGCTTGCGCGCGTTTACATCGATACATACGATGAGGAGGGTGATATCGGGCGGTTAGTCAGCCTCGGGTCGCCCATGAAACCAGTGCCGCGAGACGTGCCGGGGGTCATCGACCAAACGCGCGGGATTTTAACCTACGTCGATGAAAAGTTACGCACGGTGAAGGAATTAGCGCCTATATCAGTCACATGCGTGGCTGGGACGTACTTGCGTGGGCGTGGGACTTTTGAAGGCGTATCGAGCGCCCAGGCGTTCATCGTCGGTCAAGGCTACAAACAAGTATGCGGGGACGCGGACGCGGACGGCGATGGTATCACACCCGTAGAGACGGCGTTAATGGATGACGCCGAGCACATCATTTTAGAAGGCATTTATCACACTCCTCTCGGCGCTGGTGATGACAGACCGTGGTACGGCTCCCCTGGAGTTGTCGAACGCTGGGCAAACGCGCTGTGAGCGAATTAGGAAAGTAAATTTACACACAATTTGTTGTTCATTGTTATTGACATCATTATGACGAACAAAGAACCCGAATCGACTCAACGATATATCTGTTGTACATGACCGCCAACTCTAGCGAGACTGCGTTCAAAAATTCAAATCAAAACTCAATGAGGGAAAATAACAAGCGTCACGTAGAGTATTATGTTGCGCGCTTCTTTTGCCCTCCCGTCGCCTGTGCGTTCCCACACGCTTGGTCCAAGATATTAGGCTCAATCACATCAAATCGTCGCTTTTGACTGTCTCTCGCATCCTGTACGCGCATCGATAACAAAACAATCGTCGTCAGCCATCCAGCCGTCAAACACATTCAAACAAGATCTCTCGCGCGAAACACGCACACACACGCGCGATCACGACGCACGCACCGCTTGACGCCACGCATCGCCCAACACGGCATTGGAATTCACGCGTTCTCCACCGACGAAAATCTTAAACGTCATCTCGCGTGCGCCGTTCACGACGCGAGCTCGCGTCAGCCCTCGGTCGGGCGGCGGACCGAAGACCGCGCGAACGACCGACGAACGACCGCGCGCGCGAGTACGCGTCACGAGCACGCGTCCGAGTGCGCGGGATGCCCCTTTGTCCGCGCTTCACGAACGTCCGCGTCAACGCACACGCCGCGCGCGTCCACGAATGACGACGATGACGCGAGTGTTTAAGTTTAAACTCACATCTCATCACGCGCGCGGCATCGCCACTGCGACGCGCGCAGGCATCGCGCGGGTGTCGATCGCGTCGAACGTCACCGTCGCGGGACCTTTCGTGGACGACGACGACGACGGCGACGGCGACGGCGACGGCGACGGGGTTGAGCCCGTTTCAGTCGCGACACTGATTCAAAAGCTGTCGCGACAGAAGACGAGCGCACGCGCTTCGCATCGCGTGGACGATCCTATCGCGCGCGATGGGGGTGCGTACGTTATTCGATCGCATGTTTCGACGGTTGAGTGATCAGGATGACGTGAGCGAGGATGCGTTGGCGGAGGTGAGGCGGGAGCGTGGCGTCGGGAAAGATGGAGGAGACGCGACCGCGCCGAAGACGGGTAGGCATACGCGAGGCGCGCGATCGATGCGTTCGCGTAAGGATGATAATAGTGATGGTGATGGTGATGGTGATGAGATGATGACGGTGAATGGGAGGAAGAGGGCGAAGACGACGCAGAGGACGACGGGGAAGGTTCACGCGGCGGGCAACGTCAACAAACACGCCGCGAAGAGCTCAAACGAAGATTTCGCGCAATTAGAGCGAGATGGAGCACAGGCGGGTGTTAACTCTACGTCGATTATCATAACGACGGCATCGGAGGAGAAGGTGTCGATGGTTGGGCTCACCGCCGGCGCCGCGGCGCGCTCTAGACGAATGCCGAAACAAAAGCTGAGTGAGATTTATATCGAGACGGATAAGATTCCGCACGATGCATTAGTTGCAGAACCCACGCACGCGGTAAATGCTATAGATATTGTCGAGCAGGACATGGCGATGGAGCTCTCGCTCGATAGCGAGCACTTGAGTGATATTGAAAAGTTGTTCATGCCCGAGGGGATGGAGCAACACGCGCTCAAGTTTATAGCGATTAGAAACGCACTGCTCGTCAAGTGGCGCGCAAAACCGCGAGAATATTTATCTGCGGCACAGGCTGCGGATTGTTTCAAAAAGAAGCTCGAACCGATTTCGTATGCGGTGCACAAGTATCTGACATATTTTGGTTACATAAACTTTGGCGTGATGAAGCCGAGCGTGGAATTTGACCCCGAATTGACCGAGGGTCCAAAGATGTCAGTCTGCGTCGTCGGTGCTGGACTCGCTGGAATTGGCGCGGCTCGGCAACTCAAAGCCCTTGGACACAAAGTCGTTGTTCTCGAGGCGAGCGACCGCCCTGGGGGTCGCGTCGATACGCGTGAATTTGAAACGGCTTTTACATTTGGGGCGGATAAAAGTGACAAAGTGGGCGTCGTTGCCGATCTTGGTGGAAATATTTTGAGCGGAACTAAAGGCAACCCATTGTGCGTAGTAGCGAAACAACTTGGGATCAAGCCACACGTCATTAGTGCTGAGTGCCCACTTTACAATGAAAATGGTGACCTCGTTGATGCCGCCATCGACTCACGCGTCGAAACGAATTTCAACAAAATACTCGAAAACCTATCATACTATCGCGAGACAATGGATGTGAAAGTAGCGAACAAAATGTCACTCGGATTAGAGCTCGAAAAAGCTATAGCGAACGAGCTCAAAAATGTTCGAGATTTGCAACTGAAGGAGAACGAGAGACAAACGTATGACTGGCACATGGCAAACTTGGAGTTTGCCAACGCTGCGCAATGCGACTATTTATCGCTGCGCCAGTGGGATCAAGATGATCCTTATGATTTCACTGGGGATCATGTTGTCATTCCCGGAGGCAACGCGCGATTGGTTGACGCGCTGGCAAAGGATTTGAAGATTTGGTATGAGCATCGCGTGAAAGCAATCACCAGTGCGGCTTCGTTCGGAGCGACTGGCGTTATTGTGCACTGTGAAGAAGGTGTTGATATCGTTGCGGACGTTGTGCTCGTCACTGTGCCACTGGGAGTGTTGAAGAAGGAAAATATTGCATTCGTACCAGCCTTGCCTACGCGAAAATTGCAAGCTATACAAAATATCAACTTTGGAATTTTAAACAAAGTTATCCTGGTGTTTCCCAAACGCTTTTGGGATGAAAACTTGTATACTTTTGGGTTAATACAACCCAATAAAATTGATCGCGGAAAATACTTTTTATTTTACACATCGTCGAAAGAAGGCGAAGGAAATGTATTGACTGCGTTGATTGCGGGCAACGCCGCCATCGAGGTTGAGTCTCGTGAAGAGGACGAGGTGGTCAACGAAGTATTGGACAGTCTGAGAAAGATATTCGACAAAAAAGACGTTCAAGTGCCAACTCCTTATTCTTACCACCTCACTCGTTGGGGGCAGGATCCAAACACGTATGGTTCTTACAGCAGTTGCTCCACGGATGCAACAGGGGCGGACTACGACGAGTTGGCAAAACCCATGGGAAATATCCACTTTGCGGGAGAAGCGACAATCTCTCGGTACCCGGCGACGCTTCACGGAGCGTACTTATCTGGCTTACGCGAAGCTGGCTTGATAGCGCTGAAAAGTGACGCCACGAGTTCAGCCGACAAGCTCGCAGATATCACGATTGCCATGGCTCCAAAGAAATAACGACACAAACTGCGGGTCGACGCGCGCGCGTCATTGCAAGCCATTTAATTTGTACACATAGATCTGTTCTGTTAAAAAAATTGTCCACTACGTTCTACTAAACATACTAAAATAACATACACACACATCTTCTACAACACAAACGTTTTTATCGTGTGTTTTCCTTGTCGTCTCCGTTTCGCCTCGACGCCATCGTCAAACGTTTTCAGCGTTTTACCCTTGGTGGGTCTTTCTTTAAAGTCAACGTCGCTTCCATCACTTATTGAAGACTTCATCGACATCTTAGACTCATCACTTGGACTAGTACTACGTAACTTTCGCTTGTTCGTCGTTGTGTCGACCAAATCCTTTAAAAATTCGTCGACACCCGGGCAAGCGTGTTCGGCGTTGAACACGGCGCGAAACCTCGACATGATGTGACTCTTCACCTTAGCCGTGGCTGGCGCACGATAGGCATTTTTAATGGCTCGTCTTGGATTCATCGCCATACCGCGAATCCAGTCCACAAAACTCGTCAATGTCTTGAGATCCTTGTCTTTTTGGATAACCTCGGGTGGAATTTTTGGTGCCGACGGCTTTTTCACGCGCGGCGTTGGATTTTCACTCCCAGCGACGTCTACGCGTCCATCATTCGCGCAATCGACTTGCCACACATTGTAGTAATAATTCACAATATCAAACATTGTTTTACCTGGCAACGCTTTGCGCAGTGGGAACAAGTTATCCGCGTGTCTCGAGACGTGTTCGGCGAACGCGCGTCGCTCCTCCGCGGTCCAGCGCCTCGCGCCCGCCTCGACGCCAATTGTATCCAAACCGAGCGCTTCGGCAGTCACATTCGCCCGTGCGAGCGCTTCTTCAAGCCGCGCGCGCGCTTCAGCCACGCGTTCGGGCGGCACGACGGGTGTTCGACGCAAGTCTTCGCCGTCGTCCTCGTCATCGCTCTTTGACGCTTTCTCCGTCGAGACGCTCGGCGGGGTATCCGACATTGGCACCGCAGAAATCCTCGCCGGCGCTCGCACCTCCGCCGGATCGTCGTCGTCATTCGGTGACAACGACGGCGACTGCGACCTCGTACGCGGTCGCTTAATCTCCGGCGGCCACACCTTGACACCTAATAACGCCGTCTCGCGCGCCGTGGGTTTTCCGACAACAAACTCTGACGTCGACATCGTCGCGAGCGGTACCACCGCCTGATGAGCATCACCGACGCGAATTACGCCAGTTCGCGACATCGAACTCCCACTCCCAGTCCATCCTCGTCGTTCTCCTCTATCATTACTCAACGCATCGTGCGCGTACGGTGCGTGCGCCAACACCGCCGCCAACGCGTTCAATTCGTCATCCAAGCGCGTCATCGACGACGTCGTCATCGATGTCGTCGTCATCGACGTCGTACGATTCGACCGAGACCCGGTGGTATTAGTACATCTATCATCTCCATGCCTCATTCGATGCGCCGTGCGTCGCACCCGTCGAGGCTGCATGCGAACTCGAGCCACCTTGACTCGAAATTTTAAAAGCCGCGCGCGATGCGCCAACGCCTCCGCCTCCGCTTGACCCTCGGCGCGTCGCGTGCTCGATGGCCCATCCCGCCGCACCTTGACCGCTGACTTACTATCATCAACGCTACCACTACTGATTATGATCACATCATCATTCGTATCTGCGTCCTCGTCGTCGACATTTGTATCCGTAGCCGCGCCGTCTTCGCTTCGTCGGCGCGCGCGTCCAGCCTCCGTGCTCATCCTTCGAATATACCCCAGCACCTCCGCGCACACCTCACGCGCGCGTTTCACATCATCGGCGTCGTCATCGTCGTCATCATCACGTCGTGTGTCGCGCACCTTCGTCGTCGAAGGCGTCGTCGAAGGCGTCGTCATCGAAGGCGTCGTCGTCGTCGTCGCTTGGTCCACGCTCGCGGGTGACCCCGGCACAAGATGCCACCCCGACGCATTCGAATCCCCGTGCGTCGATGGCGACGTCGTCGGCGATGGCGTCATGCGAGTTTGACGGCGAGTGCGACGGCGAATGGCACGACCACCACCGTCGTCGTCGTCGTCGTCGTCCCGCATCGTCGTCGCCGTGCGAATGAATGAACGCATGGCGTGCACGAGTTTTCGCGGTCGAGGGCGCGCGACACACAAAAGCCCTAAAATTGTGCATGGTTTTAGGTTTTAGGGTCTAGCCTATCGGCGGTGCACTGTGGATAGACCGCCGTCGACGACGACGACGACGACGACGACGACACAGTGCGACCGACGACATCGACGACGACGATGACGACGATGACGACGATGACGATGACGACGCATGCGACGGGCGCCGTGGCCGCTGGGCGTCGTCGTCGCGGTGGCTCTGTGCGCGGCGCGCGATCGACGACGACGACGACGACGACGACGATGGTGACGATGCCGATGCCGATGCGCGCCGCGCGCCGAGGGATGACGACGACGACGACGACGGTGACGCGGGCGTCGTGGTACGATGAGACGAAAGAGGATGATTCCGCGGCGTCGACATCGACGTCGTCGTCACCGGCGTCGTCGTCCGCGGGGGAAGAGGAAAGGGAAAAGACACCACCGGCATCCGCGACGACGAGCGCAGAGCCAAAGTTTGCGTACGAGCCCAAGAGTAAGAGCAAACGCAAGAAGAACACGGTGCGTCGCGCCAAGGTTGAGGTACAATCCGCGGCTGTGGATGCGGCGAAAGGAACGGGGGTGAAGACGCTGTCGCAAGAAACTGAGGAGGCGTATGTGAAGTTTTTATTCTTGTACGTGAATGTTATTTTTGTGTTTGGCGTGACGCTCGGGTTGAGCGCGTTTAAGATTTTACCAGACGCCGCGGATGTGTTCATCGCGGAGAAGATGTATCCGTTTTTCACGCCGTTCGTGGGTGGGTTTTTGTTGTTTTCGTCGATTTATGGGGTGATTAAAACGCGTGACGATCCAAACGCGACGTAGTAGGCGCCGCGCGCGCGCTCGGGATTTTAATAAAAAACTTACTTCTATACAAGAATGCTCTATTTCAACTACCGCCACGATTGACGGTTCAAAACATGTGATACATGGGTGAATGCGAGGCTTCGCGTAAAATTTTCGCCGCCGCCTCGCGACCTGCGGCGGTGAGCAACGTCATCACCGCCGCGCGAATGACTTTGTACGACGACACGAGCGTCACCGACCCGATGAAAGCAATCTTCATCGTTCGTCGTTTCCTCTCGCCATCCGCTGCATTGAATATCTCCGTCACATCCATGAATAAATGTTTCTCTTGCCACCTGTAGTATGTACAACGACACACGCGCGTCAGTACGCGTTCGAGAACCCGCGCGCGAGCGCCGCCAATCGCGCCAATCGCTCCACCCTTTCACGCACCCTTTCACGTGCCAAACAATCAACGGCACGTTCACAATCGCCAAGACAAAACTCCCACTCAACGCCATCGCCCCTGTGCCCACGCAATGCGCTAAAATCTCAAACCAAATCAACCTATTGATCCTCCTCGCGGCGTCGTGTGGATTCATAAAATCGTTTTGTAAATCCGTTAACGCCACGACGACGTAGACGTTGATTCCGAGCGCGGCAAAGAACGCGGATGTGGCGATGCATAGGGCTATGAAGTGCGCAATCGTCGTCCACGCGGTTTCGGCGGGAATCATGGTCGTACGGTTGATGGATGCGTGCGCGCGTCGACGTGTGCGGATGCAATCAAACGGGTGTTTTTGTGTGCATGCGTCGTCACAGCGCCACGCTCGGGGGTGCGTCGACGCCGCGCGCGGAGCAGACGTGAACACGCGTGCGCGTGCATTGATATCGTCAGTCGCGGTCGGCGGCAGTAGACGCGCACGCGACGAGAAATCCGTTGATTGATTGCAATTCTTTCCTTTGTGCGTTGGTGTGGTATAATTCAAGACGAATGACGACGCGGAACGAGAGCCGACCGGCGATTACGCACGTGTCTGACGTGAAAACAATTACAGATGCGTATGAGGTGCTGGAGAAGATCGGCACTGGGGGGTTTGCGACGGTGGCGAGGGCGAGGGAACGCGCGAGCGGGCGCGAGGTGGCGATTAAGGTGCGCGTTTGGCGTTGAATGACGACGACAACGAGTGATGAGTGTCGTCTTGTGCGGTGTCGTTGCGCGCGTGTGATTTGTTCGTGATTTTCGTGCGGTCGTCGTGCGAGGTGTCAGTGACGATGGCTTCGTCGTGGGCGTTGAACGCGAATGCGCGTGAATGCTGACTGTGTCTGCGTCTGAGTATATCCGTATATACGCGACGTACGTACTGACCGTGGAGTGTTTCGTGTGACCACGCGCGTAGGTTGTGGATAAAAGCAAGTACGCGCCGATGGACCGATCGTTCGAGCGCGAGGTGGTAGTGCTTTCGGAGATTAAACATAAGAATGTCGTCGAGTTGTTGGCGACGTACGTGACGGATAGAAACGTCTTCATGGTGTGCGAGTTGGCTCGCGGTGGGGAGTTACTCGAACGCGTCAGTCAAGTGGGATCGTTCGATGAACAGCAGGCGAGGCGAATTACGAGGGAGATATTGGAAGCGGTGAAGCACATGCACGATAGAAACATCGTGCACAGAGACTTGAAACTGGAGAACATATTGATGAGCGACGATTCGCCAGACGCGCACGTTAAATTGATCGATTTTGGATTGGCGCGATTCAAAACTGATGGTCAAACGCTACGTACGATTTGCGGGTCACCATTATATATTGCACCTGAGATTTTAGAGCTTGAAACCGACCACAACGCGGCGGGTTGTTACACCACGGCGTGCGACATGTGGAGCGTGGGGGTTATTTTATTTGTTCTGCTGAGTGGATATTCGCCGTTCGATCACGACGATGAGAACGTGCTGTATCAAAGTATTCGTAATGGACATTACCATCTTGAACCTGGAATTTGGGATTTCATCTCAAACTCGGCGAAGGATTTAGTAGCGAATTTACTCGAGACAGACGACAAGTCGCGCTTGACGGCGGATCAAGCGTTACGACATCCATGGATGTTGGAAGAAGAGCCCGTGCCCGAAGTTCCCGCGAACTTTGACGTTGGTCGGGCACAAAGACTCGCGCATCAAGCCGAGCTCGTACGACAAATTCGTGAAGAAGAAATGTATGCCAAGGAGCAAGCCGAACGCATGGATGGAAGCGCGTACGGCGCCGACATTTTCAGCGTAGCTCCGTAATACCGCCGCGCTAAGATCTGCCATGTAATGTATATATCTTATAGTACAATATTTATCATCATTATTATTATTCTACTCGCACATGATGAGCACCTTACTTACTCATCAAAAATACATGGCCGTCCCAGGTGTTTTATTCATAAACTTCCGCTTTGAAAACGCCATCCAAAACTTATTCGGCGCTCCAGTTTCACCATCAAAACACCGCTCGACTAATCTCAACGCGATCGCTTCTCGACACCGCTTCATAAACGTCCGATACTCATCGCCCTCGACGCGCGTCTCTGGCGCCGGTAACAATCCACCAAACTCAAAATCCCCATCCCCCGGACACGCAAACCTCGCCAACGCGAGCTCTTTCGCCGCCTTCTCCCCTTCACCCTTGTTCGCGCATCGTTCGAACCGTTTCAACACCTCAGACGCGAAGAACGTCAACACGACGAGCAACTTATCCGCGCCGCAGCGCACGTCAAATTTTCTAAACAACACATTCGCGCGAAACGCATTCAACGCGTCGTCGATGGCGTCACCGGGGCCCGTGATTGGCACCATGGGCACACCGCACGCGTGTTTCATCCCGGCATCCGTGCCATCGCACGCGATCGATAACCTATACACCATTTGAGCGTATAGACGACGACGACGACGACGCGACGACGACGAGTGACGCGTCGTCCTCGATGACGCGCGCACCGACCCACGGCGCACCGCATACTATTATAGTCCCAGAACACCTATACGACGCGCGCACGCGAGGCACGTGTACGTCATTATATAGTCCAAACCACCACACAGTACACAGCACGACCCCCCCTGGTCGCCCCGAAACCATCCACGTCACACCGGTCCATGACGCTATGTCATTTACATAGTTAATTATACCCATACGTTTTGCCACCAGACTCACCTCCCGCGTGGTCGTCCAATAAATCCACGTTGACGAGTTAATACTCAACCGTTACACCCCTCGTCCGGTCACTCGGACGTGAAAGGCGCGACGATCGTATTTATGATACTTACGAGCCCTTATAACTCAGCTGGTTAGAGTGCGGTGCTTATACAGTTCTATCGTGAGGTAGAGTATGTATGTGAACTCCCCCGAGCGATCGCGGGCGATGGCACACGCGAACGACACCACTTGCGGCCTCGCACAGAGAGCGAGATGATGAGAAACGCCGAAGTCTCGGGATCGAAACCCGATTGGGGCATATACCAGTATACTTTTAGTACTCTTTTATTTATTAAAGCGAAGTTATTACTATCATTTTTTATTGGGTGTACCGCCGTGTATCATGTTTGTTCGATAGGTGATAGCGCTTTGCGTATACGACATGCGTGCTGTGCGCGCGCGAGATGGCCGCACGATTGTGGACGCCGCGCGCGTCTTGTTTGAGCATAAAAATCCGCGATATGGTCTTTCTATGCATGTGCTACATCTATATGATTAATAATGACACAGTACTACCTATATGCTGTCCTGTCGTGAATAAACCTACCTTTTCACTACGGGTTGGCTCGGAGAAATCGACACTGGCGCTCGCCCGAGTCGGCGTCGACGGAGCACTCTTCGACGACGGGGGCGGCGCGAGACTCCCTACACGACACCAGGACGATGCTTTCGCTCAAGTGAATGTGACCGCCTTCTATGTTTACGTATCCACCAAAGTCCATGCTTGAACTTCTGAGGCGTTTACGTGTGCTGTGCGTTTGTGAGTCGAAGACCCACGCGTTGTGTTCGCAATCGATGACGGTTTGCGCGTCGTTTAATGGATACACCGCGACGTCTGCCTGCGTGGAGCTGAGCATGGTATTCCCGCGGCCGGTGTATACGCCTGGAAAGAGACGAATGACGTCGCTGTTGAGCCACTCTTCCGGACGGTCATCCGTCGAGGACGAGGCGTAGACGTAGTCAGAGACGTGTCGCGGCGTCGTCAGCGCCGAGTTGACCGCGGCTTGAATCGTTCTAAATGGTCGAAGCACCGAGCCGTCACCGTTTTGAGGACCATCGCTTCGCACGTACAGGTCGCAATAATAAAACACCGTGCTTGAACTCAGAGCACTCCAGGATGCGTCGTTCGCCGAGCCCGTGTTTGACACGCGAACGTCGGATGTAAAGCACGGCACTCCAGTGATGTCGTCAATGGCGGCGCTATTGACATCTCGTTTAGGCGTCACGCACTCAATTTCCGTGGCGCTGATGTATTTCCCTGGCACATATGTGGTTCGCGTAGATCCAGTGGCGGTGTCTTCGAACGCACACAACAAACCTGTCCCTTGATAGAATCCCGAACCCGTCACGCGCGCCACCGTTCCGCCTCTAAACGGTCCGCGCGCCATCCGCGACGATGCTTCGGGCACACGCGACGACGTCACCGATGTCACCACCGGTGCGGTCTTCGCTAAATCATATGTGAATGTCACATACGCAGCGTTTGCCATCGGGACATCGACACCATCGCCATCACCGCCCGCGGAAACCAAGTCATCAAACGTCGCGCCGTCGTTGGAGACTTGAATGAGACATGTTCCAGACGCGCACAACGAGCCATCACTACACGTATCTTGCGACCCAGGCCAATACGGAGAGACGCATATGATTTCATTATATGCAACCCATAATGCCTTGCCATATTCTGCATCGGGATCCGGGAACAACCCACGCGCGTACCCTTCGCCCGCGCCGGCGACGACTTTTGGACAACTAAACGCGCATCTCAAATGTGCCCCAGGATAAAACGTCCCTAGCGTCCCAGCCACCGCTGGCGTGCTCTTTATGCGCACGTACGTACCACCACTAATAACCCCCATCGTTGCATTCGCCACCCACGTCTCTCTCGCACGCGATGCAATCGCTACGGCGCCATCCGCACACCCCGAACATCCCGGAGCGCTCGCGTCGTACTCAAACGCCGCAAACGTACTCGTCGCTGAACTCACGAAAGACCCAGCCTCGGCGCTCCAAACCCCACTCGATGGATCTTTACTCATCGTAACTTGCACTACTTCCGACATCGCGCCGCGCCCGATGCCTGGCGTCACGCAATACGCCGTCGACGCGCTCGCAAACGTCGCCCGGACAACCGTCGTCGTCCCGCTCCGCGCGCCTACAAACCTACAACTCAACTCCCGCGCGTTCCCAAACCCAACGCCGAGCACGGTGACGTTGGTACCACCACTGACGTGCCCTCGGCGCGGCGCGATGCCCGAAATCGCAATCCTCGCCGCGTTCGCGCCGTCATTCGCGCGTCGCTGCTGCCGTTGCACCGATGCGCTCGTGAATCGCGCGCGCGTCGCTTTCGACGCCTCCACGCGCTCGACGACCGCGATGAGCGCGAGCAAGGCGACGAACGCGATGAGGCTCGCGTTCGCGCGCCATCTCGCGCGTCGAGCGCGGCGCGGCGGCGACGGCATGGGCGTCGCAAGCCCGCGGCGCGCGCCGTGCTCTGACGCCACACGTCGTCGGGACATGATGTGGCGACGACGTCGAATCGTCGGCGGCGATGGGCGACGACGCGAGTGTTGATGCGAATGCGTGCGATGCGTGCGCGCGGTGCGGCGCACGAAGGCTGTCGAGGAGCGACGCGAGCGTGGCGCGCGCTCGGCGTGGCGCGGCGTCTTATCAGCGAGGCGTCTTTGACGCGCCGCGCACGCGGGCGTCGGCTCCGTTACCCAAAGACGCTCCAACCGCGGCGTACGAGCTCTTTGGCGGCGTGGGTGAAATTTCGGTGCAAATCGCGAATCGTTTTCCATCTTTACGTCGCATCTATATGTTCGAATGGCGCGGGCGCATCGTATGCGACGCGGCGAGACGCCATCCGCGCGTCACCGTCGTCGTGACGGATATCAGAACGATGAATTACGTATTTGTCCCACCAGGTGCGTTCGTGTGGGCTTCGCCGCCGTGCGAAGGATATTCACCACAACGCCGAAGTGAATTCGCGAAAAAAGGTACCGAATTTGCAAAGTCTGTGCTCGAGCTCGCGGATACGTACGTGCGCGTCACGCTCGATTTCATCCGCGCGGCGGCGGCGCTGTGCTGGGTTCTAGAGAATCCATCCGCCGAGCTCCGAAACAGATTGGCAATCTGGAAACACGTTCATTACGATCGTTTTACAGTCACGTACTGCAAGTATGGTTTCGATTATAGAAAAAGGACTGATCTGTTTGTGTCGCGCGAGCTCGGTGCGATTCTGCGCGTCAACGGGGGCGGTTTCAAGGCGCCTTGTTCCCCCAAGGCGAGTCCGTGCGATTTAATCAAATGCGGTGGAAACCATCCACGCGTAGCCGCAGGGCTTCCGGCGTGGATGCTTGGTCGCGTGCCAAAGTCCCTCGTCAACGACATACTCGATCGCGGCGTCGCGCCCTATCTCGCCGCGACGTACGGCGACGGCGACGGGTTCGCGTGGCGTCGTTCTCGAGGTCGCTAGCGTCGCGACGCACCCGCGACAGTTGTTATATAAGTATATATACAGGAGAGTGTTTGTGTTTATAATAAGCCGAACAGCCGCGCGACGCACGATACGCTCGAGACGCACGTCGACGTACACATGGACGCGTCTCGTACACATGGTGTGACGTGACGTTTTCAATCCCCAGTTCGGGTACCGAGTCATAATTGGTCAAAAACACCCCACACAAGGGGGGTGCCGATTGATAATCCCGAGGCGCCGGTTCGGTGTCGAGACGCCGCGCGATGGGGATGCGCCACTCCACGACGCGTCGCGCGAGTCGCCGGCGCGATGTAACCGTCACGCACGCGCGCGCGTGAAGCATACACACACCGAACGCATCGTGCGTTCGCGCATGGATTCGCACGGTCGCGTCGCGCGCGTTATCAAGATATGTGTGACCACTCCACGACGGGTGTCGCGTCGTCTCGCCTCGGAAGATCGATGGCACTCGAGCGACGCCGTCGACGGACGTGTTTGCACGCGAAGAACCATAAAGATAGAATAAAAAAAGGTGCGCTTTTGAAGCGATGTCTGGTGTTCGTCGTCGAGCGAATCAACGCGTCGCGTTTCGCGAGGTCGCGCGGAGCGCGCGAGCAGTCTCGTCTCGTCTCGGGCGTTGACTTGCGTTGACTTGCGTTGACTTGAGTCTCGACTCGACTCAACTTCGGTTCAAGTGACTGACAGAAAACGTTTTTAGCGAGCGCACGATCATTCAAACACATGTAGCATTTCAAGCTATGTCAGTGATACCGGCGTGACAACCGGTATCCGTTTCGGGGAGGGCTATGCACGTTGGGGGTTGGGGCACACGCTCCGATTCCCCCCCGAGAAGTCTTAACGGCCTCATGCGTGGCTTCTTGACGTTGTCGATTTATCCGGCGTCGTTGAAGCCTTAGTAAGGAGAACTTGTTCTCCTTGTTAGCCGTTGTAATTGATGTACATTCTTCGAGCTATTAAGCTATTAAGTGCAGAGTCACTCGAGCGAGCGCGTCGATAGCCGCCGCGCTCATCAACCCCGCCACCGCGTGCGCCAATCGTCGCGTGACGTCATCCGCGGCGCTGATCGTCGACTGTTGACGCGTTGTACGCAACGCGCGATGCATGAGCGCCGGAACGGTGATCGTCGTCGCGATGGCGTTCACGCGCGCAATTTCATGCAACACCATGGCATCGTCCTCGTCACCATCATCACGCACACCGTCGTCGTTCGCGGCGTTTCTGCGCGCGCAAACCGCGCGCGTGGCGACGAACGCGACGGCAACTATCGCACACGCGCGAAGCGCGCGCGTTCGCGCGCCCATGCGCGCCGTACGCGTCGCCATGCAATGACGTAACCACCCGTGTGACGCTTGGCTACGCCATTCGACGCCGCACCGCGCGCCGCCGCAATGTCCGCGACCAACCTACCGCCGATACGAACAACGTTGGATGATCGCGATTTCCCCGGCACGCGATTCGTCAACGCGGTGTCGTCGAAGATTGAAGATTTAGCGCGACAATGCTCGCCCTGTGCCGCGTGTGCCGACGGCACGGCGCGACGGAAAGCCGCCGCGGACGGGCGCGAGAGCGTCGAGCTCGACGCGCCGCATGAAAACGATGGCTCGAGTCCGCGCGATGGCGGCGGATCGGCGCCTTGGACGGATACGTACGCAGAGTTTAGGGAATCAACCGTCAAGGCGCGAGGCGAAGACGTCGTCGCGAGTCAGTTGGATGAGATTAACGAGCGGTTAGCGGCGGATTTAAGCGCGATCGAGGATGGGACGTGTGATGAAAAATATGCCTCGCCCGTGGTCGTGCGTGAAGTGGCGGGGAGTGGGAATTGAGGGGTGAATTCGTCGAGAGCGCTCGCGCGAGGCGGTTGGAGCTTTGTCTCTCTCTCACGCGCGCCCGTGCCGTTGAACTCTACACAAATTTGTTCCCGGCGTAGAGCGTTGCTTTATATAACTTTTAATGATGATTGTAAATACTGTATGTGTACATCACGACGATCGCGGCTGCGGTGCGCTCGAGCAGAACAAAGGCGAACCGGCGAGTCACCGTCGCGTCACTCGTCGGCGCGCGGCTCACCATGCCGTCGTCGACGACGACGACGGATTTCAGTAAACCTCCAGACGCAAACACCTTACGCATACTCATCGCCACCGACACCCATCTCGGCGCGCACGAATCGAACGCCATACGTAAAGACGATGCGTTTCTCGCGTTTGAAGAGATCTTTGAGACAGCCATCGCTGCGCGCGTGGATTGCGTCTTCCTCGCAGGCGACGTGTTCGATATCAACAAGCCCAGTCGTGAGACGTTAGTGCGTACAATGGAGATTCTTCGTAAGCACGCGTTCGGGGATAAGCCCGTTGCGGTGGAGGTGGTGAGCGATACAAAGGAGAACTTCCCAAGCCGAGGTGCGCGGTTTGAAAGGCGACTCGCGAAACCGTCTCGGCGCGCGTCTCTCTCTCGCGCGTGCGTGCGTGCGTGCACGTGGATGGTGACTAACGACAGCTGTTGTATTGCTTCATCGCGATTGGTATCGTCGCAAACGAACAGGTATTGTGAATTATGAGGATCCGAACGCAAACATCGCGTTGCCGATTTTCAGCATTCACGGCAACCACGACGACCCGGCGGGCGAAGCGAATTTAAGCGCCATGGATATTCTCGCCCAAGCTGGGCTTGTGAATTATTTCGGCAAGCATGGGTTAGGGGGTGGTGGCGCGGGACGGGTGGATTTAAAGCCCGTGCTCATGCGTAAGGGATTGACAAAGCTGGCGTTGTACGGGCTCGGGTACATTCGAGATAATCGTTTACATCAAATGTTTAGCGTGAAGGGATGCGTGCGATGGCATCGACCGGCGGAGACGAGCGATTGTGCGTCTTCATCGTGGTTTAACGTGATGCTAATTCATCAGAATCGCGCGGCTCATTCGAAGAATGCGATTTCGGATCGGTATTTGCCAGAATGGTTGGATTACGTCGTGTGGGGGCACGAGCATGAGTGTTTAATTGAACCCACGGAAGTGCCCGGTGGATTTCATATTTCCCAGCCAGGGTCGTCCGTGGTGACGTCATTAATCGAGGGTGAAGCCAAGGAGAAGAAGATATGCGTATTGGAGGTGAAGGCGGATCCGGAGAACCCAAACGGGGCGCCGTATTGGCGCACGACGGCGATTCCGCTCAAGTCGACGCGGCCGTTTGAATTTGAGCAAATCGCGCTCGCGTCGATCGGTGAACTTGAAGCCACAGATCAAAAAGGTTTATCGACATATCTCGAGAATCGTGTAACCGCGATGATTTCGCGCGCGCATAAAAAGGCGCGCGAACGTCACGCACCAAAAGCGTTTGATGTTTTGGATCGATTAAACTTGCCGCTCATTCGCTTACGCGTCGATTACTCTGGAGGTTTCAGCACAATCAATCCGCAGCGATTCGGCCAAAAGTTTGTCGGCAAGGTCGCTAATCCGAATGATATATTGTTGTTTCACAAGAGCTCAAAGAAGCGCGCCGGTAACGGGATGGATATCGACGAGGACATGGCACAGGAGGACGAACTCGCCATGGAGGAGGAGGCGCAGGCGGAAGGCTTACTCGAAGACCAACGACGCATCGATCGTCTCGTGCGCGAGCACTTGAGCGCTTCTGAGGGATTGCAGCTTTTAACGTCGAATGATTTATCCGCTGCATTGGATGATTTCGTCAATCGTGATGAGAAGACAGCCATTGCCAAGTTGTGCTCGACGCGATTGAAGGATGTGCAAACGTCTGTCAATGCCGAAGCTCAGAACGCCGATGACCCAACGCAGCTCATGACAAAGATTCAAGAAGCTGTGGAATTGCAAATGAAAAAACCGACGAAACACAAGCCCGTGCTTGAGGAGAACGCGAATGATGGCACTAGTACGGCGGCGCCAAAGCGACGCGGACGCGCTTCGACGGCGGCGGCGGCGGCCGATGTTGAAAATGAAGCGGCCGCGGCGAATGATGCACCGACACAGCCACCGACGCAAAAAGCGACGCAAAAGAAGCCCGCTGCGACGCGACGCGCGCCGGCGAAGAAGAAGACGCCGACGCCAGAACCTGAGGTGATCTCTGATTTTGACGACGAAGACGAAATCGAAGACTCTGACGCCGACGTCATTCCATTGAGCCAACCGGTAAAGACGGCGGCTCGTCCATCACGCGCCGCGGCGATTGCCAGCACGCGTGCGATGCGCAAGCAAACGCCTTCGTCACCAAACGAAGTCCCTGATTCCGAAGACGAGTTCGACGCCGACGATGAGGTTATTGAGGCATCTGATTCCGAAGACGACGTCGGCATCGCTCCAGCGCGCGGACGTAAACGTGCAGCGCCGGCCGCGAAGAAGGCTCCAGCGAAGAAACCGCGCGCTACAACATCACGCGCGAAAGCTCCAGCGCGACGCGCAACGGGCGACGATAGTGGTGATGACGTGGACGACGTCGCGCCTACGCGCGGACGATCGACGCGCGGGACACAGAACACGCAAGGCACGCAAAACACGACTCAAAATAACACTTGGGGCCGCTCGCGTCGCGGATAGTCTAACGCGCGGCTCACTCAATTATTGATACGCACATCGCATAGAAGATACATCACTAGAAGCGCACTATAGCCGCGATAGACATTCACAAAGATGAAATGAAACGTTTTGTGTACTGTACAATTGCTATTCTACCAACTTTTCCCCATCCGCGCATACGAGATTGAATAAACGCAAATCTAAAAACGGCTGCGTCGACCATACTGTGGCGCAGCCGCTTAATTCTTCATCATTCATCTCACCGCGCCGCAAGTAATCTAAAATTTTCTCGCGCGTCTCGCATTCGCGTTCGAGCTGGTCAACCACTGACGTACAAATCCATAACCACTGCTCGACTAACAGCGGCTCGCTCGATCCCCACGCGAACGCTGTGCGCATGATGGGAACGGGAACGTCATCAATCCAATGCGCATCCATGGCTGACGACGATGACGGCGACGTGGTCCCAGGGGCTCTGTCGCTCGCGTCTCCAACGCTTCGCCCGCTCGCGGCTTTAATCAAATCTCCCAACGCCGCATTCGCGCGCGTCACCACCGATGCCATCCCACGCACGCACGTTGCAACTTCTTCAATCGCGCTGGTGAGTTTCTCGGGCGCCGCCGCACACTGACTAGGATGCGCCCATCCGTTGGCGATGAACGCCGTCAACCGAGCCGACGCCGACGCCTGAACCGCCGCGGCGCTCGCCTCACCGAGCGCCCCGATCGCATCCTCGGTTACGTCATGCGTGCACAACGCATACCATCTCGGAATGCTCGCCAATGCGGTGTCACCACGAAAGTGATAACGGCGAAACTCTCGAGCGAGCTCGCTGAGCTCGGCGACGCCGCTGACGTCCAATTCATCGGCTTCGTCTTCTACCATCGCTTTCGCGCAGCGATAATCCCCCTGGTGTGGCGTCAAGCGCGCTTTGTGTGCCAGCGCGCAAGACTCTCCGAATATCGTCTATCGTACGCACGCCTACGAGGTGGAAGATACCGACGACGCTCGCGACGCCGACGACGCACACCGCCGTAGACGCTCCCAACGCTTTCGAACCTAAAATCGCCGCACGCCAATGCGTTCCGGGCGGCAAATCGCGCTCAGCCTTTGTACGCGATCGCGTGTACGCAATTGCGCTCGCACTTACGACCGCGGTGGACGTAAACGTCGCGAGCGCGGCGGTAAAGATGGATGCGTGCGAACGAGGCGCGGCGTCTCGCCAACTTTGAATGAACTTAAACCCGTCGATTTGCGGTTTAGGCGCTGAATGCGATGCGTCAGAAGGTGCGTTACGTGGATTTGCGTCGTGTGCGCGCGTTGGCATCGACTGCGTGGTGGACACCGACGCGGCGCGTTTTGACGTTGACAGCCGTCGTCGCTCGTTTGGAATGAATACTACGGTACATTTACATGACAGCCTGCTTTTTCGCCGCCTTTTTCGCGCGCTGTGCCTCGTACGCGAGCCACTGGTCTTTGATTTGACTCGATAAAGCTCCAAGTTTGGCAAAGACTTTCTCGCGGTCGTCGCTCGCGACGGTAAATTTACTAAATCTATCCGGATGATACATCAACATGAGCCGTCGGTACGCGGCTTTGACGTCTTCCGCCGTGGCGCGCTTGCCTCCCGCGGCGCCGAGGAGAATCCGACTCGTCGTGGGTGGAAACGGAATGTCCTTATAGCGCATCTCGCGCGCGTTGGTGTCGGCGAAATCTTCAATGAACACTTTCCACGCTGCGTGGTGCTCGAGCCATAAAATTTCTTTTTGTCGTTGCGAAGACGTCGACGTCGACTCGTCTTTCACACCATGCCCGACATCGGCATCGTCGCGCCGCTTCGTTGACGACGACGTACCAAACGTGTCGGACGTTTTTGTCGCATCTCCGTCGTAGTCCATGGCGTCGTCTTCTAAAATCGCGCGCATCGCCTCAAGCTCGCGCTCTCTTTCCCATCGCTCCCACGAGTCATCCTCCACGCCGCGGCTTTGGTAGCCCCCTTCACTTACATCATACGCCGCGTTGCTTTGCGTAGTATTCCCCATGCGTGCGTTGAAACTCACCTTCATCTTGTCGAACGCGCCATTCAACGCGTCGCCGACGTCCTTGGCGCGCGCCAAGGCTTCATTCTTCGACCGCTCGAGCCGCTCTTTAATGTCAAACACTCCAGAGCAGCTCGCGGAGCTCGGTCGCGGCGGGAAAAACGCATCCATCGCGCGCCGCCCGGCGTTATTCGTCATTAATCCATCGACAGTGCCTCCGATTAAGCCTCCAATTAAGGGAATAGCGCGAGATGCCGCCATGGTGGCTGAACGGGACGCGCCGCGTTCGGCAAAAGCCGTAGCCGCCAGTCGCGTGAGTCGCCACGAAGAGCCTTGAAGCGCCGCGCCCTGCGCGCGGCTCGCAGCATACTGCACATACTCATGATGCACGCCTCGACTCACGCCCACGGCAGCGGCGTGCGTCGCCGCCGCAGCGACTGCATCCTCGATGTCTGGCTCGTCAGCGCCACCGTCGACGACGTCTTCGATGTCCACCTCATCGACGACGCCTCCGATGGCTGCCGTAATCGCTCGCGCCGCCACAGATGGATCCAAAGGATCTTTGCCTGCTAAAATTGCCAACGCAAACGACAAGCGCAACGCGACGAACGCATTTGCTATCAATTGCGCCGGAATTGTGATGGGCAGCGTCAACATGCCGCCCAGCCCGGCGACGAAGCCAGACCCAAAATTCGCCGCGCTTTGCCACGCCACCAACGCATCTGCGCATCGAAACAGCGCAACATCCGTCAGCAATGCATCGGGATCGGCGTCCGCCGGGCGATAGGCTGCCGCCAACGCTCGCGCGCTGAGCACGCGCGCCCCGCTGCGCGGCTCGTCCCGGCCAGACAACGCTAACCGAAGCAACATAAAGAGCGCGCGCGTCGGTGCAGATTCGTCCTCAGCCAATGCGCGCCAAAATGCAATGGATTCCACCGCACGTCTCGCATCGAATCGCGCGCGCGCGGCGTCGCCTGCGGTTGAATGCGCGCCAACGGTTGTCCGCGCGCGCTCGGCTCGGAACCTCGCGGCGCGCAACTTCTTCTCAAAGGCGAAGCGTTCGCCGGGAAGCGCGGTGAGCGCGCGTTCGTCGGCGAGAATACGCGTGAGTGTGTCCGAAATCGCATCTAACGGCGACGGCGTCGATGACGTCGACGAAGAATTTGCACATAAAGATGACTGCGCTGGTGACGATGAAGATGACGATGATGAAGAAACACGCGATTCGTCGCCCACGTCGCGCCCCGCACGCACCACCATGGCGTTCAAGCACGCACGCACGCACTATGTCTCCTACGCGTTCGAGCCCGTCGGAGGCGTTCGCATGGCGCGCTCGCGCGTCAGACTGTGTCAACACAAAACAGTTGAAAGCGCATGAAATCAATCATCCGCACACGTCGACGCGCGACGCGTCGGACCGCGCGCGCGCGACGCGACGCCACGCGACACGAGACGCGCGTCACGCGGTATCATGGCGCGGCGGCGACACACCGTCGCGCTCGCGACGTGCGCGTTGCTTAAATTCATCGCCTTGTGCACATTCGCGCGCGGTTTCTTGCTCACGCGTAAAGCGTCGACGTCGCGCGCGCATTACGCGTACACGGACGACAGCGGCGGGGATGTGTTAGTGTCCAAGGTGGTCGTGCTCGTGATTGACGGCGCGAGGCATGCGTGGGTGCGCGAGGATGCGGGCGCGCGCGCGTTGGCGTTTACGCGAGCGCTCGGTCAGTCTCGTAGAATCGACGACGACGACGGTGTAGGCGGTACAGACGATACGAAGGGGTGTGGGAAAATGTTTAAATTCGTGGCTGATGCGCCGACGACGACGCAGCAGCGATTGAAAGGGATATTAACTGGAGGTTTACCGACGTTTATCGACGTGAGTGCGTCGTTTGGAGGCGCGGCGCTCGACGAGGATAATGTCGTCGCGCAGTTACTCGCGCGCGGTAAGCGCATGGCGTTTAGTGGTGACGATACTTGGGGTGAATTATTTGATTTGAATGTCACGTTCACCGTGGATGCGTCTCCGTTTGAGAGTTTTGATGTCAAGGATACGACGACGGTGGACGCCGGCGTTCGGCGGCGGATGCGCGACATGTTGCGACGTCCAGACGATTGGGACGTGCTCATCGGGCATATGCTCGGTGCAGATCACGTTGGACACACGTATGGTGCGACGACGGATGAAATGGAGGATAAATTGCGCGAGAATGATCAAGATGTACGCGACATTGTGGAGGCGCTGCGCGCCGACGCTCGGTTTGCTGAAACTCTCTTCTTTGTCTTCGGCGACCATGGAATGACGGATCATGGTGATCACGGCGGCGGTACTGCTGATGAAACAGAATCATTTTTGCTTGTGTATCATCCATGGGCGTCAAAGTGCACGGAGAGCGGGAGGATGTCGGACGAGACGATGCCGCAAGTTGATTTTGCGCCGACGCTCGCGTCGCTCGTCGGAGTTCCAATTCCATACGGTAATTTAGGCACCGTCAACGAAAAGATATTCAACATCGCGCACGGAGGCAAAACTCGCGATGATGATGTGTTCACCGCGTACTCTCGCGCGGTGTTTTCGAATGCGGAGCAGATTTGGAACTATATAAACACGTACGGCGACGCCGAGCGCTCAAGTCCGTTTCGAGCCGAAGACGAGACGCGTCTCCGAGACGTAATGCATCGCATGACGCGTGAATCCAATCCAACACAAAAACTCACGAACGCTTTGGAATTCATGAAGATGACAGCGGATATCGCGCGCGCGCAATGGGCAGAGTTTGGCCTTTGGCGCATGACGATTGGGTTCGTCGCGCTCGTCGGCGCCGTCGGCGCCAACGCGTTCGCCGCCTACACGTTGACGTACGACGACGGCGACAATACGCACACGTCGACGACGATGATGAAGACGACGAAAGACGAACCAAACAATGAAGATTACACCATCGTCGCTACCGTCGGCGTTGTTCTCGTCGCTCTCGCGTCGGTGTCGCGATTATCGAATAGTTACATTGTCGAGGAGCGGACCATGTCTCAATTCCTCTTCGCGACGTACGTCGTCGCCCTCGGCATTCGCGCCGCCACGTTCACGCGCGCAAACATCGCGCACGTCAGCGTGTATACGGCATTGGCGCTGTTCGCCAACGTCGCCATGTTCAAATTAGGCACGAATTGGATTAAGAGCGACGCGAGCGTGTCGCGGGGCGCGGGACTCGGCTTTGCATTCGTCGGATGCGTGGGATGCCTTGCGTTTGCCTACATGTCGCATCTTTTCGTCGCCCGTCGTTTTCCGCGCACGATGCCCGCAGTGATTTTAGTCATACTCGCGTGGTTCGCCGTCGCTGCGCGTTGTGTTGAGGTTTTGGTGTTCGGAGGGGATGGATTTGTCGCCGCGCGGATGTGCTACGGAGCGAGCGCGTCGGCGGCGTTTGCGGCTTTCGCGCGCGCGCCATCGAAGGCACCCGACGTCGACACCGACACAATCGTTCGTCGGTGTGCACTATTCGTCGTAGTAATTGCACCTACGCTTACCATGCTCGCTGGACCGGCTTTGGGGATGATTTACTTTGGGTTAACGGTCATCGCGTACGGGTCGACGGCGGCGCTCGCGCTCGGCGGAGACCCGTCGGCGGCGACGGTTCGATTGCGCTGTCGCGGGTTAGAAACCACGCTCGCCACTGGTGCGTGGTTAGCGAGTACGGTTGTATTTTTTGGTGGCGGTCACGCGTGCTCGTTTGATGGATTACACTTTGCCGCGGCGTTTACCGGATTTAAGACGTTTCACTTTTACGTCATGGGCGTGTTGTTGGCGTGCGAGACGTGGAGCGCCGATATCCTCCTCGCCGCGTGTGCGCCGATGATTTCCGCCATCCTACACCGCGGCGATAAGACTCAATCTATGCCATCGTCCATCGTCGTACGCGTGGCGCAGAAGATCACGCTGGTGCGCACCGTACCCGTCTTATGTAGCGTCCTGTGCGCCGCCGTGCATCGCCGGCATCTCATGGTTTGGGCCATCTTTGCCCCGAAATTCGTCTACGACGCCATCGGCTCCACCGTCGCCGACGTCTGTGCTATAACTCTCGTCATTTTTGCCACGCGTACACCGCGAGCGAGCGCTCGAGCAAAGACCAAGGCGCAATAGTGCATCGATTCATGACGCGGCTCGCGACCGACGTCCCAGCCGACGGCTGCGCGAGCGACGGCTGGGACGCGCGAAGCTCAAACGTCTTCATTCCACCGCGCACGATGTTCGCGCGAACACCCACCGCGCGCGCGCTATACGCCGCCGTGCGGCCTTCGCCGATGCACGCGCGTCGCGCCCCAGCGCTCGTCGTCGCGCGTTTACGTCCGGGGCGACAAGGCATTCAACGCATCTACCGCCTGGCGCGCGAAAAGGAAATGATTGGCGAATACGAATACCTCGAGTCTATCGGCGTGCCCCGCGCGCAAGCGCTGCAGGTGATGGCGCAGGCATCGACAGCGTTCGAACGCGAGGCGGTGAAGCGCGGGATCGATCCCGGTACGCTCACGTATGGCTCTGAAGATATGTCTGAGGTTGTAGAGTTTTTAATTGAAAGCGGCGTAGCCGCGAGCGAGGTTGGCGCGCTCGTGATTCGACACCCCGCGGTTTTGGCGTATGGTGTCGAAACGCGTTTAAAGCCTTTATTTGAGTACATGGAGTGTACGTTCGGGAGAGATGCCAAGGCGTTCGTGGAGGATGTCACGCGTCGCCCAAGCCTGTTGGGGTTAGACGCCGACGCCAACGCGAGGAAAATGATTGAGTACTTGTTAGACAATGGCTCAACCAAGGAGGAGGCGATGGAATATTTCTTACGGTCGTTATAACCATATATAACCTAGTAGTGCGCGCGCGTGCACGTGTGCGGTAGAGCATGATTTAATCAATTGTACAACAACGATGGGGTGGCTCTTAATATGATGGTTCATATTGACAACACAACGCGTACAACGTAGTAGTAGAGGTGAAACCTTACTCGTCCAACTCGGCGGCAATTTCTGCGACGAGTTGTTTGCGATACTCTTCGAAATCACCGTTGAATTTATCAACCCGTCCTTCGTCGACGACCCAAATTTCGCTCGTCTCGGCGTCGAGCACCTTTTCGCAAATGTGCGCGTCGTGCGTAATTAACACGACGCCACCTTCGAACTCCTCGAGTGCCTCGGCTAAAGCGTCGATGGACTCCATATCCAAGTGATTCGTGGGCTCATCCATGAGTAAGATGTGCGGCGCTGACATGCTAATCGCGGTGAACACCACACGCGCCTTTTGACCGCCAGAGAGCTTGACGATGGGCGTCAAATGGTTGTGCCCAGGTAAGCCGAATTTCCCGAGCTTGGCGCGAATCTCTTCAGGCTTGTACGAACCGCCTCCTGGTCGTAGAAATTTACGTCGCAAATACTCCACTGGATTTTCATCCATGGCTAAAACGTCGACAAAGTGCTGAGAGTACCGACCGATGCGCAAGGCGTGCGAACGGCGAGATTCACCCTCTGTCGGCTCCAAATCGCCAGCTAAGAGATTCATCAACGTCGATTTACCAGCGCCGTTAGGGCCGATGATGGCCACGCGGGTGCCCATATCGATGCCGAGGTCGATCTTATCTAGGGAGAACCCCTTCAAACCAGGGTAGGAGAATGAGCAATCGCTCAAGCCGATGAGCGGCGGGGGCAACTCTGTGGGCGTGGGGAAATTGAACTTGACGTTGTAGTCGGACCACTTTTCGGGAAGTTGCGAGGGTGCGTCATCATCGTCATCAATCATCATGCCCTTATTCTTTTTGTTGCCTTGCTTTCGCTCTTGCGTCTTTTTAGCCTTATCCTTGACATCTTGTTGCTTGGATTTGCTCGACGCCGCCTTGGCGAGTTTCATCTCCTTTGCATACTTTTCGAAGGCCTTGTTCGCCTCGCGACGACGAATCTGGTACATTTCCTCAAACTGGTCAAACGAGCCCTTGTATTGATCGAGCTTGTGATCGTGCAAGTGAATGATATCCGTCGTAACGGATGACAAAAAGTCGCGATCGTGCGAGACGACGACGAGAGTCTTCTTCCAACGCATCAAATATTCCTCCAGCCAAATGACGGCGCGTAAATCCAAATGGTTCGTGGGCTCATCGAGCAACAAGCACGTGGGCTCGATGAAAAGCGCACGAGCGAGAGAAATGCGCATGCGCCAGCCACCGGAGAAGCTCTTCGTGGTGTTATGCATGGAAAATCGATCGGGACCTTGGGAGCCATCCTTCTTTGGCACGGTGAAACCCAAACCGTGAAGAATCTTTGACGCGCGCGCCTCCGCGGTGGCATCACCCTTCTCATTCAATCGCTCGTACGTCTTGTTGAGCTCGGCGTTCAAGTCGTTCTCGATGCCAGTCTCTTCATCCTTGAACACGGGCTCTTCCACAGAACCATCGCCAATGGCAAGTTTCTCCATCAGTTCTTCGAGATCCACCTTCTTTTTACGCAAATCTTGCAATTCCACGTCAGCAGCAACCACAGACTGCAACGCCGAGCGGTCATCACCGACGACTTCTTGTTCGACGAGTAAGATATCAATGTGCTCGGGAACGGGAATCTTACGTCGCGCCAACAACTTCATCACGGTGGTTTTACCAGTCCCATTTGGACCCACCAAACCGTAACGGCGCCCGTGCGCAATCGTAAGCGACGTGTTATTTAACAATGGCTTACCTCGCGCGCTCACGGAGAATCCTTCAATTTTAATATCCTTACTCGTGGCCATCGCCGCCATCATTTCATCGGAATAATTGGGAATACGTACGTTGAACGCGTCGTCGTCCTCCATCATCGCCTCCGCCTTAGCCATAGCTTCCTTGCGCGCCGCCTCGATCTCCTTTTGTCTCGCACGCTTAATCTGCTTATCGGTCGGACCCGAGAATTCAATAACCTTTTCTTCGCGCTCAACTTTCTCGCTATCACTATCACTGTCGCTCGATGGTAAATCCAAACCATCCAAGTAGTTGTCCGCGGTTCGCGCCGGAGGCGGCGGCGCTCGCACCTTCCTCTGTGGTGCTTCCGCCGCCGCCGGCTTTGCCTTAGACGACCCACCCGAGGACTTATCTTTCTTCTCCTTGGGATCTTTTTCTTTCTTATCCTTCTTCTCCTTTTTCTCCTTCTTGTCCTTATCGCCGCCTGCGCGCGTTTTAAACGACTTGCCGTGGTCAGTCTCTCTCACTCTCTCGTTCCGTCATCGCAGTACGCGTGCGTCTGCGACGTCATGCGCGCGGTCGGCGCCACAGTGCATACATGTAAAACGACGTGCCGCGTCGTTCGCGCGCCAACACCTGCGCGCGACGGCGCGCACGCCGATGAAGCCGATCGAAACCATCTTGCCTCAAAAAAGTGCACACCCATCAGGGACACTCGATTTACGCGACGACGACGACGTACCTTGCGCTTTGCGCGCGGCGCGCTGCTCGGGGGTCTCGTCCTTATCTTTTTTCGCCATGATGCGTGCGGACGACGGCGAGACGCGACGGAGAATGCGGCCACGGTGCGTTGTAGCCCTGGAGGTATCTCCAGGGCTTTCGCGAGCGGATGGCGGCGCGTGAATAATGACGGCGTGTTCTCGCTCTCTGGCGCGACGTGCGCGCTACGAATGCACGGGCGTGTAGTTTAAATTACAATGAATTAATTCTCCGAGGCAATGGTTGCGCTTGAAGCCGTACTTGTCGCGCAGTGATGTCTTTAATCCGTCAAAATGTTCTCCTTGGACACGCCTCGGCTGTCAAAGAGATGTAAAAGCTTTGATGCGACGTCGCCTTGGCACCCAGCGAGGAGCACGGAGCACGACGCGGGTGATTTACCTAGGATAGTGGGCTTCCCACCCGCCGTGAGGGCACCCGTCAGTAAGCACTGCTCAATCATGAACATGGCGTTGTCGACGTCGTCGACCCCACCGTAGACGGGAATAATCTTGTATCCTTCGCTGCGCCATTCATCGTGCAGCGACAATAACGCCGAGCTCTCTTGACTATTGGCCAAGTAAAACACCGTCACTGGATGCTTATCCGTATACGCCAACACGGGCTGCCAATCCAAAATCGATCGAATACTCGCCATTCCGCTCGTCCCGCGCGCGACGAGCACCAACGCGTGATTCTCCTTCATCGCCGCCTCTAAACTCCTTTCTGCAAACAAGACATTCGTAAACCCACTTCCAAGCGGTTTCGACACCGATATCACATCCCCCGGTTTTGCCGCCGTCAATCCCGCGGGATGCGTTCCGGCGTCCACTAAAAATTCAACCTTGGCGCTGTCCAACCGCGCCGAGTCGTACCTCACGTGATACGGCGACCTCGCCACCGGAAGCTTATCCACAACACCATCATCACTACCATCGCCGCGTCCGAAGCGCGCCTTGACGTACATCCCAGGCTTTGTAAACGTCTCTGTCCACACTTTACCATTGTTGAAGACCAACCCGGGCGACGAGCGAAGGTGCTGCGCTTCGTCATTCTGTTTATCTTCCACGGCGACGACGAGCGAGCGCTGGGAGCCATCCACTGAGGCGGCGTTGTTTTCAATCACCACGCACGAGTACCAGATCGCGGACTCGTCGTCGGTGCTCGACGCTAGGACCCTGAGTTCACGTTTTCGTGGAACCTTTGACATCGATCGATGCTTTTCGTGTGTTCGCGGTCGCGTGACGCGCGCGGCGACGGGCGCAATGCGTTGCGAGTGAGAAAACATGTTCTATGCGGTGCGCGTGAGGAGACGCGCGACGCGGGGCGAGACGAGGCGCGCGCGCGCGGGCGTGTGCGGTGTGCGCGCGGGCGGAGGAGGAGAGGTTGGTTACGGCGCCGAGCGACTCAGCGCGACGGACGATGACACTGATTTGTATTACACTCGAGCACCTAAGAATACAGCGCGCAGAATAAACATAAGACATACGAAGAGTACGAATAGCGCGAATCGTCGAATGATGGTACGCGTGGTGCGCTTTGAGCCTGAGGGCAGACGTCCGCGCGGAGGCGTCCCAAGCGCTCCACCGGAGCCGCGCGAACGTGTCCGAGCAAGCGGTGGCGGCGGCGACGAAAATGTCCCCGCCGATGATGTCATCGCCGCAACGGGTTTGGATGGAGAATTCACGATGTCTTCGTATCCTAAAGAAGTCGTGGATGTGGCGCGCCGGAGCTCGATTTGAGAGCCAAAGGCTTGGGATTGTTGCGTCGGCGCGGCCAGCGCAGCCATGCAATCGCCAAAGGATCCATGTTGCGATGAGTTCTTGAGTGTAGCAGACGCATCGCCGCTACTTTCGTACTTTTCTAATGATGCAAGTGCGTGTCGGAGAAGCGAATTCGCCACCGCTGGCACTGGGTCGCTCATTTTGCCTGTAGACGAACTCAAAATTGCACGAATCTCCTCCTTAACGCTCACGACATCCACGTGCTCGGGACATCCAGTACTCGCAGAACAAAATCCTGCAATCGCCTTTGCACAATCTACGACCGCGGCAGGTGTCAAGAATGCATCTTGACTACGAGCGTCGGCGTCGATTTGCACGCTCGCACACAACGCGGAAACGCCGCCAAAATCACAAAACTTCTTCGCCTCTGCCGACGCGCTCTTACTGACGACAGCCGACAAACGCGTTAAATCAGCAATCGTTAGTTCTCGCGCGCGATCGCGATCGATTAACCGCAAAGCAATCCATCGCGCGAGCGCCGCGCCGACATCCGCGCACCGTTGCGCCGCCAGCAGCGTCTCTGCCGCCTCTCCATCACTCGTCAATCGAGCCAATACTCCTAACATCAACGCCACCGTCTCCCGTCTTAATCCCATATCACTACTATCACTACCGTGCGACACAAAACTGCCGCTACTACTACCGCTCTCCGCTACGAGCACGCGTTTCGCCACATCCGCCGTTGTCGACGCGCTCTCCGCCTCTCTATTCGCCTTCACCCCACTCGCGCGATATAAATACAACGCCGCGTAATACCTCGCCCGATAGTCTACCACCCCATTATTCCTATGACTCGAGTGATGCATGATTTCACACGCCATAGCCGTGCATTGCGCCGCGAGCGAGCCACACGACGTCGCTCGAGACGCCAACGCTCGCGTCGCCGAAACCAACTTCAAGCGCTCTGTCTCCATCGCCCCCGCGCTCGGCTTCGCTGCGAGCGCACCACGAATAGTGTCTAGTACGTCGCGAATGTGCGTGAGATCGTCTTGCGACGGGCGCGACGGCATCGCGCCACTGTCCCGACGTCCATCAACATCAGCATCAACAGCATCTTGATAATCTAAATCACCCATGACGCGCGTCGAACCCGCGCCCAGGCGCACTGCGCGCGCGCAACGTCACACGCACACGCGTTGTCGCCTATCTGTCGCGCGAGAACGACGACGTCGCGCCCGCGTGTGCGTCACGGACTGAAGATGTGGAGATGAAGATGAAGACGCGGAGTTCCGGCGCTCCGAAATCCTCCATTCACGCGCACGCACCACCACTCTTGCGCGCGCGAACGACTGCGACGCGATAGACGACAGACGAGTACATTCACTTCATTCGCCGCGCGATGTCCGTGACGCTGCACACGACGCTGGGGGACTTAAAGCTCGAAATCCACTGCGCCGATTGCCCGCGCACGGCGGAAAACTTCCTGGCGCACTGCGCGTCGGGGTACTACGATTCGTGCGTGTTCCATCGGTGCGTGAAAGGGTTTATGATTCAAACCGGTGACCCGAGCGGGACCGGGCGCGGTGGCGCGAGCGTGTACGATGGGAAACCATTTGGGGATGAAATCAACGCACACTTGAAGTTTTCCCAACGCGGCTGCGTGGCGATGGCGAATAGCGGACCGAATACGAACATGAGCCAGTTTTTTGTGAGCTTTGGAAAGCTACCGCACTTGGATGGAAAGGTTGGCGTGTTTGGGCGCGTGATTGATGGGCACGGGGTGTTGGATTCGTTGGAACGGTTGGTGGTGGATGAGCGCGATAGGCCGGTGCGGGACGTGAAGATTGAACGGGTGACGATACACGCCAACCCGTTGGCGACGTGAGATGATAGGTAGTGGTAGGTGACGTACGGGATGTGAAGTTTGCTCGGGTGAGTAATGTACATGTGACTTTACTTACAACGCTACGTTCATCCCAAGCGCCACCACGCGCTCCTAGCGAGCGCGACAGTGGCGATAGACATGTACTGAATAATAGACATTTAATAATGCTGTAAGAAACTGCTTATGATTAGCCGCTATTCGCAGCGCGCATTTCGTCCCGCTCGATCGCGCTCAAATCAAAAATTTGCCGCGAGTTGCCCGAGGCGCCGAGCCATTCTTTAAAGTGCGCCTGAATCGCCCCCTGAAGCTCGGATCGCTTAATATCCGACAGCGATGAATCTCGCACGAGCGTTCGAATGTCGTTCACACGTTGCATTTTAACATCGAGCGCAGCGACGTAGGATGGCGGGGTCTCGAATGGATTGGCTTGCGTCGTCGCGCCGACGGCGTCATCCTCTCGAGACGCGCTCTCCCGAAACGGAACAATGAATGGCGTAAACGCATCGGGAGAAATCAATGAAACCCCGGAGGATATGCGCACCACACCCGACTGCTTCCAAATCGACTGTTGATCCTTGATTGTGACGTCAGCGCCGATAATCACGGGTCGATCCCACGCGTTGCACATGGATGGGTCGATGTGCGCCGCGCTCAAGTGCTCGAGCAAATGTTCATAATACGTGTTGTACGGCGCCAACATGCACTTGCGATTGTCACCAATAAACACCGGCTGATTGGTGATACCTAAATGAAACGTACACTCAAAGCACGAGCGCACGGCGATGCGTTTGGTGGCACACATGAGCGTCACGCGTTCGCATTGCTCCATCCGCAACGACCGCGCGCACGCGCCGACGACAATCGTACAATCTACGCATCCCGAAATCGACACGTAATGATAGGGTTCAAGCAAGTAAATCACCGAATCCGAGCACGATGTGATTTCTGCGCACGGCGTGGACGACGCGTAGCGCGGCGAGCCAAAGACTGGTAAATTCTTTGGAGTCGTGGAGCAGCACGCGTTGAGTCCCGAGGCGATGCGCGTGTCCCTCATGCCTTGATTTCGCACAACCGTCGTTCGGTAAGCGCCATCAATTGCGACTAACGTCTTTGTACCTTCCGTATTAACGCTAAAATCCGGCACAGCTGACGCAGAAGCCTTCACATCATCCCCCACGAGTGTCAACGCCGCGATGGCTTGCACCGTCGACATCGACGACTTTGCCTCGGCTCCGTGCGCCTTTGGCGATCCCGACGCGTCGTCACCACCATCCACCACGTGACGCACAATCCAATCCCGCACCACATTCGTACTGATCTCATCTTCGCCCTCGGCGCACACCAAAGCGCTCAAAGTCGTGCGTGTACCGTTGATATCTCGCGTTTCGAATAAAAATCCCAACCCGTCGCATTCGCGCCTCGTCAGCGTCTCCACCCGACCCTTCCTCGCGTCCGCATCCATCGAGCACGCGTGCACGACCGCGTCCCAGTGATGGAGTAAGAACGCACCGAACACACTATCGCTATTCACGGCGGCGGTGGCGACGGCGGCGCTGGCGCCATCGACGGCGTGTAAAGCGTCGCTAAAATGTCCCGAAACTGACCGACGGAGCGACATCGACGCCGCGAGCTTCGTCGGGCTCCGTGGCGCTCGCGACGGACTCAACGTTTTTCCTTGCCCCGCACGCACTGGAGACGACAGAGGAGATGTAATTACGTCTTGCATCGACGTTGACGGCGCGGCATCGATGCGTACGCGCGTTTCTTGCCCGCTCGCGACTTGCGACTGCGCGCGCGCCGTCGTATACGACAACGACAATAAAAACAACATGAGTCGCGTCACGCTCACGCCTACGCGCATCGCACCGATGTGCGATGAGGCCATGGCGTGTGCGTCGTCGTCGCTCGCGAGGTCATCGCTCGCGAGCTCGCTCACGCTGCACATGGCGTCGAAGATTCTATGCGCGGCGTCCGCGGCGACGCGCAACGCCGCGGTGGCTTCCTCCGTGCGAACGGCGTCATCCGCAGCGACATCTCTGCCGCTCTCGCGAAGAGTCGCAAACACGCGCGCGCGAATGGCCTGTGTATGCGTGTGTGTGCGCACGCGCGCGGTCAGTCGCTCGACCAGGCGCACGCGAAAACACCAAGATGATGATGTTGTCGAAAGATTATTATTTTTGTAGCTCGCACCTCTAAAGCCTTGACGCCATCAATCTCGGGACACACCATGGACGCAGGCACCACCGTGCCGTGCTCCAGTACCTCCCCGCGCACTCGACACGACGCCATCGCGCCTGGGCGTCACGAAATGTCGACATCATTGATGCGCATCTTTTCTTTGTGTTTGTGACCGTTGAAAACGAGCGCGAGCTCATTCGCGCGCCACAGTGTGCGACGCGCGTTGGTGAACGCACGTGCGGTCGCGAATGACGCACGAACGATCACCCTTGGGTGCGCGATCGCCAAACGCGCGATGCGCGGTGGATGGCGACGTGGAACTGCCGAATTCGCGCGCGCATGGAAAGTCGTTTGGTATCGACACAACGTCGTCACCGTTAATCACTAAGATCACGACGACGCCGACGTCGATGGGCGCCGCACGCGGTAGGGATGAGAACACGCCACCTATAAGTACGCGCACGCGCGCGCGATCGACGTTAGCGGCGACGTCAGCGACGGTGGTTGATGTTGATGTGTTGAGCTCAAGGTGTTTAAACGCGCCGACGTCGACATCGCGCGTGGCGACGCTTGAGCGCGACTGGATGCGACAGACCGCGAGCGCGGGCGGTCAAACAAAAGCAAGTCGTGTGTTTTCTACGCCCGGGTCGGTGTCGCGAGAGACGTGGCGGGCAGAGGTGGAAGCGGTGCGAGGGACGTTGGGGCGCGTGAAGGCGTTGAGCGAGGACAAGGCGCCGAAAATGGACGATGACGTGAATGATGGCGAATTCAGTCGCGATTCCCACGCCGAGGCCTCAGAAAGCGTAGTTGTGACTCTAGAAGGATTGCTTGAGTCATGTGGGGATTGTGATGAGCAAGAGGCGAGTTCACCAGCGATGGAATTGGCGGCGAGCGCACGGGCGCAGAGCGAGGAATTACGAGCTCGCGTTGAGGATTTAAGACGAGAAGGCGAGGAAATAGTCGAAGCTGTGGTTGAAGAAGATGACGGCGATGCGTGCGTATCGCCTAATATGGATGACCCAGCGGTAGAGATGGCGATCGCGCGCGCACGTTTAGGTGCAGAGCGTGAAATGCGAGAGAAGGAGCGCGCGCTGGTGGCTTCAAACGAGCGCAACGCGCAACTGAAGGCGCGTTTGGCAGAGTACGAGCTGGCTTTGGATGACAAGCAAAGTGAGTTAGACGCGAGCGAAAAGCGCGTGCAAAGTGCGGTTCGTGAAGCGGTGAGAGATGTGTGGGCACAACTCGACAATGCGAACATGAGCGCCGTGTCCAAGGAGATGGAGCTTCACGCGGCGACAGCGGAGGCGTCTGAGCTACGCCGCGTCGTCATTGAGCTCGAAGGCAAACTCAAACACATGCAAAGTGAATTAGACGCAGTGAATGAATCAAAGGTCGCCACGGAGGACCCAATGCGTGGGCTCATGGAGCTTGCTTCAAGCGCGCAAGGCGCATTGTCTGAGCAACTCGATGCCCGACTCGCCGAGGCGCAAGAAGACATCGACCGACTCACCAAAGCGTTGAGCATCGCTCAAGAAGCGGCAAACGAAAAGGTGTACTTTGAGACAGAAAACGCTCGACTAGAAAGCGAAATCGAAGACGTTCGCCGCGAGCTGACATGGAGAAAGGCGGGAGAAACGGAGTTGCGTTCGGCCCTCGAGCGGTCAGAGGGTGAAATTGTCTTGCGCAAAGCTGAGCTCGCGAAGTTTGAAAATGATATTCAAAGCAAAGCGGACGCCAAGGATTTAGAATTAGTTCAATTACGTGAAGCGCTGGAAAATGCAGAGCGGCAGTTTGAAGCCAAATCGGCAGCAGCATCGAATGCCGAAGCAGAACTCACAAAGCTTCGCGTGCAGAAGTTTGAGTTTGAACACGCCTTGCAAAATGTCACCATTGATGGTTCCACAAAAACGCACAAGCTCGAAGAAGATCTCGCCATGGCAATGATCAATGTTCAAGATCTCACCAGCGCGTTAGAGGCGGTGCGATACGAACTCAAGCAAGCGCAGGTTGAGAAAGAGCGCGCGATTATGGAAATGAACAACGCGCGCCGACAAGCAGCGGAGACGTCCAACGACGATGGCTACAAGTTTGCTGAGCTCACGTCCGAACTTGAGAACGCGGTACTTGATTGTGAGCGCATGCGAAGCGAACTTGAAGCTTCTCGCGAGCGTGAAGGTGACCTACTTTCCCAACTTGATGACGCGTTCATCGCCGCGAAATTGGCTGAAGAAGAAGCGGATCTCGACGAGGAAGAGTATTCACAAGACGACCCCGAAGATGACCCCGCGTCGCCAACACCCATGAAGCGCTCGCAATCACGCGTGTCTTCTTCGCCATCACGTAAGATGAGCGTCGCAAATTTGGTGGCGACGAACCGCGATTTAGTGGAACAATTGTCTCGACAGTCCAACGAACTCAGCCGACAAGGCGCTCAAATGGCAAAAATGAGCGCCGAACTTCGCGGTTTTGAGTCCGTCGCCGCGCGTTTAGTGAAACTCAAGGAGGATAACTTGGATCTTGCGCAAAAGTATAAGGCGAATTTGCAAAAGTTGAGCGAAGAGAACAAGGCGAGGCGTCACGTTGAATCGCGCTTTAACGAGTACGAACTCTCCATCCGCACGCTCGAGCAAACTGTGGGAAATCTTCGAGGAGAGCTACGAGCCGCTCGTGAGCGCGAGACGCAGGAGCGCGCCAACACGCGTGCTAGTGAGTCGAACTCAAATGTCATCAATGAGCTGCGCGATGAACTGCGCTCAATGAAGCGAGAGCTTGAAAACGTGCGCCGTGAAAAGACTGAAATGTTAGAGACGCGACCTCCACAGCTGAATGCCGAAAATGATGCGCGTGACGATGTGAGTTTCGCAGATTATCTCTCGCACGAAGCTTTGATTGCTGAGCAAGAGTTGGAAAACTCTGAGGCGTACGCCACGCGTTTGAATGAGGAAATCGCCAAGGTGCGCGCGGCGAGAGAAAACGGGTCTTCCGCGGCGTCAAAGCCCGCTGAAGCCGGCGTCAACGCCAGTGAAGTCGCGGAAACTCTTTTAGCACTGAGCGAATCCTCGCGTGAACGTGCCAAATACTACAAAACCGTCGCCAAGACGTGTTACGTCAAGTTTCAAGCGCAAAAGGTGGATTACGAACGTCAGCTCGCCGAGCTCAAATCCAAGCTCGACGACGCCGCCGACGCCACAACGCCAACCCCGCGAACGCCTCGCATGGTGCCCAATCGAACGCCATTCAGCGCGTTCGCCAAACAACACGCATTCTTACTGGAATCTGTCTAGACTACTGTGCGTGCACGTACACTACATTAGCAATTAATCGAAAGATTGTAAAGGGCGGCGAGCGACGCCGCAAAGATGCAAAAAGAAAGCTCACTGTCTGCACATCACCCCACGCCATGACGTCCGCCTTCCTCCAATGGTGCGACGCCAACGGCATAGACACGTCCAAAATAACAATCACAACCGACGTCGCGACGGATGATCGCACCGTACACGCGGCGTGCGACATAGTCCCCGGCGACGTAGTCCTCGCTGTCCCCTTCGAACGCTGCGTGAGCACGCCAGGCTTGAAATGCGGCATCACCGCGTGCCCTCTCGACGGTGACGAAGGCGTGGATAGCTCAAAACAATACTTTACACCCTCTGAACGCCTAGCGGCGACGTTGGCCAAGTTACGCGACGATGCTGAACGAGGACAGGGCGAAGGCGAGGCGTACGCGCCGTACGTCCTCGGCGGGCTACGCGACGATATCGTCGACGGGCCGGTGTTCACTTGGACGAATCAGGAAATTGCCGAATTACAATTCCCCCGTGCGATTGGGAACTGCGCTAAAACCAAGGTTCGTGACGGCAAGGTGATGAAAAAGTTGCGCGAGACGCTCCCGAGCGAATCGTGGGTGACCAAATTTCCCTGGGCGCTCGCCAACGCGCGAAGCCGAGCGATTGATTTAGAGCGCGGTGAGTCGTTCTTAGCGCCTGGTTTAGACATGTTCAATCATAGTCACGCCAATGCGAACGTGAAGTGGGAATCAAATGCCGAGGGTGACGCGGCGAGTGTTTTTTTGAAGGCTACGACGCGCGTATCCGCGGGTGAGGAATTGGTCGTCACGTACGCGTGCGAGCCGGCGGAATCCTTCTTGTTACACATGGGATTCGTCGGTGGCATGAATCCGTTCGACCGCGTCGAGCTTTGGGGTTCCCTCGCCGAAGCCGCGGATTGGTTTGCGGAGACGTTTAAGAGCGAGAGTGGGGACGTGGTGTTGGATAAAGCCGCGGCTCGGGAAGCGGCGGAGGAATTGGAGCGACAGCAACGGGCACGCGAACGCATCGCCATGGTTGGTCTATCCAGCGCGGGTGGCGCCACAGATGACGTATCCGCGGAATTAAAGTTGCGTGAGATGCAGAATTTGATGTTTGGTCCGAGTGTTGGATGGAAGATGGATTATGACGAAGCGTTGTGGATGATGTTTCGACACTTCACGCAAGCGCTCATGCCGCAGGAGCACGCCGACCACATAGTGATGCATGCGATTAAGAAGCGATGTGAGGAGCTGCTGATATCTATGCCGACGACGATTGAAGAGGATGAAAAGATATTTTCAGACGAAAGCACGCCGAAACGGTTGAAACTCGCGGCGGAATTCCGCATGTATAAGAAGGCGTTGTTGATTCGTCATTTGCAAAGTGACGCGCGCATCGATGGCGGTGGCGGCGCATCGTCATAGTATTCCACTCGTCATAGCCACAACGCACGAAAACATCTCAAAATAATATTCTTTACATAATATACAGTATCATTACGCCACGGCGATGCCACTGACCTGCGGAGCAATTAACCAGAACCCATCCAATTCATAGTACTCGCCGTCAACTTGGGCCGAGAACTCGTCCCGAATCACATCAAGCGTACGTCGATTCAAATGACACCCATCTGCCGCCTTAATTTGCAACGGTGTTAATTTCTCCTGCAACTCGGCAAACTTTGGATCTGTTTCGCTCAACACATGTTCCAAAAAGAGCAACGCGCCGCCCGGCTTGAGCACTCGACGAATCTCCTTCAACGCCACGCGCTGATCCACGACCGAGCACAGCGTCAACGTCGACACCACGGCATCCATCGAATTATCAGGCAACGGCAGAGCCTCTGCGACGCCGTGCACAAACCTCACGTTCACCTCGGCGGCGTTGTCCGACGCCGCCAACGCCGCGGCCAAGTTGTCCTCCGCAAACGCTCGCATCGCGTCGTTTGGATCAATAGCTATGAGATCCACCGCTCTCGGCGCCATGGACGCGATGAAATCAATATTTGGCAACGTCCCGGCTCCAATTTCACACATCGCCAGCTCGCCTGTGCCGTCGCGCATCGTCGCAAACAACCTCTCGAAGAGCGCGCGCTTTCTCTCCTTCACCGCCGATTCAAAGCCATTCATCATCGTCGCCATCCCTCGCGCAAACGTCGCATCCAAACCCGCATCTCGCGCGACGTCGTACGTCATCGACGCCGCGGCGTCCGATTCGATCAGTTTCACCATCGCCTCGGCGGGCGACGCCGCGCACGCCGCGCACGCGCACCCAGCGAACGCCATCATCAATGCGCGTCGGCGATCGATGACGACGTCATCCTCGCCGTTCGCGCGCGCCGTCGCGGACGCCACGGTGCGCGGGCGATGCGATGCGTGCGGTCGCGGTCGCGCGCGCGGTGGCGCGGCGCGCGCGATCGACGACGTCGTCGTCGCCATGCGTCGGCGTCGATGAATGAAGCAACGCCAGTGTGCGCCGCGCATCGTGATGTCCGAGCACGAATGCCGGGCGTTCATCGCCGCCGCGAACGCGCTGGCGACTGCTGATCGCGTGGAAGCCGAGCGTGAACTCGTGCGCATTCGCACCAGCGCGCACGCGCGCGGTATCGCGCGCGAGGTGCTGTCGCGCGGGGACTCGAGTGTGTCGCTCGATGCGGCGTTTCACGCTTCGGTGATGTATCGCGCGGCGGTGCTGCGGGATTGGGGAGGTTTAACCGCGCACGAACGCGAGGATGCGCGTGATTTCGCACTGTCTTGGACGCTGACGTCCGTGCAGGCGCCGAGCGTGGTGAGAAAGTCAATGAGCGATGCGTGCGCGGTGTTTTTGAAGCGCGCGTGCGTGGACGCGGATGACTCTGGGAAGATGGCGATGTTACACGCGACTGAGGCGCGCGTGCAGGCGATGGGAGGGAGTGCGGATGCGGCAGTGATCGGGCTCGGGGTGTACGCGGCGTTGGTGAGCGAATTTGCACCTGGGACGGCGAGCGCGTTGGGGTGCTCGTGGGAAAAGCACGAGCAATCGAGAGCGAGCGCGGAGAAGAATATATTAAAGCCGTTCTTTGCGCACGGGGTAAACGCGGCCAAGGCGTGGAGTGCGAAAGTCGGGGATGGGAGTGATCACGGTGCGTGCGCAGGGGCGCTTTTGCTGATGAATGGGGTGTTAAATTGGGATTTTAATCGAGACGTCAGTTATGGATTTCGCGGGCGAGCGTTTCCATCAACAGAGAGCGCGGCGAATGCGTTTGTCAGATTGACACCTGGGATTGAGTGGAGAGAGATTTTATTAGCACCTGGTGCGTTGGATTGGTTGTATGAGTTGCACGCATCGGCAGAGAATGCGGCGTTGGCGAGTGGTAGCATGGAAGCAAAGCGGGTCGCCGCGGCGAGCCGTAAAACACTCAGCGCGTTGTGCACGTTGAGCGGATGTGTGTTTCCCCCGAAAGACGCCGACGATAGCTTACGAGTAGGCCATTTTGTGCGTTGCGCGCGTGCAATTGCGAGCTATCTTTTACCTGCATCGAAGAGCGTGCACGCCGCAATTGAAGGCTACGGCGAAGATGCGCTCATTGATGGATGTCGTTCCTTGTACGCCTTGGCGTCTGTACACGAAGCGCAAGATTTCGCGGCGGTGTCACTCGGTGCTGATTTGAATAAAACTGCACTTGATGTTTTAGGTGAACTCACGCTGGAGTGCTTGAATCAGGATGCGCTGTCAGTGCACGCTGAAGGCACAGTCGTGGACGAGTGCTTGAAGATGCTCCTGGAATCCTGGGGCGCGTTGGTCAATAAAGGCATGTTCGCCCCGGGCGGCACCGAGGTGGCGACGCCGGTGGCTATTTTAGAAGGTGCAGCAAAAGTTTCGCAAGCGTACATACTCGCTGGGTTGAAAGCCGCACGTGAGGGTGCGCATGAAGAGGATGACGGCCACGAAGAAGAAGGCAAAGCTGGCGCCAAGGCGCTCGACGCGCGCCTCGAACTCGCTGCCCAAGTTTTGCGCGCGCACCCCGCGTCGACACTGCCAATGTTAGGACAAATTTTAGTAGAAAAGCGCGCGACACTACCGGCGTGCATGGCGAGTGGTCAAGATCCGAGCGAGTTGCTGGAGGAATTATGGTGGGCAACGCGGCTCGTTGGCCACGTTCTCGCCGACGATGGCGACGGAGAGACTCCGATCCCGCCAGATTCGCTCGCAGCGGCGTCTGCGTCAACGCCTGCGGGTGGGCAAAATTGCGTGGTCGAATTGGCGAGAGCGTTGATCGATACTGGATGCATGGCACTCGACGTTAACGCTCGCGGAGCGTTGTCCGCTCGCCTCACTGAAACGATTATTTGGTCACTCGCGCGCTGGGCGGATACGTATCTCATGTCCGAAGACACGGGCGGTAATTTGCATGCAGCAATTTATGCCGCTGCAGGTGGCGTCCGTCGCGGTACCGATATCGCAAATAAGCTCGCACAAGGCGGCGGTGGAGTGTTTAGTGAAGGCAATGGTGGCCCGCAGGCGCTCGACGCGCTCGTGCAAATCGGCACTGCCGCGCTGAGTCATTGGCCGGGTGAAACGAGCCTGCAGAAAACAGCTGGTTTTGTGCTGTTTCCCGTGCTCACGCGCAGGAAAACCTTGTGCAAGCACTTGATAGCAATGCCATCGTGGACGACGCTTCGACAGGCGGCAGCGGGGGCGCAACGCGAGCGAGGCGTCGTCGCGTTTCCTCCAGAAGTCCATCGAGGATTGAGCGAATGCATCGGCCGTGTCACAGTAGTTATTGATGAGCCATCCGCATGCGAAGCATACACGACAGATTTGATCTCTCCGGCGGGTGAGGTGTTGGCTTTGGTTTCTGTCGACCACGCGGGATTACATCATCCGGAAGGCGACGCGCGCGCGTGTGCCGCCCTTGAAGCACTTCGCGGTGCCGTGCGCGCGACTAACGGTCGGTCACAAGCGACTATTTTCAACTTTTTCGTCAGTGCGATCGAGCACTTGCTGAATTTACAAAATTTGGCCAAGGATCTAGCGCGCGTCACAAAGTTGCTCTTGCGCCTGTCTGAGGAATTTGTCGAGTTGAATTCGCCCTACCTCAACGCCCAGCAAGTGGACTGGATTTGCCGCTACTGCCTGCGTGTGATTGAGACGTACGCCACATCTGGACGAGGGAACGTCAAGAGCGACACTGGGGCGTTATTGAGTCAGGAAGCGGTAAAAGAGGCGTATAAAGAAGTGCGCGCGTTGTTAAAGATGCTCACGCACTTGTCGAGCGGGAATTTACACGACGCCATCATCGAGAGCGCCCCTGCTGATCAAGCCGCAGCGTTGGCGGCGAAGATGGATATCGCCCACGTCGTGTTCACGGGATTAAACACCGTCATCCCGCTCATTACAGACGAGTTGTTGAAGTTTCCAAAGTTGTGCAAACAATACTTTGAGCTCTTGGCGTATATGCTCGAGGCGTATCCCAAAAAAGTAGCCCAGCTCGACGGCAGCATGTTCGCCACGCTCATGTCCACCTTGGAATTTGGCTTGAAGCACGCGAATGAAATCGTGAGTAAGGAGAGCATGACCGCACTCGGGGCGCTGGCCACGTTTCAGTGCAACAGCGCCAAGGCGTCGGCGCCTGGTTTAGGCGCGCACATGGCGCCAAACGCGGAAGGATTGAGCATTCTCGGACACTTGATGCGCGTATTATTCCAACGCCTCGTATTCGAAGAAGCCGTATTCGACTTGGTCGACGAAGCCGCCGATGCGTTGCTACCAATCATCTTATACGAACGACAGGCGTACGAATCGCTTGCGCAGACGCTCATGGCTTCAGTGAGCGCCGACGCGCGAAGCTTGGAATTAATGTCCAAAGCATTCACGCAATTAACTTCAGCCAATGGATTGACGCAGGGCGTAGATAGAATGAACAAGCGTCGCTTCCGCCGTAACCTCGCCGAGTTCCTCACCGTCACTCGAGGCGTCGTGCGACAGCAATAGCGTTCGTCGATGACGGAGCGCATGGATAAACTTTGCCAGCACTAGCAGCAGCAATAATGAATTTGATCGAGTTGAACGCGCGAAAAACGCACACTGACGACACCACTACCCACGCGCACGCACGTACAATTTAAATCGATTCGCACCGCGCGATATACACTTCTCATCGAAACGCAAACAAACCATCATCAAGTAAAAACCGACGCGGCGGATATAAATGAATTACAAAACCAACGCAATCGACCGACGACAACATCGACGACGCGCGTGCGTTCCACGCACATGCATCACTCAATCATCATCATCATCGGTTTCATACCTAGCGCTTTTTGCTCGCTCAGACTAAAAAATAATTCCGCGAGAGACGCGACCCGCCGAAAGCCCCCTTTCAGGTTTAGGGCTTACCCAAGCCTATCGTCATCGCCTCGTGCTCTATCTCTCTCGCGCGCTCTCTCTCACACACTCCCTGCTAAAATAACCGTCATCCCATCGTCCCACGGCCTCGCATCGCAACTGTCCACCCTCTGCGTCGCGTCGTCGTCTATTCCGCCGCGCACGACCCACTCGAGGCGCACACGCGACGAAACTCGAATCGCTTCTTCGCGCTCATCGGTCGGCACGCCACGATCTCCACGCGATCGCCCACCTTGCACGAATCATCCTCGTCGTGAAACATAAACTTGGCGCTCTTGTTCACGCGCTTGACGTACTTCGGGTGCGGCACCTTGCGCTCGACGAGCAAGGTTTTGGATTTCGCGCCCGCCACGCTCACGACGCGACCTTCGAGGGTTTGCGCGGCGGCGGTCACGGTCAAGGATGCGCGCTTGGGCGACGCCGCGGTGGGCGTGCGCGCGGCGGTGAAACGCGGGGTGATGGTGGCGAATTGTTGGGTGAGCATGGCGGCGGCGGCGGCGGTCGTCGTCGTCGAATGCCGACGGCGCGCGCGACGGCATCCATCGGGGACATCCATCACATCCAACGTGTGTGAGGTAGGGGTGGGGGGGAATTCGGACATTCGGCGTCGCGGCGTGTGTCCTTGGGATCATGTGGACGTAGTGTAGGGCGTGGAGCGCTATGTGTGTGTGTCATTGGTTGTGGTGTATTGTACAAACGGGTCGGTTCGCGGCCGCCGACGCGGTTGGCGGCGCCGACGCGATGACGCCGTGCTAGTGTTTTGTTTTTATTTTGTTTCGTTTGAGTGTGAATGTTCGTTTTTCGGGGTGGTCACGATCGGCGCGCGCCGGCGAAAAAGGCGCCGAGCACGGCGACGGTGGCGGCGAGCGCGACGCCGACGGTGACGGTGGTTTGCGTGCGACGTTCGAGATGCGCCAATTCGAGCTGCTGCTTGTGAAAATTGACCATCATGGCGTCGATTTTCACGTTGAGGCTTTGCAAGTCACGGGCAAGGACGTCGGTTTCCTTGGTGCGCGTGCCGCCAGGGGAGACGACGTCTTCGACGCTCGCTTGGCGTTGCAAATCTGATAGTCTCTCCACGCGGTTCGCGAGCCAATCGAACTTCACTTCCAGTCCTTGTTGGTCGCGCGCTACACCAGGAGATGCTTGACGTCTAGATGGCGACGTTCGACCATCATTACGATGGCGGCGACCAGGGCTGGTGAGACGCGCTTCGCCCACCGCGGCATCCCAGTTTGGAGCCTTTGTGCGCGGGGGTCCGCGACTCGCACTTCGCGGTGGCGGCGTGTAAAATGTATCTGTGCCGGTGCCAAGGTCATACCCACCCCATCCCGTCGGTGCCGCGGATTTGGGCCTGGGAATCACCGGCGGACGACCTTCGTCGCTGCCGTTTGGAGAACGCCTCACGCCACCGTGCCCCGAGCTGTGTCTAGACTCTGTGCTCGAATCATCTGAAGCATCAGTTGCGGAAGCTAACATGGATTCCGTGATTGGGAATCGCGCTCGCAAGTCATCTGTCAACGAGCTCAACTCTTTGGTGAGTTGCTCGAGCTGCACTTGCTCAATGTACGAGTGCGGAATGTACGTGCCATTCAATCCGAGCTTCTTCCCAGCCTCTTCAACCGCCGAGCGCACTTTCCCTTGGACTTGTACGAAAGATCGATCGAGACCTTCGACCCAATCGACTTTGATGGTGATAAAGTCGTCGCTATATTCTTTGCTTCGACGCTTCATGATGGCCCCGACGACGTAGCCGAGCGCCATTAAACCACCTAAAATACGAACGCCAACTTCAAACTTGATTCTCGGCGAAATCATAATCGGTCCATCAGTGACGGTTTCGGCAAACATCAACGTGTAGTGTCCGTCGCGATTACGCATTCTGAGCCAGGACGTGCACGTCTCTGGGTCTTCATTTGGTGGGAGCAAATAAATGTCGGCAGTTTCGACTTCGTCTGTGATCTCAACCTCGTCGCTCAACACGCGCAGGATACGCGCCTCATCCGGTACGCGATCAGATTTCAAAATATACGTCGGATCTTGAAAACCGGCAAACGGGTTAAACGAGTTCACGACGCGTAAATGCGCGGTGCGCAAGTCTGGCTCGATGAACGCCTTGTACATCGGATACACAGTCTCACTAATTTGGTGAATAATCGACTCCGGTGCCTGACCACTGCGGTTGATATCGCGCAACACGCGCTTGACTAAATCAAAGTGCACACCTCCGGTGACCGAAATGCGCAAATCCAACATCGGGCGCAACTTCTCATTGAGAGCGTAAATACCCTCCACGATGACCACCTTTGACTTTGGACACTCGTGCGTAACGTACCCCGTGCGCTTACTCTGCTTATAGTCATAAATCGGCGCCTGAATAGTCTCGCCATTCTTCAATCCTTTCAAGTTAGCCAGTAAACACTCGTAATCCGTCAACCGCGGGTCGTCAAAATTCCCCTCGAGCAACATCGACGCGTCGTTGTACATGTCCATGGACAACGTCACCGCCCCCGGCATAAACTCCTGAATCTTACTCGTAAACACCGTTTTCCCCGCCCCACTCGGTCCAGCGATACCAACAATTATCGTTTTATCAGGCGAACTTGCCTTTAACAACTGAATCGCACGAATCGACAAATAAAACCCTTTATCAAAACTAAGTTGCTCATCCACGCGCGCGATCTCGTGCGTCTTGCTCCCATCCGCGTTGCGCTTCTCCACCAACCGCAGTGCATCCTTAATCAACCCTCCGCTCGAGGGCGAACCAACGCGAAAATCAGACCCCGTAGGACTCTTCGCGATCGCTCGCTTCGCCTCATTCACCGGCGCGCGCGAATCCACCACCCCATCGTCATCCGTCACGGCGGCGAGCCTTTCAAACGCCAACGGCGGCGTTTCGGGCACATCCGCGCGCGTCAGCGTCGCCGGCGCGTCCGCCATCGTCGCAGTCGCGTGAAACGCACACCCGCGGGTCGTATTCGCGCGCGTTCTCACCCCGAGCGCCGCGAGCGACGTCGCACAGACGCGTCGCACAGACGCGTCGCGCGGTGACGTCAAACCGCGCATCCGCGGGGCCTCGTCCCAAAGCGCGCGCGAGTCCATCGGTCAACTACATGCGCCAGTACGTGTCGTATGTCCGAGAATACCCAAAATACCACACACATATAAAAACAACACGTACACGCACACGAGCCACATATCCTCACAGTACGTATCGTATGTCCAATAACAGATAGAAATAGAGCACGGTTCGCGGTCCCTACATTTGAACGTCACATGGCACGCACACGCGATGCAGTACGACACGCATGGGTTTTATGATGACGACGGTGTCGCGCACAGATAAAAACAGTTGCCCCAGCGCCCCGACGCCATTCGCTCGCCGCGACGCGCGTCGACGCGGACGGCGCGCCGGGCGCACATCGGTCGCGTCGCGCGCGAATTTGGTTTTTGTGTCGCCGGACGCGTGCGCGTGTGTAGGCGTCACATCGGGTGAAAATAGCATTCATTCAGTCATTGAACAGCCATGGGTGGCGCGTGTTCTAAGACGTCGATCGATGGCGCGAGCGGTGGTACGATCATCATCACTCGCGACGACGAGCGTGATGATGATGATGATGTTGTTGATGAGGGCGCTGACGTGCGAAGAGAGGAGGAGGCCGAGGCGACGCGTCGCGTGGTGAAGCAAGTCTCGTTTGGCGATGAGACGGTCGCGGTTGCGGTCGCGGCTCCCGTCGCGGTCGTCGTCGACGATAATAATGACGACCATGGGGATGCGAGCGAAGATGTGAAGATGCCGATAAAGTCTGCGCTGCGATCGACGTCGGCATTGACGCCACCGCCGATGATGGTGGAAGATGAAGACGAGGATGAGGACGAGGAGCGGGTCGACCCGGCGGTGTTGCGGGCGTTGCGGGACACGTTGGCGGCGACTTTGCCGTCTATGGGACATGCGAAGCCTGTGATGACGAGCACGATGTCAGCGTATCGCGCGGCGAGTCGGACGTACGAAGGTGAACGAGTGGATCGAGAGCGTGTGCAGAGCGGCGGAGAGCGGCCGGCTTCCATGCGGTTACAGTCGGTTCGCGAGGAACCAGATGTGTTATTATTAGACAATAGAAGCGACGAGGAAGAGGAACAGGAGACGCCAGTGAAAGAAAAGCCGAAACGGTCTATAGAGAATCGAGTCCGCGAGGCGAGACGAGAAGATCAGCGACGGGCACTGGAGCCGAAGGAAAAGTCAAACGCCGAACGCACGACGAAAACGTCCCACGTAAGACAAGAAGGGAAGAAAAAGGATTCTACGCGATGGACCGCGCCAAAACGAACATCATACGAGCGTAAACTTGATCGTCTTTTTGCAGTTGCAGAGCGTGCTGGGGTATCGGCCGAACGTGTCAATCAAGAAATTAGCGACTTGAATGAACGCGTTGAGAACGGCGTCATCGCCGTGCAACCGTGGGAGGAGAAGGGTAATTCATGGGCTGCGGAGCGTTCAAAAAGTGCGCTTTCCGAACGAAGCTCTAGTGCTGGGACAATACTTCAGCCCAAGGGATTGAAGACAGCACGCGTAGATGGGAAAACTTTGGAAAGCGCTAGACATATCGTAGAAGAGCCAAAAGTCGTTACGTCCATCCTGCGCTCAGATTTATTGAAAGCCATGGGCGAGATGAGCGCCGAGGAAAAGCTCTCTCGATTAGGTTTAGCGCCAGTTCCGGAAAGTTCAGATGTGTATGCCGATGATGTGAGTGAACACGCGACAATGGGGGGCACGCCGCGGAGTATTGCTCGTTCGCAGTCAACGCCAGGATCCCGGCGGCGCGCGTGGAATGAACGTTCACCCGCAACGAATCGTGATGACGGCGATGACAATTACAGCGATGGAGACCGCTTTCTTACACCTCCTCCTGCACCTGCATCGAGCGTGAAGAGTCAGAGTCAAACGTACGTTGATAAGCTCAAAGCGCAATCCAAACTCGCAAAACTCGAAAGCTCTCGTTCTTGGAAAGCAGGCGTTGGCGTCGTGGGAGGACAACATTCATAGCTACCATTTGCAATCTAATATCTAAATGTGCTAGTCTATAAATCTATCTAGCGTTCACGCCGAATATTCGTCATGTTCGCTCAACGAGTGATGTTTGTTCGTTTCTTCTTACCCTCATGCAACCTGGATGCGATTTCAGAGGAAATATTTTCTTCAATTTTAAGCATAAGTAGCTCCAACTCGAGCACATTTTCGTGCAAACTATCTGGTTCAATCCAAACAGCGTGTGAAAGAGCGTGTACGATTTCAACGTACTCTTCTGGTAACTGCGCGAGCGGTTTATCGCGTGCACATTGTAAGAATGTCCCAGCGCCGCGCTGCACTGACAACTTTTCAAGTTGAGCGCTCAAATCCTCAACCGTTTCGTCGACTTCAAAACCTTGCCACTCTGGTTCATGTTTTAACAACACATCGAGCGTTCGCTGTTCTCGGAGCAAGTCTTGTAGGACTTCATCGACGATTTCCAGCAATTTAGCGCGCTCTTTGTCATCCGCGAAGGATTTTGCAATCGACTTTTTTTGTTCGAGTGCAAAATCGCGCACGAGCATCTTTGTCTTTGGATACACCTCAACGCGTTTTGCCTTGTTAGGCCCACCACTTCCAGTCGCAAAAAGCACACGCGATAAGTAATTCACATCAGCTTTTGTGCGATCGACGACTTCACCGACGAGAGAAAGCAACATCTCATTGGACTGAAAACGCATCTCTCGCATCTTCTTCTCCACGCGGTGCGCGACAAACTCGCGCTTCATTTCCAGCGTAGCGATGAGTTTCACTCGATCAATCACAGCTTCAATCATTTCTTCTGTCGTCTTTTTGAAAGCGAAAAAGTGGTTTTCGTATGAATCTGAAGGCGTGCGGGCCTTAAGTATCACGAGCGCCGTCGCCTCGACTATACGAGATTCAAACATGTTCATCAGCTCACATTTGGCTTTCAGAGGGCTATACACTGGATCCTCAAGCGTCTGAAACGGGCGCGGGGGTCGTGGAGCCACTTTTAGTGTCATGCTTCCACGTTTGCGCGCGTTAGGAACTTGATTGAGAAGCTTCTCTGCAAACCGATCAAATGGAAAAGGCAGCGTTCTGCCGGCGAAAACAATTTGATTGCACCATTGTATGTACGCATCCTTCTCTTCACCGCTCAGAGCGAGGGCGTCTTCAGTTGTCCACGGATACGTCAATTTGCCAAGTTTACTGGTAGCTTGCGCCCACGTTGTCCATCCAGTATTCGCCACTGGCTTGCAGTGCGGCGCCGCGAGGAGCGTTCTCATGGAGGTGCGGCCTACGCCATTCTTGTTGACTTTCACGCGCTCCAGCGTACGTTCGACCGTAGATGAACGACCGTCTAATCCATAAATAAGCTTCAACGTCAGCACAAGTAACGCCATAATTGTCGATTCTGGCGTGTACGCGCATCGAGAGTCGGAAGAATGAAAGTATTTCAACGTCGGCGGCAAATACAACGACAACATGCGTTGCGCCGCGGCGTCGACAGCTTCATCCAAATTCAACATCTGCACATAGCGTGACAAGAGCGCCGGCGCATTGACTGGTGGTAATTCTACTTTGATTTTCGCTGCTACGTACGCAGCCATAGAAACGACAATCATGGGCGTCGGTATCCGCCGCTCGTGTGGAACGAAACAATCCGCTCGAGGCAAAGCGTCGACGACGCTCTCCCCCAACGCTGATTTTATCACCTCATATACATTTAAATACGGCAACGTCCCATCAAGTGCCATTTTCGCCAAATCAAACGGTAAAATCGCTTCGCGATGCCTCGCTGCGGCAACGTACAACACGCTTAACGTTGCGTACATGGGTACGTGTTGTGTCAAGTACGCCAACGTCGACATCGTCTTTTGTCTCATCCTTCGTCGTCGTCGTCGACGACGACTTACACCGTCATCGCCATCGCCATAACCATCAGCATCACTATCGTCGTTATCACTATCGTCATCATCATCGCTCATATCATCCTCATCCTCTGCGCCACCTTTTCCGACGTTGTCGTCTTTTACGCGCAACGCCTTGGTCGGCCGGCGCCTCCACATCTCGCGCTCATCCTCAAAATCAACCCTAAGCACCCCACTCGCGTCTATATACCTAAACCAAATCTCTCGCACTGTCACTTCAAACATCTCCCCACTGCGCACGCACCCAGGCATGCGAGATAACGCATCACATTGTGCGATTAATAACGCTTGCGCGCTCGCCACGTACGCCTCGCACGACGCCTTAGCATCCTTCACTCGCTCATCCTTTTTCTTCGACTTGACCACCTTTTCCTTCGTCTGCGCCTTGAGCACGCGTCGACGTAAACCACCAGCGCCTATCGACGCCCCGGGTAAGCCTTCGCCGTCTTGCGAGATGTCGAGCGTGGCGTTGAAGTCGTCGGCGGTGTGTTGGCTCTGTGTCCCACAGCGCGCGCAGACATAGTACCCATCGTCGGAGGACGTGAAGGCATCGACGCCCGATGCGCGACACACGACGCACGTAACGGTCATGGCCAATTGCGACATGCGCACCGCGCGTTGGCGGCGCGCGCCGGACGGAGTGGACGAGTGAGGAGGAATTGGTGTGGTGTGTCTGTTGAAAAGTTGTTGACGGTGATTTTATATAAAATAGATTGTTTAAATGCGCGCGAATGGCGCGATTGATGCCGTGCGAGCATAAAGAGGCGTGTTATGTGTATGCGTCATATTCGATTGAGGTGAGCCTACGATGATTTTGCGATTACAACGCCAAAATGAGCGAGGAGCGCAACTAACGCGCAAGTTTGTCAACGACAAAGACGCGACGTAAAGGATTAGAGATTCCCATCGAAATCCGGGGGTTCATCCCATTGCGTCTCTCCTGTGGTGGTGTTGTAGTAATAAGTGTAGCCTTCGGGACTTTGATGCGTTTCCCAAAGCGGCTTGTATTCGATCAAAGAGGGTTCGCTCGCGCCGATGTGTTGCGGCACGTATTCAGAGTCCCCGCCGCCACCACCTGGACGCTGTACCGGATTCAATTGCGTTTCAATGAACGCGTTGACGGTATCAATCGCCGCTTGCACGTTATCTGGACTACCGGAAATGCGCACCATACCCGTTTCCTTCACGATGACTATCTTTGCCCCAGTTTGCTCCGCCATGGATTTGATGTTCTCCCCACCCTTACCGATGATCCGCCCCTCTTGCCCTTGGGCGGAAATCTCCGTCGTCGTCCCCGCCGATGATGGCTCTGGGATTGCATCGATCACTTCTTGTAAGAGCGTGCGCGCAACCTCGCACCCCGACGGGTCGCCAGAAATCACGACTTGCGAGTTTGGACGGTCAACTTGCATGCGCACCCCACTCTCCTCTTGCAACCGACGAATAGTTTCTCCACCACGACCGATAATTTTTCCAAAATCAGCCGCTTGCACGGGGACTAAAATCTCCGCTTTATTCGTCTCTTGTCGCGGTGCCGAAGTCGGCGCCCTCTTTGTCGTACTCTCGATGATGGCGTACACCATGCGAGACGCCGTGGCGACGCGGTCGGACGGTCCAGTAATCGTCACCCTACGCGGCTGCCCGGGTCCGACGTCGCTCTGGTTTTGGATTTTAACCGTCGCCCCTGATTCTGTTTGAATAGCGTTGATTTTTTCCCCACCGTGACCGATAACCTTACCCGCGTGCTCATTCGGACACATGATGTACTCTGTGACGCTCTGTTCGCCTACGCCGTCCCAACCCGGCCCGCTCGCGGCACCCAACCCTGGACCGCGCACCGGTGGCCCAGGCGGTCCGGGAGGTCCGCCGTAGTGTTGCGGGCCGCCAAATTGCGCCGGTGGAGCGCCATACTGCTGCAGAGGCGGCGCGCCGTACTGCTGCCCCATCGCTGGAGGCGGCGGCGGCGCCCCGCCGCGTGGCGCCCCGCCGTACGACGGAGGCCCAGTGCCAAACATTTGCCCTTGCGCCGGTGCCATCGCACTCGCTGTCGCACCTGCCGCCGCCGTGCGCCGAGCGCGCGGATCAGCCCCTGAAATCACGCGCGTCGGTCCTCTAGAATTCGTCTGCGGCTGCTGCGCCGGAGGTCCCGGAGGCCCACCGTACTGTCCCCCTTGCATATGCTGCTGCACCACCGGCGCCCCCACCATGCCTTGCGCCACCGCCCCACCCATGGCTTCATTCACTTGTCGCAACAAATTCGCCAAATCCGCCGCGGTCTGTGCGGGAGCGGGCGCGCCTTGGCCGTACGCCGCCGGAGCGCCTTGACGTCCATACGGGTGCGCGTGCGGCGGAGGTCCGCTCCGTCGATCTCGCGGATCCCGCCCGCCGCTCGACCCGTAGCCATCTTGATTTCCACTCGGTGGCCTGTGTATGTCGTCACGCGTCGCGCACATCGTCAGTCTCGCGCGCTCGTAAAGCCTCGTCGGCGCGCGCGTCGGCGCGCGCGCGCGATCGAAACGCGTCACCCGCGCCTCGCATCGCCCTCGACACCACCCCGAGGCGTGCGCCTCGCGAACGCGCGCGTGCACATTGCGAATGATCAACTCTGCGCGCGAACGCGCGCGCGAACCCACGCGGCGCGCGCGTATAGGCGTTGAGCGCATCGCGCCCTCATAGATCATCATCCATCGCAATGACATCTCCCGACACCGCGGCGACGGCGCGCAGCCGCGTCGCGCATCGCGTCATCGCGCGCATCGCAACACGCACCTTCGACTCATGACGAGCACTCGCGTGCGAGTCGAGTCGTGTTTGAGAGAGGTGGCGCACCTCGATGTGACGCGCCGCCACAGCGCACCGCTCGGGACGCGACCGCATCCGCATCTCACGCCTCTCGCGCGCTCGCACGCACGCGCACAAAGCAAAGCAAACCGCACGCGTGATGTTTCGCGCGGTGGTGAGACACTCGGGGGCGTTCGCGCGCGTCGTGCGCAAGAAGTTTAATCATCATCATCAGAATCATGGGTCGAGGCGCTGCTACGCGTCGTGGAGGTTAAACGACGACGACGATGATAACGACGAGAGCGGCGAACGACGACAATCATCGCGATACGCGCAGTCATCTTCGCGTGCCGCCGCGCGCGCGTCGCCGTCGTCATCGTCGTCACCGAGACAAAATGGGTTCACCAAGCCGCCGCCTCGCGCGCGCGCCCGCGCCGCCGACGACGACGAATTCATCGACGGATACGGCGATGCGAGCGCGAGGTACGACGCACAGGCTCGAGAAGACGCTCGTCGTCGTGGCCGTGGCGATACTGTGCGCTATGACCGCAAGGCGATGCGAAAAGAACTCGGTAAAGGGCCGACGCTCGCCGAGTCGTTGGTTGGGGAAATTGTCTACGGGGCGAACGCCGTGCGCGAAGCTTTACGACAAAATCGCCGCACATCGTTCGCGTTATACGTGCAAGATGGCGATGGTGGCGCTGGCGCGGATGCTGAAGTCTTACGCTTGGCGCAGGAGCTTAAGATAGAGGTGAAATACGCGAGTAAGCATGATTTAAACATGTTGTGCGACAACAAGCCGCATCAGGGCGTGGTGCTCGACGCCGAGGCGCTCGACGTGCCTTTGCTCGATGATTTGCCGCGTTGGGACGGGCAAGGTTTGCCCCCGGTGTGGTTGGCGCTCGATGAAATCGTGGACCCACAGAATTTGGGCGCCATGCTTCGCAGCGCACATTTTCTAGGCGTTGATGGCGTGATTTGTTGCGCCAAAAACAGCGCCCCGTTCAACGCCACGACATCCAAAGCGAGCGCGGGCGCGATGGAGGCGCAAGTCGTCCATCAAACCGGTGTCATGCATCGATTCCTCGCCAAAGCTCGGGATGAAGGATGGGACGTTGTCGGTGCCAGCGCCGAGGCGCGCGCTGAAGACGTACACGATTTCGTTCGCGTTTCGCAACCCACATTGTTAGTCATGGGCAACGAAGGCGCCGGTTTGCGGACAAACGTCCGACGGGCGTGCAATCGATTGGTTAAAATCCCCGCCGCGCAGCGTAAAGCCCCGGGCGTGGATTCATTGAACGTCTCCGTCGCCGCTGGTATTCTCGTGCATCATTTCTTATCGTCACGTCGCGCAGATTCGTCGTCATTGTAATCACAAACACACGCGAGCTCAATTTTTTGTGTCTCCCAAAGGACGCACACCCATGAACGAAAAGAAACGATCGCCCGTCACACGTCGACGCGAACGCGCGCGATCGCCCCCGTCGCGGACGTCACGTAGGACACGCTTGCGGGGTAATCCATCCACCCATGGTCGCCGTCGTCGTCGTCCCCGCGCGTACCGCGTTCAGGGCTACGAACAATCATGATGATGACGTGGGACACTGGCGATCATCGGATTCGTCGCGCGCACGCGGACCACGAAAGGTGATTCGCGGTGCGGTGGTGACCACCGCGACGATGACGAGTGGTGGGGTGCGTTCGAGCCGCGCGGTGGCGTCGTCGTGCGCGCGCGCGACGGGGATGCGCGGGATTTGCCGAGGATTGGATTACTCGCGAGAGGCGTCAGAGCAGAGCACCGGGCGGGCATCGGTCAAGGCGCGCGGAATGCTCGATCCTCGGGCGTCAGATGATGAACTTGAACTTGTAACTGGCATGTCCATCGATGAACTCGAGCAGAAACAAGAGAATGAGGTCAAGGCGGTGGCAGCTTGCGTGGGCGCGGCGTGCGCGTTTGGGGCTTTCGTCGGCGCCACGCAAGGCGCGGATAAGGCGAGCGAGTATTTTGCGGGATATTTATTAGAGCAAAGTTTGAGCGTGGATAACTTATTTGTGTTCGTCCTGGTGTTTGATTATTTCAAGGTTCCAGTGGCGCGACAGAATAGGGTGTTGAACTACGGTATCTGGGGCGCCGTCGTGATGCGAGCGCTTATGATTGGCGCCGGGGTGGAAATCATCGAACACTTTGAACCGATTTTGTTGGTGTTTGCGGGGATTTTGATTTTTAGCTCTTACAAATTACTCGCGGAAGGTGATGAGGAAGAGGATGAGGACATGGGTGAGAATGCCATCGTAAAGTTTTGTTCAAATTTAATCCCGGTTTCCAACGAATACGTCGGCGACAACTTTTGGACAGTTGTCGACGGGGTAAAGATGGCGACGCCGTTATTATTGGTGCTCGCTGTGATAGAGGTTAGCGACGTAGTGTTCGCCGTGGATTCCATCCCGGCCGTGTTCGGAGTGACGAAAGATCCGTTTATCGTATACACGTCCAATATGTTTGCCATTCTCAGCTTGCGGCAACTGTACGGGTTGGTGTCGAAAGCCGTCGGGGAGTTGGAGTATTTGCAAACCGCCGTAGCGCTCGTGCTCGGGTTTATCGGTGTGAAAATGGTGGCTGAATTCGGTGGGTTTCACGTCCCTACTGATGCGTCGTTAGCGGTCGTGGCAACCATGCTCGGGGGCGGCGTCGCCGCGAGCGTGTGGCTGCCCAAGTCGTCAGACGCATCATCGGATTAAACACGCCGCAGCAGCAGCCGCGCGCAAGAAGATGTAATATGTATTTTCATTCACAACTGCGATAATAAACGTTCTTCTTCGTTTTTATTATTACAATTACAGCTCACAGTCGTTTTCGTCGTCGTCATCGTTGTGAATCGCGGCGAGCACCTTGGCCGCGCCCCGACTGAGCGACTCGTATTGCAACGCCACGCCTTTATAATCGTGAAGCAACGCGGCGACATCGCCCACGGTCAAATCTTCAACCTTTGCGTACAAGAACTTGTACTCTGGAAGGGATAAATTACCCGCGACGTCGAGGGCGGTGAGTGCAGTGGCACCCTCGGCTTCGATGTCCTCCGTCGTGCGCCACGGCACGCGCCGACTCGAGCGACGCGTCGGCGTCGCGTCGGCGCGAGACGTCAGCGGTTGCGGCGTATACGGCTGTGCAGCTGTCTTGGTGTTGCTGCTCGTGCCGCTGCTGCTCGTATGTTTTCCTAAAGCGTCTAACGCCGCGCTCATTTCCTCGACGGATATCGTTTGCGGCGGCGTGCGCGGTTCTTCTTTGGTGTCAGCCTCGTCCTCTGCCTCGTCCTCGCTACTACTAGTACTGCTGCTGCTGCTGCTAAAATCTATGGGTTCTAAAACCCCAGCCTCGCGCAGGACGCCATCAAACATCTCTTGATCGATGCCCGTGAATCCCGCCGCGGTGGCTTGCCCCAAGAATTGCACTGCGCTGATTAAATTCGTAAAAAAGTACGCCGCCTCGGACACCAAGCGCGACTCGGCGCGAAAGCGCGTAATGTATTGCACGTTGCTTTCCAACTGCGGCGGGTTCGCGCGCAACACGACGTAAATAAGCACGGGTAAAAAATCATCCGCACCACCATCCGAGCCTTGTCTCGTGGTGAGCGTGTTGTTGATAATTCGACACGTATTCAACACGCACACCAACTTGTCCCGAGGCGCTTTGAATTGATTAATCTTTCCGAGCTCACTCTCAGCGAGCGCCCAGCTCGCGGCGGCGTGAGACGTCTCAGCGATATCTAGGTGTTTCGCTTCTATGAACGTGCGCAAGGCGGCGATGCGAGCGTGCAACGCGGCATCGCGCTCGGCGTCTCGAGCGCCGCGCCCAAACGTCTTGGTGTAGAGCTTGGTCATGATGTACTTTTCCAAACCTTCCCCGGATGCGTCGAGCTCAGCGGGCGTGCTCCCTTTCCACGCTGGATGCGTCGCAAACGATGCCTCGATGCGCGCTAAGAATGCTTGCACGGCGACGCCGTGTTTCTGCGCGCCTCCTCGAGACGCGCGCGCGTCGGCGTCATCGGCGTCGGCGATGGACGCGATGAACGTTTTCACTTCTCGCACCAACGACCCGGCGCTTTGTTGCCGCATCTTCTCCAGAAACGTTTGAAACGTCAATGGTGGTGGCGTTGGTGTCGGCGGCGTCGACATGTTGTTAAAGAGGACGAGGCGCGTTCTGAAGATTTGGCAATGATTTTTTGTGTGTTGTCGTCATGTCAAAAGACTACTGAATCTGTCTATCTACGTCAACTTGGATGAAAGGCGGAGCCAAGAAGAAGATTAATCGAAGAGATCAAAGTCCATGTCGGCTTCCTCTTCCTCTTCCTCCTCCGGAGCCGCGGCAGCGGCGGCGGCACCACCACCGGCGGCGCCGCCGGCGGCCGCCGGACCCGCGCCGCCAGACGGCACAGAGGCGAGCTTCTTGTTGCCTTCGGCAATCAATTCGGCAACATCCTTGCCTTCAATTTCCGCCATGAACGCGCTGAGCTTGGAGTCATCGACTTCAGCGGCGGCTGTTACATTAATGAAAAATACAAAGGGCAGAGTCAGTACACACGCGTTTGTTTAGTAGCGCACGCATCCGTCGTCGCGCGCGTTCAAAACCGTCGTCGCGTCGTCGCGGTCATCGCATCCAAAATCGCATCGCGAACGAGACGTACCACCCGCGAGGACAGCCTTAACATCAGCAGCAGAAGGGGATTCCTTGCCCGCAAGTTGCGCCTACGTCATCACACAACACACACGCCGTCAGTCACCATCATCATCACCCGCGACGAAAGCCCTAGCGCGATCGACCCCAACCGCGACCGCGCGATCGTCGCCCTCCTACACCGCACGCGCCCTCGACCGCCACCGCATCACCCGTCGACACGGAGCATACAAAAACATCCACCATCATCGCGCGCGATCGTCACCACCACCGCGCACGCGCCCCCAACCGCGCCCGCGCCCGCGTCCGCACGCGCGCGCTTCACATCGGGATCCCCATCGCCCGCGCGCCCATCATCGCGTTCGCGCATCGTGTGCACGCACCAAGAGGTAGGCGGCGACGTATTTCATTGTATCGTAGTGTGTGTGTGTTCTGTGTATTCGAAGCCGAGGATAACGATCCTGCCTTAGCCGGGTGAGAGAGCAAACGAACGTGTGCACGAGAGGCGGATGCGACGGCGCGCCATCCCTCGTGGGTGCGGTGCGGTGGGGTGTGTCATACATTGGTGGCGTCACATCGCCGATGCGCACATGATGATGTCGCGCGACCGCCGAGCCGATCGCGCGACCGCGACGACGCGGCATTGCACGACGACGCGATCGATTCACTTCACCGATCGCGCGACATCGTTCCACCGATGTCCAACGGCGGCGGGTGGTTCTACCGCGCGATGCACCGCGAGCCGGTGGTGATGTGGTCGTGCATGATTGGCGCCCTGGGGTTGGCGCTGCCGCTCGTGGTGCCGCGCGATGCGTTCGCGGGCGAGCCGGCGGTGGTGCGGGCGCCGCCGAGCGCGGCGGCGGTGGTGCGGGCGTTGAAGCCGCAGCGAGGCGCGGGCGGCGAGGCGTAGAGAGACAGAGCGCGGCGGCGGCGTACGGCGCGGCGTGAGATGCGCGAGCGCGAGCGCGCGCGCGCGAGCGCAGAGATGTAATAATGAGTCAAAAACATGTGTAGTGAGTACTCGAGTACGTGTATTATATTTGCGTGTGCGCGCGTGCGTGGTGTCGTGATGCGTCGTGCGCTCGCATCCGCA